>Ga0207933_1000322_pt1 | contig 49281 bp, 48 predicted proteins | sample NGESurdeep092012_4_FD_184488 | JGI IMG/M metagenome (GOLD analysis project Ga0207933, IMG submission 184488) | Arctic peat soil microbial communities from Barrow, Alaska - NGEE Surface sample F53-3 deep-092012 (SPAdes) | ecosystem: Environmental > Terrestrial > Soil > Wetlands > Peat ... | reverse complement strand
AGGAACGCAGCAAGCACTTACTTCGGCCACGCTCGAAGCGCAGATGTGCGTCCATCCTCAGAATCGGGCGTTGCCCAATGTTTTCAATGACGGGAATCTGGCTGAACCGCTAATTGGGACGCGAGTGGCTTGATTTAGGGTGTGCGTTGGGCAGTTTTGATGCGCGAAGCACGGCGGCCCATGTGATAAGAGTCGACCAGGGAGTTCCTGCTGGCGGAGCCAGAGAGGTGTTCGTTCAAGCCGACGCTGCTCGGCTGCCCTTCGCCGACGGTGCTTTCAACTTCGTGGTGTCGAATCACAGTCTGGAGCATTTCGAGGATCTTCCGGGCACCCTGGCGGAGATCGGCCGGGTCGTTCGTCCCCAGGGCGCGCTGTTCGTTACGGTTCCGGACGCCAGCACGTTTTGCGACAAGCTTTATCGTTGGCTCGCACGGGGCGGCGGGCATGTGAATGCGTTTACGTCGTCTACAAACCTCGCGACCATGATCAACCGGGGAACCGGACTCCGGCATGTGACAACGAGAACTCTTTTTACCTCGCTCTCGTTCTTGAACAGGAGAAATTCAAGATCGCAACGACCTCGGCGCCTCGCCTTCATTGGCGGCGGCCACGAATGGTCGCTCTTCCTTTTCGCGTTAATCTCGAGGTCGATAGACAGGCGCGCGGGTACGCGATTGAGCGTGTACGGGTGGGCGTTATATTTTGGAAATATTTCGATCGGGATTGATGCATCCAGTTCTCTGAACGTTTGCCTGCGGTGCGGTGCGGGGACTCCATCGGTACTGCTCAAGGAAAAACGCCTCGTGTCCAGACGATTTCGCTGGTTTGATGTTTATCGGTGCCCCCAGTGCGGAGCTAAGAATCCTTTCGTCGAAGACCCGCATTGACGCGAGGATGTTATTTCTTGTGTTTTATCCGTAATCCCGCGGCAAATTCCGCCTCGCGCTGTTAGGCGCCTGGCGCAGCAAATGACAAGGCGATTGTCGATTTTTGGCCTCTTCCCTATGCGGCGATTCCGAGTTCAGCGAACAGTTCCTGCATGCCAGCCTGAAGTGAGGAGCCTGTAATCGTGATGGCTCTGGAGCGGGAAGACGCGGTGAAGAAACTGCGCGAGGTGATGGGCGCCACCAATCCGGCGAACGCGGCCGAAGGCACCGTGCGGAAGTTATACGCGGAGAGCATTGAGCGGAACGCGATCCATGGTTCGGATGCGCCGGAAACGGCGGCTGAAGAGTTGAGATACTTCTTCACTACGGTTGAGTTGAATCAGCTTTAAGACGCCTGCTGAAGAGCGCGCGGATTGAGACGGGTTATTCCACGGGCGTGCCGAAGGGCTTCATGCCCTTTGATAAAACCGTCTTCGGCATTTCGCTGGACCCGCAGAGAAGGAATGAGTCAAAATCCTTATACCAGTCGCCCTCGGGCGCTTGAGGGTTAGTCTTGACCCATTCCTGAAGGTTGCGAAGATCGACCAGGGAAATCTCCCGTTCAGCGACACGGGCCAGCAGGTGTTCCCAGACCGGCCGGGGAAGGTCAGAGAATCGAATCTTCTGCAATCGCGGTTCTTCCGAAGATGGCACGGATCAGGTCCTTGCCATCCTCGGCCTTTCGCTCCGCGTCGCCTGCGGACATGAACCGCCGATAGGCGTTGTTCAAATTTTCGTCGGTAGCTGCTTCCGCTTCAAGCCCTTTTTCCGCGAGCATTACCAATGCCCGGCTCATCGTCATATGCTTTTGTTTCGCGACGCGCCGGACCGCAATCGCCAGTTGCGCGGGTATCGTGACGCTCTGCCGGAGGGACTGCATGACTTAACATTACCGCAACGATAATAATCTGTCAGTTGAAGACCATCGTTCCAGTTTCGATCCGGCTTACGCGCAGAGTTTAACGACGAAATTTTCCACCACCGTGCGGTCGTCCGGCCGCGCGCTGCGCAAATCCCGATCCGTTTCGAAGATCAGTTTCAACCCGCGCTCCAGTTGCTCTTTTGAGAACTTCGACGCCGTCTGCGAAACCTGTTCGGCGCGCGAGCCCCACATCGGCACGCCCGCCCGCTGAAAGTGGCTTTGCACGGCCGATGCCCCACGCAGATTCGCTTCCTTCGCGGCCAGCGCCATGCGGAATTGCGTCGCGAGAAAGGTCAGCGCAAGTGGCAGATATTCGCCTTCGCGGACCAGCGAATCCAGCGTTTCGAGCGAGCGCGCGCGATCCCTCCGGCCCAGCGCATTCACCAGCGCGAAGATCGTGCTCTGCCGCGCATCCGGGACGAGCAGCGGCAGGTCTTCCGCCGTGATCGGCTTGCCGTAAAGCGATAATTTCTCGATCTCAATCGCAATCCGCGCCACATCCGCCGCCAGCGCCTCCACCAGCGCTTCGGACGCCGCTGCATCCAGCTTCACGTTGGCCGCGCGGGCGATGCGGTCCAGTTCGCCGCGCGCCTCGTCCGCGCTGAAACGGCGGAACTCCACCACGTCGGCAATGGAGCCGAAGAACTTCCGGGCACGCTCGCTTTTCGTTTTGTCATCGCCCTCGAAATCCCAGCGGGTGGCTTCGAAGATCAGGGTCACTCCGGGCGTGGGGTTTTTCATGTAAGCATCGAGAGTCGCCGCCGAGCCCGCGCTCACCGCCCCATCCTCATCGTCGTCTGGCGCGCTGGCGCGTGCCGCACTGGAAAAAGCCCGCGGCATGGCGGCTTCCGCGCCAATCACAAAGATCAACCGCTCGGAAGCGAACAGAGACATGGCGCGCGCATCGTCTATTATGGCGGCCAGAGGGGTCTCGGAAGCGTCATACTGCTCGGATTCCACGCCTTTCGCCGCCGCGATCAGCGCTTCCCGGCAGCGTCTCCGGTTGTAGCCCTCCTGGCCAAGGAACAGGCACACCGGCGGAATCTCGTTGCGCTTCACCCGTACAAGAAACTGGGCGGGAGTCATATCCGTTCAGAAGTTTTCGAGCACGGCGCTGACAATCGACCGGCCCACGTCGCGGCTCAGACGCTGCACCGCGACCTGGCTTTCGTCGAAGTATTGCTGCGGCTCGACACTGATTTCATACCGCTCGCGAAATTCAACGTTGGGACGCTGGAACAATATTTTGCCATTCTTATCCACCAGTTTGACCTGGATCTGGACCACCACCTGTCCTCCGGTAGCGCCCTTCACGGGGTCGGCAATGGTGCCGCTCGAAAACAGATTCGCGACCGCGCCTGAAAGCACGGCATCGGCCTTTGCGGGATCGGCCACTACCTTGTAACGGGTGCGCGAGATCAGTTCGCGCGAGACCGATTCCGCAATATAGTCCGAAAGCTTGTATTGCGTGCTGACGTTGGCAAAGGGGAGCACGGCGATGGTGTGAATTTCGGCAGGCAGGACATTCGCCGTGCCAGCGACGCGATATCCGCAGCCGGCAACACACGATAATGCCGCCAGTGCCGGGAGCAGAACGGTGAGCTTCAAACGGCCTCCCCGGCAATCAGCGCCGCGCTCTCGGCTGCCAGCCGCAGGTTATCCATCGCGGCCCAGACCCAGAATGCGCTGGCGCTGTTGCGATCGGACGTAATCGCGCCCACGGAAATACCGCTTTGGCCGGCAACGCCCACGTTGTTGGGAGCCTCCACGTCGCCGGTGCGCACATCGATCGTTTCGTGGTTCATAGCGTCCTCAATCTCGGACGCGTCCGGCGCTTCTTCGAATTCAATCCAGAACGAAAAACTATAACCGTGAAAAACGGGCGCCTGAATCAAACGCAGAGAGGGCATGGGGACACCGTCCAGCCGTTCGAGCAGGCTCGCCAGATGGCGCTCGATCCGGTCTTCCACTTCGTTCAACTGCACAGGCGCTTCGGAACCCAGTTGCGCGAGCATCGCATAGGCCAGCTGGGTGTCGAAAATCTTCTTCGGCATCGGCTGAAAGGAGAGCAGATTGACGGTTTGCTGCTGCAACTCCTCTATTCCGGCGGTGCCGCGTTCGCTCGCCGGCTCGAAAATATGCACAACGGCGCGGGCGATCGGATAATTCGTATTGAGCCGCTTGAGAATCATCGCGATGGCAACAGCCGCGGGATGCGCAACGATCTGCGGACCCGTGTGGTCGATTTCATAATCGGCTCCTTCCACCTGTGGAGCGCGAATGCGTGCCTCGGGATCGTCCTCGGCCGCATACGTGAGGTCGATGATCAGACCGGAAGGTTGAGCCTGCAAAGCGGTCTTCGATGACTCCGCCGAGCCGGCCAGAATCACCACGGTCGCGTCTTCCAGTTCATCCGGATTCAGCCTCGTGAGAAACGCCGCGGCGTCGCCGATGGCGGTCAGCGTTCCCGCTTCTTCTTCCGCGCCGGCGACCAGCCGCATCTGGCTCCCCAGTGCCGTTTCGCCCAGCACCTCGCGCACTTCCCTGCCGAGCAGCGTTTCGCCGCCTACCAATGCAATCGTTTCAGCCAACCTTGATCTCCGAACCCGGTTTGGGATGATGACGGAAATAGCGCCGCACAATGCCGCCAATCCGGATCGCGATGCCGCTCGCGACATAGATGGACGTCAGGATCAGCAGAACCGGCTGAGACCAGTTCCAGATCCCGTAAATGACGCCGCCGATTACCACCAGAATTAATGGCGTGCGCGGGCGCAGCAGATTCAAATCCTTGAAACTCCAGTAACGCCAGGTGCTGACCATCAGGAAAGAGAGCAAAGCCAGCAGTGCCAGCCAGAGAACGGAAGGAACAATACCCGTAAGAGGATAACTGTCGCTTGCGTACACCACCGCGGCAATCATGGCCGCTGCCGCCGGAATCGGCAGCCCGACAAAATACTTCCGATGCGGCGGCCCGGGATTGCGCGGCTGAGGGTTCTTCTGGATGTTGAAACGCGCCAGACGCGCGGCGCCGCACAGCAGAAACAGGAACGCCAGAAAGGTGCCCGATCGCCTGAGCTGATCGAGCACGCCCGCGCTGAGCGAACCGTTCACGAACTGTACCCCCCACGTGTAAGCGAGGATGGCGGGAGCGATTCCGAAACTGATAATGTCGGCCAGAGAGTCGAGCTCACGGCCGAACTCGCTGGTCGTGTTGGTCAGGCGTGCGATGCCGCCATCCAGCCAGTCCATAGCCGCCGCCAGGCCGATGGTCTTCGCGGCGACCTCGAAATCCTGCGCCGCGAGGCTGGGATTCACCGCGAAGTTCATGACCCCGTGGATCGACCGCACGATCGAGAGAAATCCGAGAAAAATATTGCCCGCCGTGAACAGCGTCGGCAGCGCATAAGCCGCGCGAGGGGGGCGCTTGCGCGGGATGATGACCTCTATGTTCGACAGAGCGCTGCCTCCTCAATGCCCGCCGCCATGGGGAGCGCCAGTTCGACGTCGCCGCCGCGGCGGGCCAGAATGCTGGAGCCCCCGCTGACACGCGACCCGGGAGACACCTCGACGCGCCATTCCGGGCCCAGAATAACGTCGACGCGCGACCCGAACTTGATGAGGCCGATGCGTTCGCCGCACTGCACGAAATCGCCCGTCCGCTTGGTGCATACGATGCGGCGCGCGATCAACCCCGCAATCTGCTTGAACACAACTTTCGTGCCGTCTTCCGCCGTGACCGTGATGATATTCTGCTCGTTCTCAGCCGAGGCAATGGCACGGCTGGCAACAAGAAACCGCCCGCGTTTATAAGTAACATCGGTAACCACGCCGGAGATGGGCGATCGATTCACGTGGACGTCGAAAATGTTGAGAAAAATGCTGATCCGTGTACAGCGGTCCGCCTCCGGAACCACGGCTACCACGCTGCCGTCGGCGGGCGACACGGCGACGGAGCCTGCGGGAATGGGCCTCTCGGGATCCCTGAAAAACCAGGCGCAGAAGGCTCCCAGCAGAAAAAAAGGCAGGGCTGGCCACGGTCCCACAAGCCAGTAAACCAGTGCGCCACCGGCGGTAAATCCCAGCGCGTAGTAAATTCCGTCGCGAATCATCCGATGCTGCCTATTTTATCGTGCTGAAGATTATTCAAAGAGCCTTGCCGAAGAGGCGCTCGAAAAAGGCACGGATTTCCTGCCGGATGCGTTCGAAGACCTCGTGCAGCGTGCCGTCGTGCAGATGCGGCGGTGTCCAGCGGTGGACCAGGCTCGTGAGGATCTCGATTTGCGCGCGGTTGGTGGGGAGCCGCCCTTCGGCGTGACCCGTCGAGATGCGCAGACCGTGATCGATTGCACGATAGAAGATGGCCGCGTCGCCCAGCAGCACGGCATCTTCCCGATCGAGGTGGCCCATTTTTTCCACGATGTCGATGCGTTCAGGCGTATTCAAAACCTTGAAGAAAAAGCCCGCGCTCCTGAGACGCAGGTACATCAGCGCGAAATCGATGTCGTAATAGCCGCCCGCCCCGGCTTTGAGCGGATTCCGTCCGCCCTGCTCGCGCTCGAGCCGGGCGCGCATCCGGGCCAATTCGGCGCGCGAACGTCCGCTCTGGCCGTAACGGCGCCAGTCTACGTCCTGCAGCTCTCCCAGAAATTGCGTGGCGCGCTCGATGTTCCCCGCAACGGCGCGCGCTTTCATATAGGAAATCCCTTCCCAGGCCTCGGCATGACGGGAGAAATAATCCTTATACGCGCTCTCGGTTTGGACCAGCGCGCCCTCGCGCCCGTTCGGCCGGAGCCGCGTATCGATGGTGAAAACCACGCCATCTCCGGTGTAGGTGCCGATCACGCCGATCATGCGCTCCGCGACGCCGGTCCAGAAGAGAATTTCGGACGAGTCGCTGTCGGGGATGACGAAGACGAGGTCGGCATCCGATGCCAGATCGAACTCAAGCATGCCGAGACGCCCGAGCGCAACCACCATCATCTGGTTCGTTGGCGTGTAATCCGCGCTTGACGGAGGAGCGCCGGGCGAAGTCTCCGTAATGGCAATCCGATAAGCCGCAACGACGATCGACTCCGCCAGTTCCGAAGTCCGCTTCAGCGTCTTGAACACGGAGACGCGATGATAGACGCTGTCGCTCTGAATCCGTACCATCTGCCGGCGGAAGAAACGCCTCAGCCCGTCGGGATCGCGAGGCGCATCGAAACCGGTGCGCCCCTGCTTCTCGCCACAGGCCGCCGCCACTTCGCGAAGCAGTTCGGTATGGCTGACCAGTTGATCCGCGAAATACTGGCTGTGTTCGAAAACGTCCAGCGTGCAGCGGGCCAGTTCGGGGTTGCTCTCCAGCATGTCGAGCCACGCCGGATTCGCCACCGCCTTTTCGATAAACGATTCGAAGCTTTCGCTGGTCAGGGAAGCGGCGCTGCGGAAGATTCCGGCGTGCGCAATCAACTGCGCGAAGTTGGGCGAATGGCGATCGAGATAGCGGCGCAGATTGCCGGAGGGGAATTCGGCGCGTTCCGGCCGTGATTCCTCGATGCGGGCCGCTGGAGCGGGTTGCTCTTCCGGAGAAACCGCGGGCACGGCCGGAGTGAGCCGGGAATGGATCACGCGGTCGTAGAGATCCTGCACGCTGGTGAAATGGCGATCGAGATCGCGTTCGAGCGTGCCGGCGCAGGGCAATCCCTGGGACCCGCTGGGGGGCATCCTGCGGGCAAGCAGGTCGAGCTGGTCTTTCGCCTGCGGCAGAGTGTGTGTCTGGCGGTCTTCATCGAACTGGAGCCGATGTTCGATATGCCGCATGAACTGATACGCCGAAGCAAGCCGGGCGTATTCGAGCGGCGACAGAAGTTCCTTGTCGCGCAGCCGCGAAAGCGCTAGCAGAGTGCCGCCATGCCGCACCCACGGGTCGCGCCCTCCATGCAGGCGCTGCAAACACTGAACCAGGAATTCGATATCGCGGATTCCACCCCTGGCCAGCTTCACGTTGGCTCCGGCGGGCTTCGCGGTACGCTGCTTTTCGAGGTGATATTTCTCGTGGATACGGGCGCGGGTTTCGGAGACTGCTTCGACGGTCTGGAAATCGGTTGTCGTCCGGTAGATGAGCGGCTCGACAAAGCTCAGCAACTCATTCCCGGGCATTGAGTCGCCGGCGGCGACGCGCGCCTTGATTAACATCTGCAATTCCCAATCGCGTCCGCGGGAGGCGTAATATTGTTTGGCGCCTTCAAGAGAGTGGCAGACCTCTCCAAACCGCCCGTCGGGACGCAACCGCAGGTCAACCCGGTAACACATGCCCTCCGGGGTATAAGTGGAGAGCAAATCGGTCATCCGGTTGGCGGCCGCTTTGAAAAACTCTCCCGAAGCCGCGGCGGCGCCCGAATAGACGAACATCAGGTCGATGTCGGAACTGTAGTTGAGTTCGCGGCCGCCCAGCTTGCCCAGAGCGACGATGGAAAACAGGGCGTCTTTCTGAGAAAGGTCTCCCCGTTGTGCGAACAGCTCCCTGCGGACCCCCTGCCAGGTAGCGTTCAGAATGGCATCCGCCAGGTTGGAGAGGTCTTCCGTGGTTTCCGAAAGGTCGGCGAATCGGAGGGCATCGCGCAGTACGATCCGGAGCAGTTGCCTGCGGCGGAAAAGAGCAAGATCGACGGGCCTCGGAACGCCGCCGACTGGCAATGAGCGGGCCAGCAGGTCCTCGTACTGTTCGGCCAGAAAGCCACGGTGCAGGTCGCGCGCGATCGCGATTTCAAGCAGCCATTCCGGATAACGGACAACGGAGTCTGAGAGAAAACGGCTGTAAGAGAAGATCGTCAGCGCGTAACGGAGGGCGGCGGGGTCCTCGGTGATTTGCCGCGCGGCATCGAGTCTCTCGGCAATCAGTCGATTGAGGAAGTGGATGGAATCGTCCGGATTAGGCAGCGACGGCAGCAGCGCGGACACGTTTCGAACCGCGGCGGACGATAGTTTTCCGAGATAAATAAGTTCCGGGCGCGCACGGACGGAGTCGCGGAACTGGATCTCTTCGGGGAGATTCAGCACTGCTCCGATTATAGGGGTATTGGGACACCGGCGCGATGGCCCTCAATGATTTATGGAGAGCCAGGCCGGGGACAAATCGAACGTTATACTTGGGTCGCGATGACTACCGAAGAATTGATTGACAGGGTGAAATCCCTTTCGGCGGAGGAACAGACATCGGTCCTCCAGTTCATCGATTATCTGGAGCGACGAAACAACTCCCCCGCATCGTCATTTCTCCAGGCTGCGGAGGAGTTCATGGCAGAGCATCCTGAGCTACTACGCCGCCTCTCACAGTGATCGCCTATCCGACTGCGGACGATTGTCTCAGAACCATCCGTTCATCGATGGCAACAAGCGCGTCACGGTCACTGCTGCATTTTTGAGAGTGAACGGATATCGGCTGCAGTTTGATGACATTACTGCGTTTTCCTTCCTGATCGGTCTCTACGAAACCGGGCGGATGCGATTCGATGAACTCGATGCGTGGCTCCGTAAAAACTTTGCTTCTGAAGTATGCGATCCTTCAGTGACGCTTACCAACGATTGAGAGACGGTTCGGTCGGAGTTTGCGCACTTGCGCTATTGTGTCATTGTGCGAACGACCCTGGATATTTCAGACGAGGCCTATTACATTGCCAGGGCACTTGCCCGGGATCGGAACCGCGGCCTCGGACGAGTCGTTGGCGACCTCATTCTGCAATCGTCGAAAGAGGCGAAAGGCGCATCCATCACGATGAGCGATTACGGTTTCCCCACTTTCCGTTGCGTCCGGCCAGTGACCACCGGGGATGTCAAGGCTCTCGCTCACGAAGAGTAAGGTCTGCGTGTTTAACTCGCTACCGGGTGGCCGCGCCACTATGCGTGTTCAGAAACGTCAACGTCAGCGCCCAGGCTTCCGCCGCCGCTTCGGCGTTGTAACTCGCCCGCGCGTCGCAGAAAAATCCGTGATCGGCGAAGGAAAACTCGGCATTGATCCACGTCTTCTTCGCGGCCCGCATCGCGTTGTTGACCGCCGTAACCTGCTCGGACCCGATGTGTTCGTCGAGACCGCCCCAGAAGTAGATCATGGGCGTGCCGATTTCGTTGAAACGGTCGAGCAGGCTGGGAAAGAAAGGGCTGCCCGCAATACCGCCGCCGTAGTATGAAATGCTGCAGGCAAGCGGCACCGTCATGGCGGCGAGGCAAGCCGTACGCCCGCCCATACAATAGCCGACGGCCCCGATCGAAAGATCCGGAAAACCGCTGCCGCTCTTCAACCAGCCGTGCGTGGCCCGGATGTCGGCTTCAAGACCGGGATCCGTCAGTGCTTTCATGTGGCCAGCCACGGCGCCGAAATCGGTGTATCCGGCTTCAAGCCCCGGGGCGGTGCGATGGAACAGTTCCGGCGCGATGCAAAGGTAGCCTTCGCGCGCGAAACGGTCAGCGACATCGCGAATGTGCGAATTCACTCCGAACGCTTCCTGAAAGACGATCAATCCACCCCGTGGAGTGGCCTTCGGGCGAGAGATGTACGCCCGCATGGATGTGCCATCGGCGACGGAGAGAGTGGCATATTCGGTTTGAGTGCTCATAAATAAGGCGCGGCAGCGGTTGCCAATCAGCTAGTTTACTGGTCTTTGAAAGGATTGTATACGGGCCCGGTTATGGCTTGAGACGCGCGCGGCGGAGCGGCGCAAAGTTCTGAGCAATTTTAGTTCCATTTTGTGACACCTTGTACAATTCTCAAAGAATTTACGTTGCTTTATTGCTTATAATGGCGTTGTGACTATGCTTTCTCCCAGACTGCAATTGAGGGTCGCGCAGAAGCAGATACTAACTCCGGGCCTGGTGCAAATGGTCACGGTCCTTCAACTCAACCGTATGGAGTTGAAGGCGATGATCAACCAGGAGATCGTTGAGAACCCGGTTCTCGAAGAGTTGCTCGAAGAGGGCGAAGAGATCACGCCCGAAGAACTTCAGCCACTCCTCGAAGCGGAGCGTTCCTCCGATCCGGCCGATCAGTCGCTGCTTGACGCGGCGGATATCAAACTGGATGGCGATTCGCCGGAAGTAATCCGGAACACCGACGCTTTTGCCGACGCCGAATCTCAGACCGACGGCGTGGAGCGGGATGCCTCCGACGCGGTCGAAACCTCGACCACCGATCCTTTCGACGAGATCGACTTCGGATCGTTCTTCGACGATTATCTCGATCCGGGTTATCGCAGCCCCGCCGCCGAATCGGTCGAGAAGCCTTCGTTCGAGACGTTTCTCTCGCAGCCGCAGACCCTGCCCGATTACCTGCGCTCGCAGTTGAGCGTGGTGGTGCTCGATGAAGATACGCGGGACGCGGCAGAGGCAATCATCGGTAATCTCGACGAGGACGGATACCTCACGGCTACGCTGGACGAAATGGCCCACCAGGGCGGCCACTCGCGCCCGGTTATCGAAGCCGCGCTCAAGGCGGTTCAATCGCTCGACCCCGCGGGTGTTGCCGCGCGCGATCTGAAAGAGTGCATGCTGCTCCAGATTGAAAGCGCCAACGGCAGGGGCGGTGTCGCGTGGCAAATCGTATCGAATCACATGCGGCTGCTCGAAATGCGGCAATTCAGGGAACTGGCGAAGGTGATGGGCCGTCCGCAGGAGCATATCGATATCGCCATCGCTTCCATCCGGCGTCTCAATCCGCGGCCGGGAGTGCGTTATTCGGGGCCGGGCGCGCGTTCGGTCGAGCCCGATGTCTACTTCATTCGCGATGGCGAGGACTTCCTCATCCAGATGAACGACGACGAACTGCCCCAGTTACGCCTGAACGCGCAGTATCGCAAGATGCTCGACCGCGATCAGGGCGCCACGAAAGAAGTCCGGGACTATGTGCGCGAGCGTTACTCCTCGGCCATTCAGCTGATGAAGAACATCGAGCAGCGCAAGCACACGATTCTCAGGGTTTGCGAAGCCATCCGCCGCCGGCAATTCGAATTTCTGACGGATGGGATCGATGCGCTGCGGCCGATGATGATTAAGGATGTGGCCGAAGAGGTAGGCGTGCACCCCTCGACGGTCAGCCGCGCGGTGGCCAATAAATACGCCCATACGCCACACGGTGTGTACGAACTGCGTTACTTTTTCTCGGAAGCGGTGCAGGGTCCGTCCGGCGGAGACACGCCGCTTCTGCTGCTGAAGCGGAGAGTCAGAAAAATGATCGGAGAAGAAAATCCGAAACATCCGTTAACGGACGATCAGATCACGGCGCGCCTGCAGTCCGAAGGCATCGACGTTACACGGCGGACGGTTGCCAAGTACCGGGAAGACATGAAGATTCCCTCTACGCATCAGCGCCGGGTCAGAGAATAAGAGGTTTCCCAAATAAAATGAAGGTCACTTACACAGGACGTCAGGTCGAGTTGTCACCGGCGCAGTCTTTGAAATTGACCACCGGGTTTACCAAGGTGGGAAAGCTGCTCGATAATGGAAAGGGCGAGGCGGAAGCGCATGTCACCCTCTCGCTCGAGCGGCACCTGAATAATGTGGAAATTACGGTGCCGTACCTCCATCATGAACTGATCGGCGACGGTTCGGACCCGGATCTGTTCACGGCCATTCACGCGGCCATCGATAAGCTCGAAAAACAGGCGATTCGAGTCCGTGAAAAACGGAGGGACGGCAAACGGATTCCCTGGAAAGAGACGAATGGATCGAGCGAAACCGAAACCGCGGAGCCAGCCGTTGCCGCCCGCTCAGGTGAAGACGCCGGCGAAATCGAAGTCAGCGGCGGCGGGGAAAGCGGCGGGGAAAAAGGTTAAACAGCCGGGCGTCAAACCGCCAAAACCCGCTCGTGCCGGGTCGGAACTGGTTATTATCACTGGCCTGAGCGGGTCGGGCAAGGGCTCGGTGTTGCGCGCCCTCGAAGATCTCGGCTATTACTCCGTCGACAATCTTCCCGTGGAACTGATTCCGACGTTCGCGGAACTGGTGCGGGATTCGGCTTCGATCCGGCACGCCGCGCTCGTCGTCGATGTGCGCGAGGGTTCCGGTCTGCGCAGATTCCCTGCAATCTACCGGCGCATCAAAAGCAGCCTTAACGCGAGGCTGGTGTTTCTGGAGGCGGACGACCAGGCGCTTATGCGCCGCTTCAGTGAGACCCGCCGGCCGCATCCACTAAGCGCCATGCAGCCGATCGGGGAAAGCATCGCAACCGAGCGCGAAATGCTCGCCCCCATCCGGGCGCTCTCGGACCTCACCATCAATACCTCCAGGTTCAATGTTCACGACCTGCGTGACTTCATTCGCGATCAGTTCCGGGGCGAAGATGAGGATTCGAAGATCCTCATTCACCTCACAAGCTTCGGCTTTCGGCATGGCTTGCCGCCGGATTGTGACCTGGTATTCGATGTCCGGTTTTTGCCCAACCCGAATTACATCCCGAAATTCAAGAAATTGACCGGGCGGAACCCGGCTGTCGCGCGCTATATTCGCTCGTTTCCGCAAACGGGTGAATTCATGCAGCGGATCACCGACCTCCTGCTCTACCTGTTGCCCCACTACATCGGTGAAGGAAAGAGCTATCTGACAATCGGCTTCGGGTGCACCGGAGGACACCACCGGTCAGTCATGATTGCCGATCAGATGCGCGGCATTTTCGCGGCAAACGGCTATCAGGCAAAGGTCACCCACAGAGACGTGGCAAAGCCCGTGTAATACCCGTGTCGTACCCGGAATTCAGCGGCCGAAGAAATCGGCGTTCTTCTTCGTGAACTCGGTCCACTTCTCCGGCAGGTCGTCCAGCGCGAAAATCGCGGAAACGGGACAGACCGGAACGCAGGCACCGCAATCGATGCATTCCACCGGATCGATGTAGAGTAACTCGGCGTCGGCGAAGCGGGGATCTTCTTTTTTCGGATGGATGCAGTCGACCGGGCAGGCGTCCACGCACGCCGTGTCTTTGGTTCCGATGCAGGGTTCCGCAATTACGTATGCCATATGTCTGGAATCTTCAAACGTACCACACGGGGCAACACGGATTCGCCACTCGCCGCCCGCCCGAAATGGTCCGGGCCGTACATTGCGGTCGCGCCGCGAGTTGCGAATCCGTCTTTGCACCCGCAAGATAAGTAACGATGCCCGCAGCGAAAGTTCGCAAAGCAGTTTTTCCCGCAGCCGGTCTTGGGACCCGCTTTCTGCCCGCCACCAAGGCGCAGCCTAAGGAGATGTTGCCGCTCGTCGACAAGCCGATCATCCAGTACGGCGTCGAAGAAGCGTTGCATTCCGGAATCCGGAATATCATCATGGTCACCGGCCGCGGCAAATCCGCGATCGAAGATCACTTCGATGTCAGTTTCGAGCTGGAGAATCTGCTCGAAACGCGCAACCAGAAAGATCTCCTCAAGATTGTCCGGCAGGTCTCCGATCTGATCGACATTTCCTACATCAGGCAAAAAGAAGCGCTCGGTCTGGGGCACGCCGTCCTGCGAGCGCAGGACCTGGTAGGGCCGGAACCGTTCGCCGTAGTGCTCGCCGACGATGTGATCGACGCGGAGACCCCTTGTATCCGCCAGTTGCTGGACATTTACGAGTTCTTCTCGGCGCCCGTGCTGGCGGTAATGGAAGTGCCGCGGGAGGCGATATCGTCGTACGGGTGCATCGACGCCGAGCCGGTATCGCACAATGGCAGCAAAGACAAAGTGTTCCGGATTCGCGATCTGGTGGAGAAGCCGAAAGCGAGCGAGGCGCCCTCAAACCTGGCCATCATCGGGCGCTACATCCTGACCCCCGATATTTTCGAGTCGATTGCCAATGTGGAGCCGGGGTCGGGCGGCGAAATCCAGCTCACCGATTCCCTCCGCTTGCTGCTTCGCAGCCGCCCGATTTACGCCTTCAAATTCGAAGGCAAAAGATACGACGCCGGGGATAAGCTGGGCTTTCTGAAAGCCACCGTGGAGTTCGCCCTGCAGCGGCACGATCTGGGCGGGCCCTTTCGGGAGTATCTGAAGAGCCTCAGCCTGTAGGCAACCGGGCGTTACACTGAAAGCAACTCAACAGCAATGCGTTTCAGCGGCCTTATTTCAGCGATTTTCCTGTGTGCCGGTCTTGCGGCGCAGGGCTACGCGCAACAATCCGGACAACAGCGGGTCACGCTCGTGCCTTTTGTGCAGGTCATGGCGATGGGGGGAGATTTCGCCACCGCCGAAAAGGGGCTCGAGCAATATCGCGGCGCGCTCGGCATAACACCCGAATATCTCGACGCATTGTCGTGGATCGGGCGCGGCCAGTTGGGGCGGGCCAATTACGCCGCGGCGGAAAAAAACGCGGCCGAGGTACGCCGGCTCTCGCTGGCGGCGCTGGCTCACCGCAAACTGGATGCGGAACCGCACCTGCCGCTCGCCCTCGGTGCCTCGATTGAAGTGGAGTCGCAGTCGCTGGCGGCGCAAAACCGGCGGGATGAAGCGGTGCTGCTGCTGCGCGATGAGTTGAAGAAGTGGCAGGGCACGTCAATCGAATATCGCCTCCGGAAGAACCTCAATCTGCTGACTCTCGAAGGAAAGCCGGCGCCCGTGCTGGATGTCTCGCAGGGAATCGGCAGCCGGAAACCTCTGCCCTTGTCGGCACACAGGGGACATCCGGTGCTTTTATTTCTGTGGGCGCACTGGTGCTCCGATTGTAAAGCCGAAGTAGGAATCGTGCGGAAGCTGATGGCCAACTATGGGCCGCGCGGACTCGTTGTCGTCGCGCCCACTCAGCACTATGGCTACGTAGCCGGAGGGAAAGATGCTCCGCCCGCTGTTGAGACAAAGTACATCGCGCAAGTCTTCGCGAAGTATTACGCGGGGCTGGGGCAAGTCGAGATTCCGCTGAGCGAGGCGAATTTCGCGAAGTTCGGAGTCAGCACGACGCCGACCATGGTCCTGGTGGATGGCAAGGGTATTGTGCGCTTGTACAATCCCGGCAACGCGACTTACGACGTATTAGCGGCGAAGATCGAAGCGCTGCTGCACGCCGCCGCTCGCGGTTGAACCTACTTCAGCTGAATCGGCTTCGCCTGCGATTTGCCGCGCGCCTCTTCAATCCGCTGCGTCAGCATCTCTTCGAACTTCTCCGGAATGAAACCAACCATGCGGCTGAAGATCTGTCCCGCCGGATCGAGCACCACCACGGTGGGAATCGATCCGACAGTCAGCTGACGCACCAGACCGCCTTCGAAATACCCGCCATCCTTCCACTCCTGTTGCTTGACGAAAGGGCGGACGAGCGACTCGTCGTCGTCGGCATCCACTGCAATGAAGACGATATCTTTCGCGTCTTCATAACGCTTCCTGACGTTTTCGATCAGCGGCCTTTGCGCGCGGCAAGGCGCGCACCACGTGGCCCAGAAATCCATCACCACCGTCTTGCCTTTGAGCGACGACAAGGCGAGCGCGGGAGCAGATTCTCCCACCGGAGGTAAAACGAAATCGTCAACGTTCTTCGCCCCTTCGTTCGGATCGAGCGCCTTGAGCCGGGCCAGCCGCGCAGCCGTCAGCGCGGACGTTCGGTCGTAAGCCTGAAGCAGAAGATCGCCCAGGCCTTTTTCCGAGCCAGGTTTTTCAGAGCCCGATGCCTTCTCATATAACTCACCCATCCGAGCGCGATCTCTGGCGCGGTCGGCTTCGGTGCTGCGCGAGTCCTCCAGCGTGAAGGCATCCGCATAATACTCGATCGCTTCAGGAATGCGATTCAGTTTGACCAGCCAGAAGGCAGCTTCGCGCGCGCCTTCGCCCGTCGGATATGCCTCCCACGATCTCAGCGCAAGCTTCGCCGCCGCTTCGGGGTCTCCGTCGTTGCCGGTAGCCCGGGCTTCGAGCGCCAGCGCGCGTGCCATTGCGCGGTCCACTCCTTCCGACCATTCCCCCGCCGTCAGGTGCCCGGACGGCGGTTGCGTTCGCCTGACAACGACATCCGCTTCATAGCGTTTCGCATACTCGATGGCGGCCTTTCTCTGCTCCGGAACGTTCAGGTCCACCAGTGCGCGCGTGACGCGGTCGAGCAATTGCAGGTCGTCGGAAGCAAATCCGCCGGGCGGGTCCGCCGCCAGAACCTTTTCGCCCCAGAGCACGATCCGGGCATTATCGTCCGTATCCATGGCCGCTTTCGCCAGGGCTTTTTCAATCTCCGCCCGGCGCGTCGTTCCCGGGTACTTCTTCAGGTGCTGTTCGAGCGCATGAATGAGATCGATCTGGCTGCCCGCGGCCTCGCCGACGGCTTCCGACAATTCCTGTTGCTCCCTGGTTGCTTCGTCCCCCCCTGGTGGCGCGGGCGTCTGCGCCTGGATCGCAATCGCAGCCAGGCTCACCAGCAGAATTACCCCGGGAATTTTCATCAGGGCAAGGTCCGGATACTATCGGCAAGCGCAGCCGCACGGCTCCGCGCAATGTTCAGGAAGCTCTCGTTCTTCGCCACGCGGTCCAGCATCGGCAGAAACTGATGCGGCGCGATGAGACGCTTCTGGTCCCGGATAATCTCGATTCGCAGGATGGCGTCCTGAACCCCGAGTTTGTCGAACCGGGCCGCGACCTGTAGCGCGATCAGCCCGCGCTCGGTATCCGCAATGCGCTCGAACCAGTCGGTCAGGGCCTTCGCGTCGAGATCCTCCGTGTAATTGAACCTGACCTCTCCCGCTTTGGTCTCGCCCGTCTCGTAGCGAAACGTCTTCATCCCCATATTGGCGACTTTCAAACCGGATTCGAGTGGATGGGAGAAGCGATCGAGCTTGTCGGCAAGACTGAACATCTGGCTCGCTTCAGCTTCCGAGAGCTGGAATTTCAGCGGATCTTCGTCTTTGGGATCGTCTTTATACAGCCCCGCGCCGCTTTTGTCGACCGTGATTTCTTCCCATGGCGGAGCACTGCCCGGGAAAGACTTCGAGTAAATCAGACGCGGAACCGCTTCCGAAACCGCGCCGGCCACCAGGACAGCGCTCAAAACCAGCAGGCAAAAATACCTCAAGCGCGTGCCTCCAGCGCAAGAAACGGGACGTGCGTGGCGTGGCAGATGGCGATCGCGAGCGCGTCGTTCGCGTCTTCCGATGCCAGCGGCGCTCCCAGACGCAGCAACGAGCAAACCATTTGCCGCACCTGAGATTTTTCGGCGCGGCCGTAGCCGACTACGCTCATCTTGACCTCAAGGGGGGAATATTCGGCCAGTTCGACCGCCGCTTCGGCAATCAGCAGCAGGGCCACTCCGCGCACATGAGAGAGTTTCAGCGCGCTCTTCGCGTTCACGGAAAAGAACACCTCTTCGACCGCCGCCGAATCCGGGCGATGCTCCGCGATCAGAGTTCGCAGCGCGCCGGCAATGTTGCACAGCCGCCGCTCCAGCGGATCGCGCGCCGAAGAACGGATGCAACCGGCGGTAACCATGCGGTGCGCGCGGCCATCGCTGTCGATAACTCCGTAGCCCGTCCGCTCGGTACCGCAATCGATTCCCAAAACCCGCATTCGCCGGGGAGCCCGCCTTTATCGCGCCGATTCTATGCCAGCGCTTCGATTTCTTCTTCGTTCACGTCGAAGTTGGAATAAACGTTCTGCACGTCGTCGTGATCTTCAAGGGCGTCGCTCAGCTTCAGCATGCCCTGCGCCGTCTTCCCTTCGAGTTTCATCGGGTTCCGTGGGATCATGGCCACTTCGGACGAAACGGTTTCAATTTTCGCGTTCCGGATGGCTTCAGCCACCGTTTCATGCATGGCCGGATCGGAAATCACTTCCCACGAATCGCCACTGTCTTTCAAATCTTCCGCCCCGGCTTCGAGAACCAGATTCATCAACTGGTCTTCGGTCGCATTTTCCTTTTCGATGACGATCTGGCTTTTGCGATCGAACATCCATGCGACGCTGCCCTGCTCACCGAGGTTCCCGCCGTTCTTCGAGAACATGTGCCTGATCTCGCTGACCGTCCGGTTGCGATTGTCGGTAGCCACGGAAACCAGCACCGCCGCGCCGCCTGGGCCGTAGCCTTCGAACATGACTTCGTCGATCTGGCCGCCTTCCAGTTCACCGGTGCCCCGCATGACAGCTTTCTTGATGTTGTCGGAAGGCATGGAAACGTTCTTCGCGGCAAGGATGGCCGTTCTCAGACGGGGATTACCGTCAGGATCGCCGCCCGAACGGGCCGCAATCTGGATTTCCTTGATGAGACGCGTGAACGTTTTGCCGCGCTTGGCGTCGAGGGCGGCTTTCTTGTGCTTGATCGTCGCCCACTTTGAGTGACCTGACATTTGAAAAACTCCGGGAGAATAGACCGGCGCGCAAAATGCGAAGAAGATGCTGCCGGTGGAAAATGCCTGACATGCCAGCATATCAAACCGAACCGCCCCGGATCGGGAGCGCCACCCCAACGGTCAGACATCGTGACAGCAATGAAGATGATGCTATGATTGCAACGTGCGCACGACAGTCACTCTGGATCCCGATGTTGAACGGTTACTCAGGGACGCGATGAGAGAGCGTGCAATCTCCTTCAAGGAAGCGCTGAACGAAGCCGCGCGTATCGGACTTCACGGCGCGGAACGTAAGCCATCCGACAAGTTCATTCAGAGAACGTTTCCCATGGGAGACGGACAAGAGTTCCGTTGGGACAAAGCTCTGGCCGTCGCGGACGCCATTGAGGACGAGGAACTCAGTCGCAAGCTTGCGTTGCGCAAATGATCCTGCTCGACGCGAACCTGCTGATCTACGCCGTCAATGAGGACGCTCCACTGAACCGGAAAGCGAAGCAATGGCTGGAATCGGCTTTGTCCGGACAGGAAACGGTCGGATTTCCGTGGAACGTTCTGCTCGCATTCCTCAGGCTCGCCACTCGGCCGGGCTTGTTTCGGAACCCTCTCCCGGCCAGGGCCGCGTTCGATCTTGTGGCTTCGTGGTTTGACTGCACACCCGCAACGATCGTGCATCCGGGGCCGCGTCATCTGACGATTCTCCGCGACCTGCTCCTGCCTCTGGGCACGGCTGGAAATCTCACATCCGACGCGCACCTGGCCGCCCTCGCCATCGAGTGCGGCGCGCAACTGTGCTCCTCCGATACAGACTTCGCCAGATTCCACGGCCTGAAGTGGCGCAACCCTCTGGTCTGAGGTCTCAGGGCCAAAAGCCGACAGCGGCGCCATGATCCTGACCTGCTGCCCGAACCGGCCCGTCAGCCCGAAATACGACGCTGCTGCAAGCATGTGGAACTCAGCCAATGCCTGCAGCGAACAATGGATAGCATCCGCTCCCGAACCTGGGAAGATTCCCGTTCGTTGAAATAAAATTTCGCGATATAACAGGTGTCGAGATACACAGCGGGTCTATTGGCCTGAATTAATGGCCGCGATCGTCTTCGATAATCGCCGTATTGTCTCCCGCTGGTGTCATCCGAGTCCAGATCTCCTGCATAGAGGCAAATATCCGCGCTTTCCTGTCGGCAGGCATGCGCAGCAGAGTTGTAACCGGCCGTAACTCGGCGACAGCATCGCCCCGGTGCTCGATCACAGTAACGCCACCTTCCGCTACCTCACGCACTAACGCGGACGTGTGCATATGGAGGTCGCGGATCGAAACTTTCCTCATGTGCTACATTGCAGCACAAATCCTCCTGGCCCGAGCCCTCAACCGCCGACTTTTTCGACCAGCCCCGCGTCGGCGCCACGAACGGCGCGCCAGGGAATGCCTCCGTCCAGCGTCGCCAGGCGTCCGCCCCGCCGAAATGCAAGACCGGCCAGGTATGCGTCCCCGGCCTGGCGCGAGCCGGTAAGCACGGCGAGGTCAAAGAGCGTCACGTCAGTAAGGCTGACATCGTCCGTCCAAAACCGGTGGATACCCGGAAAGCCCGATTTCAACCGGGCCAGCGATGCGGCGGCCATGGCTGGCGTCAACCGCAGATTCGGGTAGCTCACATGAGAAACGACGCGAAGGAAACCGTTTTCCGTGAGGGGGCAGGTGGCCCACCCCTCCGCCCTCGCCACGTTGCGGAACCATGCCGCAGTCTTTTCATGATGCACGTGCGCCGAATCGAGCAGGCCGATGAGCGCATTGACGTCGAGCAGCGCGACGCTCATTCTTCGTCAGCCAGATTCCGCACCATCTCGCTCGTCACCGCAACCGCTCCGGGCCCGTGCGTCCATACCGGGACACCGTCACGAACTTCCACGGTCGGCGCTGCGTCCGGCATAAGGCCGCGGCGGGCCAAATCGGAGATCGCCCGGCCAATACCCTGATTTTTCAGCCGGGCCAGTTCCCTGGCTGTCTGCATCACGTCATCATCGATCTCAAGTGTTGTGCGCATGATGTCATCATATCATCATGCATGTTCTCTCGGATGCCTTGTGTACCCCCCCTCACGTAATCCCGGCGGCGCCGGCGAACCGTATACTTTGAATCGCCGAAGCGTCGCTATAATTCATATTTAAGTTCCGCAAAGGCCTGATTGAATACATCCGACAAGCTGCCCGCACAGGACCCGATTTCAGCCCTCCTCACGTCCGGCGGAGCCTCTCCGGAACTCCTGAATGCCATTCTGGACGCCCTTCCGGATGCCCTTCTGGTTTTCGACGGCGACGGCCGTCTCGTCTTCACCAACACCGCGGCCGCCCGTTATCTTGCCGACGGCGACGTTCCGCCGGATGGCGCTCCCGGGCGCCTCTGCAGTGCCCTCAACATTTTCGATTCCGTAACGCAGGATTTCCTGCCACCGGATCGTCTGCCTCTGGCGCGCGCCTTGCGGGGCGAAACCCTCGATCGGGTGGAATACGTCGTGCGGCCCGTTCGCCGCGCCACCTCCGTCTGGGTCGAATGCGGAGCCCGGCCTGTGCGCGGCCCCGCGGGAGACATCCGCGGCGCGGTCCTCGGGTTCCGGGATATCACGGAGCGCAAGCAGCGCGAACTCGCGGCGGCCTCGGCTGACCAGTTGCGCGACTTCATTTATAACGGCAATCTGGCCGGAATCATGTCTACCACGATCGATGGGCGAATCATCGACTGCAACGATGCCATCGTGCGAATGTTCGGCTACTCGTCCAAAGAGGAATTGCAGGGCGCCCGTATCTCTCAGCTTTATTACGATCCGGCTGAGCGCGACCGGTTGCTGCGCCTGGTTCGTCTTTCGTCCCAGGTGCGGGAATTCGAAGTCTCCTTCCGGCGCCGCGACAATTCCCGTCGCTGGGCTCTCACCAGCGTGCGTCTCCTCGATCCGCAGCCCGGTCAGGTGGGTGGGACCCTGGTTTCAACGGTTATCGACATTACCGAACGCAAGCTTTCGGAGCAGGCCGTGCGGCAAAGCCAGCAGCGATTCGCCGCTTTCATGCGCTACCTTCCGGGCATCGCGTTTATCAAGGATCTCAGCGGACGATACGTCTACTACAACGAATCGTCATGGTCCCAATTCGGGAAACAGCCCGGGGATATCGTCGGCAAGGTGGATGAAGAGGTCTGGCCCGGCGAGGACGCGGCGCGTTATCGCGAAAACGACGCTGCCGTGGTCAAAACCCAGCGTCCGCTCGAATTCGTCGAGGCCATGCCTCATGCCGATGGATCTCACGCCTGGCTGATCTATAAATTCCCGATCATGGAAGGCGGTAAGGTTGCCCTCATCGGCGGTATAGGGATCGATATTACGGAGCGCCGGATGCTGGAAGACCAGCTCACGCAGGCGCGCAAGATGGAGGCTCTCGGCCGCCTTGCCGGTGGCGTCGCCCACGATTTCAACAATCTCCTGACGGTGATTTCCGGTTATGGACAACTCGCGCTCGAAGGCCTCCGCAACGCGGAGGACGCCCGCCTCACGACTTACCTGCAGGAGATCCTGAATTCGGCAAGGCGCGCTTCCGGGTTGACCGGCCAGCTTCTGGCCTTCAGCCGCAGCCAGGCCGTTCAGCCAAAAGTGCTCGACCTGTGCGAGCTGTTGCGGAATCTCGAACGCCTCCTGCAGCGAATGATCGGCGAACATGTCGATCTCACCGTGCATTGCGGGCCGGAGCCCTGCCTCATCCGCGCCGACGCGCACCAGATGGAACAGGTTCTGATGAATCTGGCGGTCAACGCGCGCGATGCGATGCCGCTCGGCGGCACGCTCGAAATCGAATGCGGCAATCTCCCGCAGCCTCTGGAACGGCCAGGCCTTCCGCCACTCAGTATTTTGCTCGAAGTCGTCGACACCGGCGTCGGCATGGATGAGGCTGTCAAGGCCCAGATGTTCGAGCCCTTCTTTACTTCCAAGGATAAAGGAAAAGGGACGGGACTCGGCTTGTCCACCGTCTATGGTGTCGTTTCGCAGGCCGGGGGCGAGATCGACGTTCAGAGCGAACCCGGCCACGGCAGCCGGTTCCGGATCTATTTCCCACAGGCGGTGGGGGATGTGGAAGAGCCTTCTTCACAGGCAGGCGCGGGCACTCCCGCCGGTCTTGAGACCGTGCTCCTGGTGGAAGACGAGCCCAGCGTTCGCGCTCTGACCGAGACTGTTCTGAAAACGCTCGGCTACGACGTTCTGGTGGCGGATTCCGGACTGGCCGCGCTTGAGATCTGGCGGGAGCGGAAGGATTCCATCCATATTCTGCTGACCGATGTCATCATGCCGCACATGAGCGGCGGGGAACTGGCGCACAAACTGCGCGAGACGAATCCCCAGCTCAAGGTGCTGTTCATGTCGGGCTATACCGACGACATGATCGCCAGTCACGGCGTGCTGGCGGGTGAAACACAGCTGATCCAGAAACCCTTCACCGCCCAGGCCCTGGGGCGCAAGCTCCGCGACGTGCTCGACGCCTGATTATCAGGCTTAAAATAGTCCCGATGCCCCTTCAGCGCCTCCTCTCCGAGGAACAGATTCGGACACGGATCCTCGAAATGGGTGCGCGGATCGATGCCGATTATCCCGACGGAAATCTCTTTCTCATCTGTATTCTGAAGGGCGCCTGCTACTTTCTGGCGGATCTTTCCCGTGCCATTCAACGGGGCGTATTTATCGACTTCATGGGCATTTCGAGCTATGGCCAGGGCAAGACAGGTTCCGGCGAGGTGAAGATCACCAAAGATCTCGATATCTCGCTTGAGGGCGCGGACGTGCTGATCGTCGAAGATATCGTCGACAGCGGCGTGACACTGAGCTACCTGACGAGTCTGCTGCGGCAGCGCCGGCCGAAATCGGTGCGCGTCGCGGCGCTTCTCGATAAACCGGATCGCCGGTTGCGCCCAGTCGACGTAGCATACGTCGGATTCATTATTCCGGATGAATTCGTGGTGGGTTACGGGCTCGATTTCGCCGAAAAATACCGGAATCTGCGCGATATTTGCATTCTCAGGCCGGAATAACCCTGAAATTAAAAAAGCGTGGGCTGATCCGGCAGCGGCGCTTTCTTCCGTTTGGCCCGCAACGGGCTACCTACAACTCCGAGGACCTGAATACTCTTCAAAGCGGAACGCGGCACGAAGACGCGCTGGTTGTTGGAGTCGGGTTCCGGCGGAGTCACGGTGAATCCGGCGATCTCCCATGAAAGCAGGTTGTTCGGAAGAATGCCGTCCATGATTTCCCCGTCCCGAAAGAGCATTCTTACCCACAATCCCTCCAGTTTGGGCCGCGTCAGAAAAACTTTCCGCGATTCCGGTTCCGCTTCGAAATCCTTCACGAAGCAGACGCTTTTCACCTCGTCGTAGGGCAGCAGGACGAGCGACCCGGCGGGTGTCAGAAGTTCGACGTTGCTGGGCTGCAGGTAACTGAATTGATTGACAAAACCGTTGAGACTCTCCCGCTCGAAGCGCCGGATCGTAACCATCTTGGCTGTTGAGCTTGCCACGGAACGTCAATCCCGCCCGGAGGGCCGGCGGATTCCGTTCCGGACCGTCTTTTGCGGCGGAATTGATTTAAACATTTTCGCGAGTATTGTATCATTGCACGAAAGGGACCCAACCAGAATGGCGGAAATGGGATCTACGGTCGAGTCGCCCGCTTCGCGGGGTATTCGGGCGTTCCTCGCCTTCTGCCGCATGGAGAAGGGTTTGTCCCGGAACTCGCTCGATGCCTACCGCCGCGATCTGGCCGCATTCTGCGCCTGGACTACCCCGCTGACCCGCGGCGATTTCGCGGATACCGCCGTGCTCAAGGCCTATATTAGCCACTTATATGCCCGGAAATTAAGCAGCCGCTCGATCGCGCGCCATTTGAGCGCCATCCGTAGTCTGTTCCACTTCCTGGTAGCGGATGAAAAGGTCGCAATCGATCCCACCGAACACCTTTCCAGCCCCAGACAGTGGAGCACCATCCCCAAATATCTGAACCGCGAACAGATCGGGAAACTGATCGCCGCACCCGATTGCACCAAACCGAGCGGGCTGCGCGATCGCGCCATGCTGGAACTTTTGTACGCCACCGGCATCCGTGTAACTGAGTTGATTGAGTTGCGGCTGTCGAATCTCGATATGGCGCTCGGGCTGATCCGTGTCACGGGCAAAGGGAACAAACAGCGCATCGTGCCGGTCCACGGAACGGCATTGCAGGCGATTTCCACATATGCCGGCACCGGACGCCCAGCGTTGCTCAAAGGCGCGGATTCTTCCTGCCTTTTTGTGACCGCCCGCGGCGGACCCATGACCCGCCAGGCATTCTGGTCGAGTATTAAGCTCAACGGAAAGAAGGCCGGTATCTTTCACAATCTTTCGCCGCATGTTTTGCGGCACACCTTCGCCACGCACCTTCTGGAAGGCGGGGCCGATCTTCGCAGCGTGCAAACGATGCTCGGCCACGTCGATCTCTCCACCACCGAAATCTATACCCATGTGGTCCGCTCGCGCCTGCGCGATACTTTGGACCGCCACCATCCGAGAGCGTGAACGATGAGCGATTACCTGTTTGTGCTCGAAAGTCATCTGGACCCCGCCCAAAACCGGGCCGTCGCCGGCATGCAGCGCGTGGCCACCGAAGCCGGAATGAACGTCTGGCTCACTGGCGGCGCCATGCGGGACACCCTGCGCGGTGCCCGCATCCTCGATCTCGATTTCACCGTCGAGCGCGATGCCTTGAAAATGGGCAAGTCTCTCGCCGAAGCGGCGGGCGGGCAGGTGCTCGAAGAGGATACCCTGAAGCGCTGGGTCGAACTGCTGCTTCCCGGAGGCGTGCGCGCTTCCGTCTCGAATGCGCGCACCGAGAAATATTCCAAACCGGGCGGGAAACCGCAGATCGCCGCCGCCAGCATTCACGAAGACCTGAAGCGGCGCGATTTCACCATCAATGCGATGGCTCTGTCGCTGAATCGCGGTTCTCGCGGCTTGCTGGTGGACCCCACCAACGGGCAGGCCGATCTGGCGAGCCGCGAGTTGCGCGCCGCCAATCCCTACATCTTTTTCGACGATCCCGCGCGCATCTACCGCCTGATCCGTTTCCAATATATGCTCGGCTTCGAGATCGCGCCCCGCGCGCAGTCTCAGCTGGAGAACGCGCTTCTCGAAGGCTATCAAAATGAAGCTCCGGCATCGGCTCTGGCGGCGGAGATCCGGGAACTTTCGCCAAATGAAAACGCCGTTGCCGCGCTGGAGGCTTTCGACAGCCACGGCTTGTTGAAGCCCATCTCTCCCGCCCTGACCGGCCCTCTGCTGAATGCGGCAGGCCTCGCGCGTTTCGAGAAACTGGCGCATACCGTCCTGCCGCCCGAGACAACAGGCGGCTGGCTGGCGTTTCTCACCGTGCTCACGGAAAAATTGAGCGCAAAAGAGAAAGCCGCCGTTTTGGGCGCGTTCCACCTCCCCAAACTGGAAGCGGAGGAACTTAAAAAACTCGAAGGGCACTCCAAAAAGCTGGAGGCCGCATTAAAATCGTCCGGCGTCGGCAAGCCTTCGCATGTCTATGACTTGCTCCACGCCGCGAGCCCCGATGACGTGCTCATGGTTCTCTATGACTCCGCCCAGCGCGTGGTGCAGGACCGCATTCGTGCCTACTATTCCAAATATCTGCCCCTCTCGCAGGAAATCACGGAGGAACAGGTGACAGCGACGGGAGCCAAACCAGGCACGCCGAAGTTCGAAAAGGCCTTCCGCACCATGATTACCGCCCACTTGAACGCGCGTCCGAAGAAAATCCCGCCGGAACCTGAACCGGAACAGGCGGCTGCGGCAACTCCGGCAACTCAGGCAGCGCCCATGGGGATGCAGCGCGGCGCGCGGAAATAACGGTTGCGATACACTGGGCCGCTTGGAGGCCCTCATGAAACACCTGCCCGCCGCGGCGTTCCTGCTTGCAGGCACTCTGGCATTCGCGCAACAAGCGCCGCCGGAGATTCCCTTCGACTCAGTTCCGAACTTCCTCAAGCTTCCCGCCGACCTGTACCTGGGTGAGGTGTCCGGGGTTGCCGTGAACTCGAAAGGCCACATCTTCGTTTTCTCCCGCGGCAACACAACCGGGCCCGCATACGCCGCGGCCGCCGCTCAGTTACTCGAATTCGGCCCCGACGGGAGATATATCCGGGAGATCGGAAAGAACCTCTACGCCTGGTCGTTCGCGCACGCCGTCAGGGTGGATAAGAACGATAACATCTGGGTGATCGACAAGGGCTCGGACATGATGGTCGAGTTCAACCCGGCCGGGCGGGTCGTGATGGTGTTCGGGCGCAAAAAGGAAGCCTCCGACGAAGGCACCGAACCGTGGAAACATCCCCGGCCGCCCCTTCCCGCGATAGACGGGCAGTTCCGCCAGCCGACCGACGTTACCTGGGATACGCAGGGCAATATCTTCTTCAGCGACGGCTATATCAATTCACGCATCGCCAAATACGACAAAAACGGCCGCTGGGTAAAGTCGTGGGGCACGCCCGGCAACAAGCCGGGTCAGTTCAATACTCCGCATAGCATCGCCGCCGATGCGAAAGGAAATATCTATGTGGCGGATCGCGGCAACCGGCGCATCCAGGTCTTCGATCCGGATGGCGGCTTTGAGCGCGAAATCAAAATCGACGTGCCCGTTCCCGCGGATGCCCAGCCCTGGATGGGCGCCAAACCCGCGCAGGGGGAAGGCTTGCCCGGCACCATGCAGAGCGGCGCGCCGTGGACCGTCTGCATAACACCGGGACCGGGGACACAGTATTTATACGCCTCCGATGCCTTTCCGGGCAGAGTCTACAAGCTCTCGCTCGACGGCAAGGTGCTCGGAATGCTCGGAAGCACCGGCCGGCAGATGAAGGAGTTCGGCTGGATCCACGAGCTCGCCTGCCCCTCGGAAAACACAATCTTCGTGGCCGAGCTTTTGAACTGGCGGATACAGAAGTTGCTTCTTCACCCGAAGCATTAGTTCCCGTCAGTCGCCGATCGAACGAATAACTCTCGCCGGATTGCCTCCGGCAAGAGTATTCGGGGGGACGTCCCTGGTGACTACCGAACCCGCCGCGACGACCGAATTCTCACCCACGGTTACGCCACCGACGATGGTCGCGCCCGCTGCGATCCATACGTTTCTCCCGATCGCGATGGGCCTTCCGATTGTGGCGTCGCGTCGCCGCGAAGGTTCAAGGGGATGGCCTGCCGTGATGATGCTCACGTTCGGCCCGATCATTACATCGTCCGCGATGTCGAGGCCGCCAAGGTCATAGAAAGTGCAGTTCTGATTTATGAAGACATTCCGCCCGACGCGGATTTCGTCCCCGCCGGCAGTATAAAACGGAGGGACCAGTAAAAAGCTCTCGTCTACCTTCCTACCGATAAGTTCGCTGAACAAGGCCCGAATTTCGTCCGCGTCGTTGAACGTCAAACGGTTAAGTTTGGCCGTGATCGCCATCGCTCGTTTGACGTTTGCCAGCATGGCCGCCGATTCCGGTGTTCTGCTGTAAATGATCCTGGTGCCGTCGTCGTTCGGCATTCGTTATTCCCGTCGGGCTACAGTTGATTGTCCATCGCCGCGGTCAGCCGCGCCTCGCTCAAGTCCAGTTCGTGCTCCATCTCGCGCAGCACCTCGTCCGCGACACGGCCCTCATCGCGCAGGCGCAAGGCGGTACGGCGTTCCACATTCAGCAGTGCGCGCGAAAGATCCAGGTACCGGAAGTAGTCCCTGGCATAAGGTCCATCCTGCTCCCGGCCATGGCCGCCGATAACGATTAGGCGGTGCCGGTAGTGCCGCGCCAGGTCGTCGTACACCTCCGTCGAACCCGATGGATCGGCGCTGCGAAGCTCCTCAAGACGAGCCAGCGTTGCTTCGAGCACCAGCCGGCGGGCTTCCTGCTCCTCCTGTCCCGGACCCGAAGTTCCCGCCAGACCCAATATTCCGATCAGAGGAGGAAGCGTCAGGCCCTGGACCACGAGCGTCACGAGAATAACGCTGAAAGTCAGAAACACAATCAGATCCCGATGAGGAAACGGGCTGCCATTGGCCACGGTCTCCGGTAGAGCCATGGCAGCCGCAAGCGCAATCACTCCGCGCATTCCGGTCCATCCAACCACAAACACCCGGCGGGCACTCGGCCAGCTCTCGTTCTGATGAAGAAGACGCCTGCGGATGAAGCAGGCCACATACGCGCCCGGAAACGTCCAGACGAGGCGGAGCAGAATCAGAAGCACGCTGAACAATACGCCGTAAAGAATCGCCCGCCCGGCACTCAATTCACTGACGCCCGCCAGCACGGAGGGAAGTTGCAGGCCGATCAGCACGAAAACAAACCCGTTCAGGATGAACTCGATCGAACTCCAGACCGCGCGGCTCTGCAACCGCACCGCGGGAGAAAAGAATTCCGAACTCTTCCGCCCGAGATATAGCCCGGCGGCGACAACCGCAAGCACGCCGGATGCGTGAATAGCCTCGGCCGTCAGATAAGCGGCATAGGGAACCAGAATGCTGACGGCGATCTCTATCGGGCCGTCGTCAATCCGGTGTTCGAACCACTCCACCGCACGCCCCAGTATCAGGCCGGTTCCGATGCCGGCGACAGTGAGATATACAAGGCGCAGCAGGCCGGCGCCTATGGTCGGATGACGTCCCCCGACCACCATCCCGGTGGCGAATTCAAGGGCGAGCAAGCCAGTCGCATCGTTGAGCAGGCTTTCACCGTCGAGTATTTCGGCGATACTCTTCGGCAGCCCGATACGCTTCGCGATGGATGTGGCGGCGATCGCATCCGTGGTAGCGACCGTCGCGCCCAGCACCAGGCCGATGCGCCAGTCGAAGCCGGAGAACAGCCAGGGTCCCGCCTTCGCGACCCCCAGCACCGTGAAGCCAACCAAACCGAAAGCCAACATCGCAATGCTGACCAGGTTGTAAGAAAAGTCCCGCCACGATGTCACCCAGGCTGCTGAGTACAGCAGAGGTGGAAGCACAACAAGGAAGATAAGGTCGGGATCCAGAGTTATTGTTGGAATCCCGGGTACAAGACTCAGCAGCAGGCCGGCGATGACCAGAACGATCGGATAGGGCGTCTGAAGCTTCCGCGCCAGCGCCGCAAAAGCCGCGACGAACAGCAGCAGAAGCAGCAAAATCAATTGCGCCGCATGAATTCCGGTTTCCGGCATCGTTCCCTTCCGCCTTTCGATTGAGCGCCGTTACCGGCCGGAGTTTCCCGCAGGAGCCAGCCGGTAGTAGTGAAGTTGCTGCTGCGGCCCGGGCAATTCCGGCGCCTGGCATACCGGTCCGGCGGGAAGATCGGCGCCGTTTACTGCCTGCCACCGGACTTTCCCCCGCGAGTCCCTCAGCAGAAGCTCCAGCTGTCCCGTGCCGCCTCGCCAGCCCGTCGGTTCATTCGTTGAACCGATCACGGTCGAGCCGGCGGGAAACGTGCCGGTGACTTGTGCCTCGCGGGCAAGCGGCGGCGCGCAGGCGAGTACCGCGCCAGTAGTTGCAGAAACCACAAGGGGAAAGCCCCAGACCGTGCCATTCGCGTCTTTAAAAAAGCCTACTCGCTCCCCTGTTCCGTGCTGGTCGCTAGTCGGGTGATTTCCCGCCGTAATCAACGGTCCATAGGCGCTTTCCACTTCGGCCAGTGGCACATAGGGCGCGGGCCCCTGAACATGGCCGCCGCCGCATGCGGTAAGCGCCATGGCGGCAATCGCGACGATAGCAAACAGCGTCCGCATCTATGCTCTCTTTGAGATTAACCGATCTTTTCTCAGGCCGGCGCTCGCGTCATTGAGAGAGTCCTCCGAATCGGCTCCATAAGAATTATTGTTGAAGCAGGCAGGCCGCGCGATGTTACTCTGACGATAGCTCGCAGCGAAACGAACGGGTTTCCGGGGCAATCCCGGAACCCCTGTGCGGTTCTCACCTTCAAGCTCCATGCGGAGCCGACAATCGGACAATTTTACAGTTTTTGCCAGGGCCTGAGTTCCCCAAGGCAACCCTCGCCGGCTCTTTGCCAGCCGCCTGGCGATACGTGTCTCTTCAGAAAGGATTCGGTGCATGACCACGCTTCCGTTAATGGACAGTCCGCTGCTCTACACAGCCGCTCCGGCCATGCGGGCGCTTGTTCAAATCGAAACGTCGCCGCGGCAGCTGATCCCTTCGCGTCCCCTCGAAACGGGCGAGCAGTACCGGTTTCACTTCGATATGACGAAGTGCATCGGCTGCAAATGCTGTGTGGTCGCCTGCAACGAGCAAAACGGCAATCCCGCCGAACTGAACTGGCGGCGCGTGGGCGAAGTCGAAGGCGGCTACTATCCTCACACGCAACGCCACTATCTCTCGATGGGCTGCAACCACTGCGTCGAGCCCTCGTGCCTGATCGGCTGCCCCGTCGAGGCTTACACAAAAGATCCGGTCACCGGCGTCGTCGTCCATAGCGCGGACGCCTGCATCGGCTGCCAGTACTGCACCTGGAACTGTTCTTACGGAGTCCCGCAGTACAACCCCGAGCGCGGCGTTGTCGGCAAGTGCGACATGTGCCACAACCGTTTGAGCGACGATATGGCTCCGGCGTGCGTGGCGGCTTGTCCGGAGGGCGCCATCGCCATCGAAATCGTGAACATCGCCGAATGGCGCCGCGACTACCTCTCGGCCAACGCGCCCGGTCTACCTTCGGCCGACGACAGCATTTCAACCACGCGCGTAACGCTGCCGGAGAATCTCGCGCCCGACCTGGGACGCGTGGATATCAACCGCGTGGAACCCGAGCATCCTCACTGGCCGCTCGTGTTCATGCTCGTCGTGACGCAGTTGTGCGTGGGCGCGTTCATTGCTCTCTGGCTGCTCGGTTTCAACCGTGCGGCGGCGGATTTAAAGATCGCCGCGCTGGCCTCTCTCGCGCTCGCGGGCATCAGCCTGGGGGCTTCCACCATGCACCTCGGGCGTCCCGTTCATGCCTGGAAAGCCATGCGCGGCTTGCGGCGCTCCTGGTTGAGCCGCGAAGTCCTGACGCTCTCCCTGTTCGCGGGCGCGGCGGGCGCGTTCGCGGGCATGCTCCTGTTCGGGCTGCCCGGCCGTAACGCGGCGGGCTTCGTCACGGCGCTCGCGGGTCTCGCCGGCATCACCTGTTCCGCCCATATCTATATCGTGCGGGCGCGGCCCGCCTGGTTCAGCGGCTATACCATCGCCGAGTTCTTCGCAACCGCCCTTCTGCTGGGTCCCGCGTTCGTTCATGCGCTGATTCCCGGCGTGCCCGCGGCGGTGCTGCTCGCGTCCGTTGCGGGCGGCGCCGCGCAATTGATTGCCCAGTCCGGCAAGTTCCTCTGGCTCTCGCGATCGGAGGCCTTCGAGCTTCGGTCTTCCTCTCTATTGCTCTCCGGACGCCTGCGGGCGCTGTTCGTGATGCGTCTCGGCTCGCTGATTGCCTTCGGAATCGTGATCCCTGTAACCACCGCCTCACCCTGGCTCGTCGACGCGGCTTTCGTGATGGCTCTCGCGGACGAATTCCTGGGCCGGTACCTCTTCTTCGTGAGCGTCGTCCCCAAGAACATTGCGGCGGCCTTTGCTTCTTCCTCAAGGAGGGCGGCATGAACTGGAAGCGCGTCATCGGGCTTGACAACCTCGCCGAAGATTATAAGTTCGCGCGCAGCGAATCCACCGGCTATACCTCGGCGCAAAAGATCCCGGACCGTTGGGTTCCGACCACCTGCGGCTATTGTTCCGTCGGCTGCGGCATGGAAATCGGCGTGAAAGAAGGCAGGGCCGTCTCGTCGCGGGCGCTCGCTTCGCATCCGGTGAATCGCGGCAAACTCTGCCCCAAGGGCCTCTCCGAGCACTACACCATCGCCGCCGAAAATCGCGCGAAGGTCCCGCTGCTGCGCAAAAACGGCAAGCTGGAGCCGGTCGGCTGGGAAGAAGCGCTGGCCACCATGGCCGAACGTTTCCGCAAAGTGCAATCGAAGTACGGGCCGGAAGCACTGGGCGTTCTCAGCACCGGGCAACTGGTCACGGAAGAGTTCTACACGCTCGGCAAACTGGTGCAACTGGGCTTCGGCACCAGCAATTACGACGGCAATACAACTCTGTGCATGGCCACCGCCGTCTCGGGCTACAAGCTCTCCTTCGGCAGTGACGGGCCTCCGGGCAATTACGAAGACATGGAGCGCGCCGACGTCGTATTGCTGATCGGCGCGAATCTGGCCGACAATCATCCCATCCTCTGCCAGTACCTCGAAGCCAATCGCAACAAGACTCTGATCGTGGCCGATCCGCGCGTCACCAAGACCGCCATGATGGCGGATCTGCATCTGCCTCTCAAGCCGCGATCGGATCTTGCGCTCATCAACGGCATCGCGCACATTCTCATTCACTACAACCTGATCGATCGCGCGTACATCGAAAAACACACCTCCGGCTTTGCCGAACTGGAGGCGTTTCTCGCGGGCTATGCTCCCGAACGCGTCTCCGCCATCACCGGCCTGAGCCAGGACACGATCTTCAAGACCGCATTCCTCTACGGCCGCGCCAAAGCCGGCTTCATCGGCTGGACGATGGGCGTGAATCACAGCACCATCGGCACCGCCACCGTCAACGCGATCTGCAATTTGGCGCTGCTCACCGGGCACATCGGCCGTCCCGGCGCAGCGCCGTTTTCTATTACAGGCCAGTGCAATGCCATGGGCTCACGCGAGGCGAGCTTCACTTCCAGCATGCCGGGGTATCGCAAGTTTGAAGACCCCGCCGACCGCGCGGAACTCGCCGCGCTGCTGAATGTGGAAGAGGCCAGGCTGCCCGCGAAGCGCGGCCTTGCGTATCCCGACATAGTCGAGGCCACCGTATCGAAGAAGATCCGCGCGCTCTGGATCGTCGCCACCAATCCGCTCGTGTCATATCCGAATCAGGGGGTGCTGCGGCACGGGCTCTCGAATCTCGATTTCCTCGTCGTGCAGGATGGTTATCATCCAACGCCCACCACCGAGCTCGCGGATCTGGTGCTTCCAGCCGCCATCTGGGGTGAAAAGGATGGCACGTATACCAACTCCGAGCGGCGCGTCAGCAAGGTCAACAAAGCCGTCGAACCGCCCGGCCAGGCGCGCCCCGATTTCGATATCTTCCTCGCGGTCGCGGACGCCCTCGGTTGCCGGGAGGCTTTATTCCCCGGCTGGACGAAGCCTGAAGACGCATTCAACGAATGGCGGCGCGTATCCCGTGGCCGCCTCTGCGACTACTCGGGCATCGATTACGACTTGCTCGCCCGCGAAGGCGCAACGCAGTGGCCGCGGTCTGAGGCTTTAATCAACGAAGCCTCAACCCCGGAACGCTCTTCGCGTCTCTACGCCGATGGCGTTTTCAAAACCCCCGACGGGCGCGCGCGTCTCATCTGCGCCGAGTGGGTGCCGTTCCCGGAGCAGCCGGGCGGCGATTACCCGTTCGTCCTCAACACCGGCCGCACCGTGGAACACTGGCATACCCGCACCAAGACCAGAGAGGTGCCGATTCTGGAACGCCTCTCGCCGCGCGCCTGGCTCGAAATCAATCCGCGCGATGCCCGGAAGCTCGGGCTGAGCAGCCACGATTCCGTCGATGTGATTTCACGCCGGGGCAGCACCCGCGGAGTGGAATTGCGGCTCACTGAAATCACGGCCCCGGGGCAGGTCTTCATGCCCTTTCATTTTTTCGAGACCAACGTAAATGAAGTAACGCAGAGCGCTTTCGACCCCATCTCGCGCGAGCCCAATTACAAGCAGTGCGCGGTCCGTGTCGAACGCTCGGGAGCACGCTCATGAAACGCCTCGTAGTCGTCGGTAACGGCATGGCCGGTGTTGCCTGTGTCGAGCATATTCTCAAGCGGAATCCGGATTTCGAAATCACCATCTTCGGCGATGAAACGCACGTCAATTACAACCGCATCATGCTTTCCCTGGTGCTGGCCGGCGAGAAGTCCGCCGATGAGATCGTGCTCAATGACGTGGAGTGGTACCGCTCGAATAACATTCGCGCGCGCCTCGGCGTGAAGATCTCCGGGATCGACCGCGCGGCCCGCACCGTGATCGATGAGGAAGGTCTCGCGGCCCCGTACGACAAGCTGATTCTGGCCACGGGCAGCAGCGCTTTCATTCCCCCCATTCCGGGTGTCGATAAGGAAAACGTCCACGTCTTCCGCACGCTGGATGACACTCACGCGCTGCTCGCCAAAGCGCGCAAGGGGCTGAAGACCGTCGTCATCGGCGGTGGCTTGCTCGGCCTCGAAGCGGCGCGCGGGCTCCAGGTACGCGGCTGCGAAGTCACCGTGATCCACCTCGCCGAGTCCCTCATGGAACGTCAGCTCGACGCCACGGGCGGCGAATATCTGAAGCGCCGTATCGAGCGCCTTGGCATTCAGGTACTGCTGCCCCGAAAGACCGCGGCTCTGTTTGGCAATGGCCATGTGGATGGCTTGCGATTCGCCACCGGCGAAGAACTGGAAGCGGAACTGGTAGTCATCGCGGCCGGCATCAAGCCCAATGCGGAGCTTGCCCGCAAGGCCGGTCTTGAAGTGAATCGCGGCATCGTGGTCAACGATTTCATGGAGACTTCCGACCCCGATATTTTCGCCGTGGGAGAATGCACCGAGCATCGCGGCCAGACCTTCGGACTCGTGGCCCCTCTGTTCGATCAGGCGCGCGTGCTGGCCGCCACCGTCACCGAAAACCGCGGGCCTGTATTCTCCGCCACCGCGCCCGCCGCCAAGCTCAAAATCATGGGCGTGGATATCTTCTCCGCCGGTTCCATCGACGAAAATGAGCCGGGCGTGGAAGTCGTTCGCTACGAGGATCCGGCGCTCGGAGCCTACAAGAAACTGCTCATTAAGGACAACCGCCTGCACGGCATGATTCTCGTGGGCGACGTGGAAGACGAGCACATCTACATGGACTGGATGCGCAGCGGAACCGATCTCGCGCCTCTGCGCCGGCAGTTGCTCTTTCCTCCCCCCGTCGACGCCGGTCTCGAAGTGGCCGATATGCCGGACAGCGAAACCATCTGTGGCTGCAACGGCGTGCGCAAGGGAGACATTATCCAGGCCATTCACAAGTACGGCATCGTGACCATGGGCCAGCTGAAGGAGCGAACCCGCGCGTCCACCAGCTGTGGCACCTGCGCGAGCCTTTGCCAGAAGCTGTTGCGCGCGGTCGCGCCCGATTTCGAGGAGGAGACGAAAACGTCTCTCTGCGCGTGCGTGCCGTTTTCCTACGAGCGTCTGCGCGAGATTGTGCGCGCGCAAAAGCTCAAGTCCGTGCAGGAGGTGCTGACCGTCTATGGCAATCGCAAAGGCTGCGAAGTCTGCAAGCCCGCGCTCAGCTACATGCTCGACATGCTGTGGTGCGGGGACCATGAAGAGGACCGCTCCGCGCGCTTCATCAACGATCGCGTGCACGCCAATATTCAGAAGGATGGAACGTTCTCGGTGATCCCGCGCATGCGCGGCGGCGTCACGTCCCCCGATGAACTGCGGCGCATCGCGGACGTGGCCGACAAATACAGCATCCCGATGGTCAAGGTCACCGGCAGCCAGCGCATCGACCTGCTGGGCGTGAAGAAGGCCGACCTGCCTCTGGTCTGGCGCGATCTCGGCATGGCCTCCGGTCAGGCCTACACCAGGGGCGTCCGCATGGTGAAGACCTGCGTCGGGACGGAATTCTGCCGCTATGGAGTGCAGGATTCCACCAACACCGGGATCGAACTGGAACGGCGTCTGGAAAACCTGTTTACGCCGCACAAGTTCAAGATGGGCGTGGTCGGGTGCCCGCGTAATTGCGCCGAGGCCACCGTGAAAGATCTGGGGTTCGTGGGCCAGGACGGCAGCTGGCAGGTCGTGGTCGGCGGCGCCGCGGGTAAATCGGTGCGCAAAGCCGATCTCCTCGTCACCGTCGAGACCACGGAAGAGGCGCTCGAGGCCGGCGAGCTTTTCTTTCAGTATTACCGCGAAAACGGCAATTACCTGGAACGGAGTTACGACTTTGTGGAGCGGCTCGGCATGGAAAAGATCCGCAAGGAGACCGTGTATGCGTCAGAGGGCGAAAAGCGCAATCTGCTCGATCGCCTGCGCCGTTCGAAAGAGCTTTCGCGGGACGCGTGGCTGGAGCGCGACCGCCCCTCCAACCCCACGCAATTCGTACAAATCGAAGTAATAGAAGGCCAGCTCGTATGACAAGCCAGCGCGTTTGGACAAAGATCACGCACGTCGAAAACATCCCGCCGCGCGAAGGCCGCCCCGTGCGGATCGGCAATCTTGAGATCGCGATCTTCAATCTGAACGGCCGTTTCCTGACGATTGAAAACGCCTGCCCTCACAAAGGCGGCCCGCTGTGCGACGGCATCGTGACGGGCACTTCCGTCGTGTGCCCTCTGCATGGGCGGCACTTCGATCTCGAAACCGGCATGCCCGTGCGAGCCTCGGAGCCCTCCTGTCTCGCCGTATTTCCAACGCGCGTCGAAAACGGCATCATTTTTGTGGACATTGATTTATGACACTGCGAAACAAAGCCACCCGCATCCGTCTCGCCGATTTTACGGGCCCGCCCATGCGCGCGTTCCATATGTCATGGTTCGCGTTATTCATTTGCTTTTTCGGATGGTTCGGGCTGGCCCCGCTGATGCCCGTCATCCGCCAGGAATTTCATCTCACCAAAGCGCAGATTGGCAATCTGACCGTCGCCTCGGTTCTGATCACGGTTGTGGTCCGGATGCTGATCGGGTTTGTATGCGACCGCATCGGGCCGCGGCGCGCATACACATGGTTGCTCGTGCTGGGCTCTCTGCCTGTGATGGGAGTCGGGCTGGCGCATAATTACGAGACGTTTCTCCTGTTTCGTCTTGCCATCGGGGGCATTGGCGCATCGTTCGTGATCACGCAATATCACACGTCGGTCATGTTCGCGCCCGATATCGTCGGCACCGCGAATGCTGCCACGGCAGGGTGGGGAAATCTGGGCGGCGGCGTCACCCAGATGGTCATGCCGCTCCTGTTCGCCGGCTTCGTCAGCCTCGGAGCGGGCGCCTGGTGGGGCTGGCGTATGGCGATGTTCGTGCCGGGCGCGATCATGCTGCTCACGGGCATCGCTTACTACTATCTGACTCAGGATACAGCCGACGGCAACTTTGAAGAGTTGCGTGCGCGGGGAGAAATGCCAGGCGCCTCCGCCGCGAGCGGAGCCTTCGCCGCCGCCTGCCGCGACCCGCGCGTCTGGGCTTTGTTTGTTATTTATGCGGCCTGTTTCGGCATGGAGTTGACCATCGACAACATCGCCGCGCTCTACTTCACCGATAACTTTCATCTGGGTCTGACCACAGCCGGTCTGGTCGCGGGATCGTTCGGGATGATGAACATTTTCGCGCGTGCGCTCGGCGGCATCTTGAGCGACCGTTGTCACAAATCCTCCGGCCTGCGTGGCCGCGCGATGCTGCTGGGCGGGACCATTTTCTGCGAAGGTCTGGCGCTCATGCTGTTCTCGCGGATGCGCGTGCTGTCGCTTGCCATAGGCGCGATGATGCTGACCGGGCTGTTTCTGAAAATGTCGAACGGGGCGACTTACGCGCTGGTGCCCTTCGTCAACCGGAAGGCTCTTGGCGCGGTGGCGGGGATTGTGGGCGCGGGCGGCAACGTGGGCTCGGTGCTCGCGAGTTTTCTTTTCAAAGGGAGCATGCCGTGGACACAGGCGCTGTTGATTCTGGGCGCGATTGTCACCGTGATCTCGCTCGTTTCCGTTATGGTCCGCTTCTCTGAAGAGGAGGAACGCACCGCGCGGCCATCGGAGCAGGTTGCGGTAGCGGCGCTGACATGAAAAAACTTCTGATAATACCCGCCCTGGTGACAGCCATGCAGGCTGGCGCGTTCCGGAACACCGGCCCCGCGCGGAACCGGTACGCGTATTCGGGAAATCTGCTCCGTTTGAATTTCGCGGAGAAGCGCGGCGCCATGGATTGGGACGCGGAAATCGCGGTGCCGTTCCTGCCCGACATGCCGGCCAGCGCGATGGCCCCGGCGCCGCAGGGCGCGCTCGGCCTCGGGTCGAACTACTTCACCGCGAATGCGAACCGCCAGTATGCGGCGATGGCGTTTGCGAAACAACTCTACGCGCGCTATCGCTTTGGGGAGAAAGGAACACAGAGCGTGCAGGCGGGTCGATTCGAGTTCAACGACGGATCGGAAGTCGCACCGAAGAACGCGACGCTCGCCACGCTGAAGCGCCGATACGCGCGTTTTCGCCATCGACTATGACGATTTCCGCCACATTCTCAAAACCGACAACCGCCCGACCGCCCTGCGCAGAGGGGATACGGAAAACATCCATATCCAGACGTGGCGTGAACACAGTCCGCGCGCCATTACGACGAAGGCCGGTACTATCGACGCACTGGGCTGGGGGGCTCTGCAGACGGGCCGCTGGGGCACCCGGACGCGGCGTGCGTATGCGCTCGACATGAGACGTTCCTGCGTGTATCCCGGATAAGCGGTCAGGGTGGTATGGCGGTTTGCCCGAGTACTCCACACTCGTGTCATAGAGATTGCCAGGAGAGCGCCAGCCCGATACCGCGCGGCCGGTGTAACCGAAGGTCCATGCCCTTGCGAGCCTCGCGTTTCTGCGCGATCTCGCGGCGGCCGATGCCCCGGACAACTCAACGTTAGCCCGGCTCTCCGAAGGATTGAGCAAAGCGTTCATTGTTTCGCGCGGCCCCAAGCCAGTGTCCATTCTGCGGGAACTGGGCGCGCGGGCGCAAATCGCGGTGCCTGAGCCGAACACGTGGAAAGAGTTGGTGGATGCGGTCGCCTCTCGTCCCGAGCGGCGCGTGGCCGTGCAGGAGTACGGGCGTCCGAATCCTGAGATGACCGCGGCTCTCGAAGCACTGGGGCACAAGTTACGCCATTCGCGATCTACCGATGGGGGTTGCCGGAGGATGTGGAATCTCTGCGCGAAGCGGCCCGGCGTCTGGCGGCGCGTGAGGTGGATGTGGTGTTGTTCACTTCATCGATCCAGCTGGATCATCTGATGCTGATTGCCGGGGAGACGGGGATCGAGGCCGACGTGCGTAGCGCTCTGGTGCATCACGCCGCGCTGGCGTCGGTTGGTCCCATCGTGACCGCGGCGCTCGAAGCGGCGGGATTCCCGGCCGATATCGTACCGGCGCATCCGAAGATGGCAGAGCTGGCGCGCAAACGCACGCCACGTTACTGAGGGGGCGGCGGCACCGGCCAGTTACCGTAGAAAGGCGGCCAGTTCGGTGCCATTGCTTCCGGCGCCGGATAATACATCGAAGCGTAGATCGAGCGGATCTTGCCCTGCTCGATGAAAAACCATTCGCTCAAAAGATTGCGGCGAATGGCGACGCCAGGCTTGCGCTCAAACAGCACCAGCCCAAGGACGGCGCCTGCTTCCTCATCCACGATCGGATAGCGCCGCGCCGTTACCGCGAAGATGTTCGCCATCGCGCCTTTCGAAGTGCAGTCGGACGAACCGCCGCCTGCAATCGGCCGCTGCGTGGTCAGTCGTCCATTCTCGATGCGCACGCAACCGGGGTGCGCGATGATAAGCGTCCCGTCGTGCGCCGTGAGGCCGTCGAAGTAACTGTTGGCTATGGCGGCCAGGTCGGCACGCGACAGCCGCTCACTTTTCGGAACGACGCGCTCGGCCGGTGGATGCGCCAGCAGATAGTCCGCATCGTTATAGGCGGCATTGGCCTGTTGGCCCCCTCCCGCACCGAGGCCGGTGTCCCCTTTCCGCGATAACGCCCATTCGGCTTCGGTGATTTTGCGATCCTCCACCTTCAATCGGAGCGTCGCGATGGCCGGGCCGCTCGCCTCTTCAATCAACCCAAAATAGCCCGCCTGCCCGCTCTCGGGGTCGAAATACCGGCGTTGCAGCTTGCCCAGAGCGGTTGCGCTCTGCCACAGCCCCGTGCCAGGGCGCCGCACCATCGCGTTTTCCGTCTGCCGGAAGCCCGCGGAAAGAGGGGCGTCCGCCGGTTTGTGCTGTACCATCGCCGTGAGATACCGGTCGAGCGTGCCCTTCAGGCAGACCCGGTCGCACGGGGCGGCATAAGCGCTTCCGAGCGCGAGCAGGCCAAGCAGAGTAAAACGTAGCATGGCGATATTGTAACGCCGTGCCGCAATGTCGGCCCATCGAGACGCAGGGGCGTGTCTTCAGCAGTTTGCATGGGTGTCAAAATGGACGTCAAAATATGAGCGGCGCATAGCCCGAAGCGCCGAAACCCAGCACCATCTCGTTCAGGAACGGTACAGTCCACGCATTGTCGCCATCGTAATCGAGAACCCAGAGTCCCGCGCGGTAAATGCCGATTTTCGGGGCATTGCTCGAACTGTCCCAATCACCCACGACAGGCAGATCCCCGGCCTGTCCGTAGGTATAGCTCCGATCGAGACCGTTGAAGACGCGGTCGCCATTGTAATCGACCTGCCAGAGACCGTTGCGAAAAATTCCCACTTTGGTTGTTCCGGAGCCATTCCAGTCCGCGACAATCGGCACGTCGCCCGCCAGGCCGAACGTAAAGGTGGCATCGCTCTGGCCGGTAGCTACGCCTGCCAGGTGTCCGCTCAGATCGAGGATGAATGTCCCATGCCTGAAGAGTCCCAGCGCAATGTGGCCCGTACCGGTCCAGTCGCCCACCACTGGAATATCGCCGGCCTGTCCGAACGACACCGTCTTGTCGGATCCGTCCAGGATGCCATTGCCGTTGATATCGAGTATCCACGTTCCGTTACGGAAGATCCCGATCCTTTTTTTCCCGGATCCATCCCAATCCGCAACCACCGGAAGATCGGTCGTGAGGCCATAGGCAGTCGATTGCACATAGGCTGAGACACGCCACGGATCGGAAGTGAACCATAACTGTCCCTGAAATGCGTAGGCGACCGCCGTCGTGAAATTGGGGGCAATCCTGGTCACGAAGGAGGACAGTATGGATGGCACCGAGCTCTGCAGACTGCCGGAAACGGGAAAGTCGCCGGAATTCGTCTGACCGGCAACCACGATCGACGTCTGGAAATCAACCGCAATCGCGTTCCCGCCGTCGCTGCCCGATCCGCCCAGGTACGTGCCGAACAAAGGTAAGAGGGAGGTATTCAATTTAATCGCAAATGCGTCCATGCCTCCGGCGTTTACGTTTTGCAGAGGGCGCGTGACCGGAAAGTCCGGCGAATCCGTGGAGCCGGTTACATACGGATCGCCGTGAAAATCGGGGACCATCGCGGTGATACTGTCGCTCAGCGAGCCACCGAGAAAAGTAGACGACACCAGAGCTCCGGAAGGGGAGAAGCGGCTGACGAAACCATCGGTCTGTCCGCCGAAAATCGTCTGAAAGGCTCCGGCGGTGACAGGAAAGTTGGGTGAACTCGTGGTTCCTGCCAGCACGATGTATCCAAGAGTATCCCGGTAAAGCGCGTTGATCTGCTCGGGGGCGCCAACAGAACCGCCATATCCGCCAAAATAGCTGCTGGACAGCAGTTTGCTTCCGTCGGCCATGACTTTCGCGAAGAATCCGTCCTGACCGCCACCGGATTTCGGCTGGTAAGCATATATGGTTGGAAAGTTGTTGGACCACGTGTATCCTGCAATGTAGATTCCGCCCGCCGTTGCCACGCTAATGGAACTGCCGTGGTCCACCCCACTCCCTCCGAGGTAGGTCAGGAACGTCAAGCTGTTCCCCGCGGGAGCGAGCTTGGCAATAAATACGTCTTGCCCGCCGCCCGACCTCTTCTGGAACGCGGTGGAATTGACCGGGAGATTCGTCGAAGCCGTATCGCCGACTATCACGGCGGAATTGGTCGAATCGAGCGCGATGGCGTAGCCCACATCCACGCCCGAGCCGCCCAGATACGTGCTGTAGATCAGGGCGCTCCCTGCCGCGTTCAGCTTCGTTACAAACGCATCGCGGGTGCCACCGAGGCGTGTCTGAATGGCGCCGGCCAGAGGGAAATTGGTCGATGACGTCCACCCGGTAACGTAGGCGTTTCTTGAACTATCGAGCGCAAGCCCGAATGCCCGGTCGTCCCCGGAGCCGCCGAGGTAAGTACAGTAAATCAACCCCCCGCCATTCGGGAGAAAACTCGCAACGAACGCGTCGACACCCCCGCTGTAATGCGGGCGGAAACCATTCGCGGGAAGATCGGTTGAAATGGTCCATCCGGCGACGACGACGTTACTCAGGGCATCGATCGCGACGGCAGTAATATTATCCTCGGAACTTCCTCCGAAATAGCCGCTGAAAAGTATCGACGGATCGACAACCAGAGGCCGCGTACGGTCGTAATCCGAGACCTCGAAGCCGATGGAGCCGCTAGCCAGTCTCCTGAATCCGCCGGCCACTTCGCTTCGCCCGCCCTCGGCGTCCTGATACAGAACCGGTTTATCTTCGATGAAATCGCCGCCCGCGCCGTGTATCCGCAGGGTGCCGTCGCTTTGCACCCGCGCGTCCCCGTCGAACCGCAGACGGATGAGATCGACACTCGCGCCCGGCGCAACCACGTACTCCGCTTTCAGGCGGCTTTGCTCTGCCTTGTAGGTCAGATCCACTCCCGGCCAGACACCGGTGTAATGAAGCGCCGAAAACAGCGGCAGATCCGTTTGCCAGTGGCGCGGATCGTTGCCGTGCAGGTAATTGGCGCGCGCTCCGATCGGGCTGCCGGCCGTGATTTCCTTTGGCCCCTCCGTCCCTTGAAACGTGACTTTCACTAAAGTCCGGCCCTGTTGCAAAATCATTCCGCGATCCTCGAACCAGGCCTTGAACTCAGGCCCTGTACCGATATAACGGACGCGCGCATCCGCCTGGCCGCGGTTCTGCGCGAAGGCAAAAGGCAGGCGCGGCGAGCCGTGAGGCCCTATCGGTTGATTTGTCAGCGCATTCGCAATCGCGGCGGGAAACAAACACGCGGTCAAAACGTAAATTGTGGTTCGGATTGAAATCATAGGCTCAACTCATTGATTGAATCGGCGCTTCCACGCTGAATCTTTAGACTGAAACGGATATACTGACAACGGCCTTTCGATGACAAATCAGCCTTCGGGCGATCTCGTTGCGCTACACGGTGGATCGCCCGCCGGTGCATTTCCGCCTTTGGGCGCGAACGTAAAAGCGCTGATGGTGTGGCCCCGTTTCCCTGCCTCCTTCTGGGGTTTCGAAGGGGTGCTCCAGATGATTCCGGAGCGGGCCATGACTCCGCCCCTTGGCCTTATTACCGTAGCCGCGCTATGCCCGCCGGCATGGAGCCTCCGTCTGATGGACCAGGCGTTCGAGGAGATCACGGACGAAGATCTGCTCGGGGCGGATCTGGTGATGGTCAGCGCCATGCACGCGCAGCGGTTCAACGCCCGCGAAATTCTATCCCGCGCCCGCAAACTGGGGCGACGGACATTCATTGGCGGACCGTGGGCCAGCAGCGATCCCGAAGCCGTGGCGGCGGACGCGGACCATGTTCTGGTGGGCGAGGCGGAGGAGGTTTTCGCCGGCATCGCGGCCGCGCTCGAACAGGGCACGGCGAACCACGTGTACCGGGTCACGGACAAGCCCGACATGACGCTCAGCCCGGTGGCGCGTTTCGACCTGCTGCGGCTGGACAAGTACACTTCGATGCCCGTGCAGTTCTCGCGCGGCTGCCCGTTTCAATGTGAATTCTGCGACATCATCACGATCTACGGGCGACGCCCCAGGACGAAGACGACGGATCAGATGCTGGCGGAACTCGATACGCTGCGCAAGCTCGGCTGGCGGAACGAGGTTTTCATTGTCGACGACAACTTCATCGGCAACAGCAAGCAGGCGCTGCAATTGACCCTCGCGCTTACCGGATGGCAGAAAGAACATGGGCGCCCGTTTTCGTTTTATACCGAGGCTTCGATCGATCTGGCCGACCGTGCGGAACTCATGGCTTCCATGGTGGAGGCGAACTTCATGTACGTCTTCATCGGCATCGAAACGCCATCGGCCGAGGCGCTGAAGGGGTCGAAGAAGTTTCAGAATCTGCGGCACGACAACCTCACGCAGGTCCGGACGATTCAGGAGAGCGGGCTTTGGGTGCTGGCCGGCTTCATCGTGGGTTTCGATTCGGACGATGAGACGATTTTCGACCGGCAACTCGCCTTCATCGAGCAAACCGGAATCGCCTGGGCGATGGCGGGCGTTTTGCAGGCGCCTCCGACCACCGCGCTCTACGACCGGATGAAGAAAGAAGGCCGGCTGATCGAGAACAGCGAGGCCACCAGCAATTTCAGCGCGCCCAATTTCCGGACCATCCTGCCGTTGCCCGTCCTGCTGCGGGGATTGTCGGGCCTGCTGGCCGGTTTGTACGAAGCGGAGCCGTTCTTCCAGAGGGCGTTCCGTTCGCTCGAGTTATGGCATCCGCGAGGCCAGAAACCGCCCGCCCTGCCCATGACCTACAATCTGCGCGTGCTGCTGTCTTCGATGTGGACGCAGGGCATACGCTCCAATTACCGCCGTTCCTACTGGTGGTTTCTCTGGCAACTGGCCTCGAAGTGGGGCAGGGAGCCGGCGAAACAGTGGCTGGGATTCATGGTGCTCCTTTCGGCGCACCATTTCCTGATCTATTCGCGTGAGGTGGCGCAGGAACTGGCGCTCGAGGCGGACGCCTGGGTCGAAACGTCCGCCGCCCTCTCCGCTCCGGCCGCGCCATTGCTGCAGATTCAGACGCGCTGACTTTACTTTTTGTGAATCAGGATGTCTCCGTTCATCGTCTGGAACGTGTATTCCGGGCCGCCGCCATTGATCGAGCCATAAACTCCCCGGTCCATGCGAATGCGGTATCTGCCGCCCTGTCCGTGCGCGTCTTCGACAATCGGTTTTGTATTGTCGGTTTCCATTTTCACGTCGAAATCGCTGTAGACCGAGCCGTTGGTCGTTTTGAGGCGCAGGCGGGCTTTGGTGTCGCGGGGCAGCGTGACTTCGACTTTCCCGTTGAGCGAAGTAAACGACATCGGTTTATCGGGCGCGACCTTATCGAGACTCACCGTGACGGCGCCATTCACCGTGTGCGCCACCACGGCGCCAGACACGTTTTTCAGCGTGATCGCGCCGTTGGTATTTTCAACATCGATATCCCCGCCGATGCCGGTGACATCGATGTGGCCGCCGGTGACGGTTCTGAGTTCGACCGAAGTATTCACCGGGACCTGAACGATCAGATTCATATTCCGCGCGGGGTTGGCGCCGCCGATGGTGACGACATTATGATCCTCTTCCGCGGTAAACCCGTGCACCCCGGTATCGATCCTGTGCATTCCAGGAGGCGGGCTATCCGGGGCGGCTTCCCGTCCGGGTTTGGAGGCGGATTGCGATTCCACGACAACCTCAGGGCCGGTTCCGCCCGTAACCGTGATACTTCCGGTGATCAAATGAGCTTTGACCGTTGCGGGCTGCCCGGGGCTGGAGAGCGGCACCGTCACTTTGTCCTGTGCCGCTAGTATCGCCGCGCAGGCGAATAAGATAGCCGTAATACGTTTCATTTTTAACGACCCTTTCCGATCCGGATATCGCCATTGACCGTCTCGAACCTGAGCTCCGGACCGGCCGGGGGCGTGAGCGCTTTCGCGTCGAAATCCGTGTATGCGTGGCCGTTCATGGTCTTGACGCGAAGATCGGCCGACAGTCCCGGCGGAAACGTGGCGTCGATGGTTCCGTTGACCGACCGGAACGTGCTGGCGGCCTTCGGACTCTCGCGGAACGAAACTGTCAGGCGTCCATTCACCATGCTAACGTCCCCGGACCCGGCTGCGGCGGTCATCGTCACGGCGCCGTTGACGCCGTGAATGTCAAACTTCCCGCTGGTTTGCGCGGCACTGATCTCGCCGTTCACGTTGCGGAGGCGGAGTTCCGTCTCTCGTGGCACGCGGATGGTGAAGTTATACGTCACCTGGTAGCCGCGATCGTTTGAATGGTTGCTCCGGAAGGGGCCGTTCACGTACAACCGGGCGACGCCATCCTTTTCGTCGATGTCGAGCCTGACCTCCTGTTTAGCGCGGTCGAGTGCCCGCGCGCTATCGGCGCCGATGATTTTTTCACCCTCGACCCGGATGGTGTTTCCGCTATCGCCGGTCACCTCGACGGTTCCATCGAAATCGTCGACATCGAGTACCTTATCGCCGGCAAAGGTGCGATTAATCGACTCGCGGGCTTCTTCGCTCCAGTTACGGCCGTTACGATCGTGCGAGGCGCTTACCGCCGTTGCGGCAAGCGCGAACACACCTATGGCCAGAGCTAACTTCTCGTAGTACATTTCGTCCTCCCTGAAAATGTTCAGCGGCTGAGTTGTTGCAGAGCGAAGTTGGTTCGCTGCAGCACGGCGGGGTTGAGGTCCGGCTGCGAGGCCAGTTGCCGGAGAGTTCCGACGGCCTGGCGATCGTGCGCATCCGCCAGATAATCGACGATTGCGGCCTGGACCATGGGCGAGTCCTGTTGCGGCAGTGCCCGCGTGAGCGACTGAAGCACGCCCGGGTACGCGGCCGCCTTGCCCAACGCGTCGATGGCGGCGAGACGCACGTTGACATTGGCATCGCGTGAAACGGCCTCGACGAGCGCGGAAACCACTTCCGGTTCCATGGTCTTCATGCGGTCCGTGTAATTCACGCCGCGCAGGCGTTCGGTCGCCGACTCCTGCTGCAGCAGGGAGAGCGCCACCATGGCGCGGGTGCTCGAAATCTCGTCGTGCAGTTTGGCGATTTCGCTATCGTGGCGCGGGGCACTGGCACCGGCGAGGAGGCCGAGCAGCAGACACGCCAGCGCAATTCCCACTTGCCAGGCGGGGTTACGCGGCCAGAACCTGGCGAGCCACGGTTTATGTTCCACGGGGATGAGCGATGCGAGCGTGGATTGCCAGCGCGCATGCAGCGCCTGACTCGGTTCGGGCGCGGGGACATCGGCAAGCCCTTCCCACAGCTTCCCGAGGGCCGCTATCTCCGCGCCACATTCGGCGCAGGTGTCGAGGTGCTGCCGGAAGGCCGGCTGCGAGGCGCGATCCAGTTCGCTCCGCCAGGCGGCCGCCATGAGTTCTTTCGCGTGTTCGCACGTCATGATGCTTTCTCCCTGCACAGCTCGGTATAAATGTTGCCCAGTTCCTTCATGGCGCGGAAAACGCGCGTCTTGACCGTGCCCGCGCCGCAACCGAGAATGGCGCCGATCCGCTCGTAAGAGAGATCCTGAAACCGGGCCAGGACAAGCAATTCGCGTTTCTCTTCCGGCAACTCGCGCAGAGCGCGGTGCAGGCGCGCGAAATCCTGCCGCTTCGCCGTGATTTCGAGCGGCGTGGGACGCCCGCTCGGGACGGTCTCCAGTTCGCCATCGGCCGGCGCCGCTTCGTTACGGTGCTTGCGCGCATGATCCGTCAGGGCGTTCCGCGCAATGCGGTACATCCAGGATTCAAAGCCGCCATCCGCGTGCGTTCCCCGATACGTCTCGCGGTAACGAATCATGCGGAGAAAGACCTCGTGAACCAGGTCCTCGGACGTGGCCTGCAGGCCGGTGAGCCGGAAGAAAAAGTGCAGGAGTGCGCGGTGCCTGTTCCGATAGATGGCGTCCATGCGCCCGAGGTCACCCCCGGCGACCGCTTCCATGTTTTCGTGATCGGTAGATTGATGCACGTTCATTAAGGGAAACCTGCGGTCCGGGAAAAGGTTACATTAAAGCGGCACATGCCTGATTTGGCAGGGCGATTTCCCGTGGCCTGACGTTTCCGGGACCTCATGATCCGGCGGGTGCGGAAACAGAAAGAGCTGCATTGGGTTACGCGGCCATTTTCGCGGGGGAATTGCGGTAGCGATCGAGGTCGTAGCCGCAGAATCTGGCCGTTTGGGCGTTGGCGACGTGAAATTGCCGGCGGGCCTCGAGGTCGATTTCGGCGGATGAAAAAACGAACTGCGGGGTGGCGGGGTGCGGCTCCGGTTCCTGCGGCTGGCCTTGCATTTTTTGTAAGTTACGCAGGGCTACGGCGGCGTCCAGGGCGGCCTGGCGATTGGCGATGCGTTCGGTTTGGAGTTGCTTAAGCTGGTGCAGGGAGTTGGTGAGGATGCGTTGCAGGCGCTGTTCGTAAAGGCTGAGATTGACGAAGGATTTCGAGTCGTCGCGGAAGAC
>Ga0207933_1000321_pt1 | contig 49286 bp, 40 predicted proteins | sample NGESurdeep092012_4_FD_184488 | JGI IMG/M metagenome (GOLD analysis project Ga0207933, IMG submission 184488) | Arctic peat soil microbial communities from Barrow, Alaska - NGEE Surface sample F53-3 deep-092012 (SPAdes) | ecosystem: Environmental > Terrestrial > Soil > Wetlands > Peat ... | reverse complement strand
CGCTTTGGTGTATGCCATTTTTCTGGCCGGCCTCATTTGCGCGACGTTCATTGACTTCGAGCATTTTATCATTCCCGACGAAATAACTTTGGGCGGCGCGGTGGCTGGTTTTGCGGCGTGCTTTTTTCTGCCGCAATTGCAGAACGCCCAATCGCCGGGCGCTGGAATGCTGCGGAGTTTTCTCGGCGCGGCCATCGGCGCAGGAATCGTCTATGCCATTTTGCGGCTCGGCAAACTGATGTTTGGCCGTCAAAAAATAAAACTGGCGGCGGAAACGAAAATCATTTTATCCGAAACGTCCCTGCATCTGCCGGACAAGGAAATTCCCTATGAAGAAATTTTTTACCGCAAATCCGATGCGATTGTTTTTCAAGCGCGCACGGTGGAACTCATTGATCGCGGCTACGAAAATATGACCGTCCGGCTTTCTCCGGCGGCGTTGAAAATCGGCGACGAAGAAATCAATCCCGACCGCGTGCCGTTTTTGGAAGCCGAATGCGCGGAAATCATTTTGCCGCGCGAGGCGATGGGTTTGGGCGATGTGAAATTCATGGGGGCGATTGGCGCATTCATCGGCTGGCAGGGCGCAGTTTTCTCGCTGATGGTCAGCTCGATGATTGGCGCGGCGGTCGGCGTGCTTTTGATTTTGCTGCGCAAACGCGCGTGGTCATCCCGGATGCCTTACGGTCCCTACATCGCGCTGGCGGCGGTCATCTGGATTTTCTGCGGAAAAAAAATTGTCTCGGCCATGTTTCGCTGACGGAAAGCCGAAGCCGAAAATTATTTTTTTAGTTTCCAACCGTCCCGTTACCTTTTGAAGTTGTTTTTGCAATCGGCCTGAAAATGCCGCACCTTTCTCATATAATTTATTTCTGTTAAAATGGCCACGAAAGCGCAACTCGACATCGGCGGCAAAAAGATTGACGTGAGCAATCTGGAAAAAGTTCTGTATCCCAAAACGGGTTTCACGAAAGGCGATGTGATTGATTATTATGTGCGCATTTCAAAATATCTTTTGCCGCATCTGAAAGATCGTCCGATCACGCTCAAGCGTTATCCCAACGGCGTCGAAGGTTTTTTCTTTTACGAAAAAAATTGTCCGCCGCATCGCCCGGCCTGGATCAAGACGGCCAAAATACCGCGCACCGAAGGCGGCGAGACCAATTATTGCGTGATGAACGATTTGCCCGCGCTGGTTTGGGCGGCAAACCTGGCGGATTTGGAATTGCACACTTTTTTGCATCGCGCGCCAGTGATCAATCGCCCGACGGCGCTGGCGTTTGATTTGGATCCGGGAGCGCCGGCGAACATTTTGCTTTGTTGTCAGGTGGGACTGTGGCTGCGCGATTTTTTTGCGGCGATGAAATTAAAATGTTTTCCAAAAACTTCCGGCTCAAAAGGGTTGCAGATTTATGTGCCGCTCAATTCGCCGGTCACTTATGCAAAAACAAAACCGTTCGCTCACGCCATTGCGGAACAGTTGGAAGAAAAATTCCCGGAAATCGTCGTTTCCAAAATGCAGAAATCATTGCGCGCCGGAAAAGTGCTGATTGATTGGAGCCAAAACGATGTTCATAAAACGACCATCACGGCTTATTCCTTGCGCGCAAAGGAGCATCCGACGGTTTCGACGCCGGTGACCTGGGATGAAGTGGAGTGGGCGCTCAAAAAAAGGGACGCAAAACTTTTAACTTTTGAGACTGATGACGTTTTGAAGCGCGTCAAAAGGCACGGCGATCTTTTTGCGCCCGTTTTGAAGCTGAGACAAAGGTTGCCGCGTCTCGCATGAACTTCCGCTGGCCGATGCGCCGAAGGCTTGCAAAAATTTTGACGCGCGCAAAAATGGCTGGACGAAAGTCATCTTAAAACCGGCGAAGTAAAATCTAAATTACGCTTTCCGGCATTTCAGCAGCGTGTGGTAAAGTCCAACTTGGTCGCGATCTTCAACAACTTTTAATCCACTTTCGGCGAGACAACGCAAAATATCCGACGAGTGATACATCTGGCTGTTGCCATTGGCGATGCAGGTGAAGTAAAGCGAAGTCTGTTGCAAACAAAACGCCGCCGCTTCGTTCGGCTGGCGGTCCCAAAATAATTCGAGAATGTAGAGCGTGCTGTCCGCGCTCATGGCTTGTGCCGCGCGTTTCAAAATGGAAACGATTTCCGCTTCCGAAAAACAATCAAGAAACTGGCTCATCCAGATGGCATCAAAATTTTTCGGCAATGATTTGGATTCGTCCAGCAAATCGGTCGCAAAAAATTCCACGCGGTTTTCTAAATTATTTTTTCGGATAGTTTCATGCGCGAGTTCCAATTGTTGCGGCAGGTCGGCAATCGTGATTTTCACGTCGGCGTCAAATCGCGCGCAGGCAATCGCCCATTTGCCGGTGTTGCCGCCGACATCGAGCAGGCGTTTCGGTTTGTCGTCGAAAACGATTTTTAACGCGGCGGGAAACGCGGCATCGGAATAAAAATGGTCGAACGCCAGCCAGCTTTCGCGCGCACGCGGCGGCAACGACGACAAGCCTTCGTAAAAAGTTTTCCAGTCGCCAAGCGTTTTGAGGCCGACGGGTTTGCCTTGCTCGATGGATTTGTCCAAATCGAATAATCCGCGATAACAAATTTCATGCACAACGTCCATGTTCACGCGCGTCATTTCATCGCGAAACATGAAATAGCCGAGCTTGGTGAGCGTGAAACGTTCGTCGTTCAGGCAGAACAATCCGATGCCAAGTCCGGCTTCGATCAAAACCTTAATTCCATAATGCGGCAAATTTATTTTCGCGGCGATTTCGTTCAATGTCATTCCCGTCGCACCGCTTTTTTGCACCAATTCCAAAATGCCGGAGTCGCGCAAAATCCGACATGCTTGAAACATGACGGGCGCAAAGGCGATACGCTGCGCCCCGACTTTCGCGTCGAAAGCGGATTGGTCATCTTCCTTGAAAAAATTCATCGCGCGGCAATTTTATTTTTCGACTGGACGATTTGGGCGAGCAACGGCAGCGCGCGTTCCGGCTGCGCGACATAAGGATTTGATTTGTCCCAGACGTAACCGGCCAGCACGGAACAAATCTGCCGCATGATGTCGGGATTGGATTGCGCGGCGAAAAAAATATTTTCCAGCGTGCCGTCATACCACGCGGCAACGTAGGCGCGAAACGTGTTGATGCCCTGCATTACGTGGTCGGCGTAATCCACCTGCCAGTCCGGCGATTCGCCGCGCAGATGGCGCGTCAAAACTTTCGCGGCGCGGTTCGCCGAGGCGAGCGCGAGCGTGACGCCGGAACTGAAAACCGGGTCAAGAAATTCCGTGGCGTTTCCCATCAGCGCGAATTGCGGGCCAAAAAGTTTTTTGATGCCGCACGCATAACCCGTGATGCGCCGCGCGGGCATGGCGAACTGCATTTTGCCCAGGCGCGCGGCGACGTTCGGATCGGCCATTAAAATTGTGCGAAGCTGCGCGTCCGGTTCGCCGGGATGGCGCGAAAAAAATTCCGGCGTGGCCACGACGCCGGTGCTGGTCCTGCCGTTGGAAAAAGGAATGATCCAAATCCACGCGCCCGCCGGATGGCTGCACACCCAGATTTTCCCTTCTTCATTTCCAGCGGGACGCTGGTCGCCCGTGACGTGCGTGAACAAGGCCTCGCGCGCGGGAAACGTCGTCGGTTTTTCCAAATCCAGCAAACGCGGCAGCGTGCGCCCGTAACCACTGCAATCCAAAACAAAGCGCGCGGAAATCTGGCGCGTCGTTTTGTCCGGCTGTTCAATCGTCACAACCACGCCGTCATCATTGAACGAAACTGCGGTCACGCCGTGGCCGTAAAGGATTTCCACGCCGCGCGCGGCTACGGCGTCGGCGAGCGTTTTGTCGAAATCGGCGCGCGGGACTTGAAAAGTATATTTCCAGCCTTCCGTGAACTGGTCGGAGAAATCGAAGTTGCAGGTTTCCTTGCCGCGCAAAAAAACCGCACCGCGCTTTTTAATAAAATTCTGCGCCTCGACCGCCGGCAGCAAACCGGCTTCCTGAAGCAAGTCCATGCAGTGCGGCAGCAAACTTTCGCCGATGACGAAGCGCGGAAAAATTTGTTTTTCCACGACGAGCAGTTTGAAACCTTGCTGGTGCAGGAGCGCGGCGGCGGACGAACCCGCCGGCCCGGCGCCGATGATTAAAACATCAATTTCAGTTTTCATTGGATTCAGTTTTTGAAATCAAGGAGCGCACGCGTCTCGCGTGCAAATTTGGGCGTCGCGCCCAAATTCTTTTTTACATTTTTTAGTTTGGCGTATCATAAGTTTGTGGGACGAGTTTTCGGCGGCACGCCGAAAACCGCACGCGAGACGCGCGCGCTCCCCTTTTCAATTGGCTTCGTCATTTTTATCAAATCCGAAAATTTTCTGCGCGTTTTCAGATTGCAATAATCCGGTCACGCGCGCGATGTCTTCGTTAAGCGGACGGTCGTTTTCCAGTTTTGGCGAAACGGCGCGGACTAAATCGTAAAGTTTTTTGAAATCGCCGCCGAGAGTTTTTTCACGTCCGCGCAAATCCGCCGCCTGTGCGAGCGCGAGCGTTTCGATGGCGAGAATTTTCCAGACGAGCGGCAAAACGGCGCGCGTCATTTTTGCGGCGTGCAATCCCATGCTCACGACATCCTGATTGTTCGCATTGGTCGAAATAGTTTGGATCGAAGCGGGCGTGCCGAGCAATCGCGCTTCGGCGGCGAGCGACGTGGCGAGCAGTTGCGCGCCCGAAAAACCTGAATTCAAACCGGGCGCGCCGCCCGCAAGCATCGGCGGCAGGCCGCGACTGTAACGCCAGTTCACAAGCCGTTCGAGTTGCCGCTCGGCGAGCAGCGCCAGTTTGATGAGGCCGATGCGTTCGTAATCGCTGACCATCGCGATCTGCTGGCCGTAAAAATTTCCGCCATGGATGACCATGCCGCTGTCGGGAAAAATCAGCGGGTTGTCGGTGCTGGCGTTGAGTTCGCGCGTGACGACTTCCTCGATGTGCCAGTGCGCTTCCTGAAACGCGCCGAGAATTTGCGGCGCGCAACGCAGCGAATACGGGTCTTGAATTTCCGCGCCGCCGTCCATCGGCTTGGCCTGCGAACCCCATTGATGTTCGTCAATGCGCTTCGCAAAATCGGGATGCGTGCGGAGCGAATCGCTGATGCGCCGCGCGACCAGCGATTGCCCGCGAAACCCGCGCGCCATGTGAATCTGCTGGCAGAGAACTTCCGGTTCGCCGTCGAGCGCTTGAAACAAACACGCCGTCAATAATTCCAGCCAGCGCAATTGTTTTTCTGCTTCGTGCGCGGACAATGCAGCGAGTCCAGTCATCACGCTCGTGCCATTGACGAGCGCGAGACCTTCCTTGGCTTGCAATTCCATTGGCGCGAGGCCGAATTTTTTCAAGGCTTCAATCGCAGGCAGACGTTCGCCGTTCATACGCGCGTAACCAAGACCGACGAGCAATCCAGCCATGTGCGCGAGTGGAACCAAATCACCGCTCGCACCAACCGAACCTTCGCTCGGAATTTCCGGCAGAACATTTTTGTTCAACGCCGCGAGCAAAAGTTCGAGCAAATTTTCGCGGATGCCGGAAAATCCGCGCGCCAAGGCATTCGTGCGCGCAAGCATGATGGCGCGCGTTTCATTTTCCGAAAACAATGCGCCTTGCCCGACGAATAAATGGTGCAGCAGATTTAATTGATGCTGTTTCTGGTCTTCGCCGGAAACACGAAAACCGCTCAACGGGCCGAAGCCGGTGTTGATGCCGTAAATCGCGCGTGGTTGCGTGGCAAGTTTTTCCACGAGTTCGCGGCTGCGGCGGATGAGCGGACGCGCGTCGTTGGCAAGTTCGCAGGAAATTTTAGCCGACGCGATGCGCCAAAGCTCCTCGATGGAAAGTTTGTGTCCGTTGAGCGTGATCATTCGGAGGCGTCACCGGTTAAAATTTCAACCGCAAACATGGTAAAAAACGCGGCGACATTTCCATCCCGGAAACGCGCCGCGACAAATTTATTCAAACGGTTCAATTCAAGATTTTGCCTTGAGCGCGAAAATGGCGTCCTGCGCGTCCTGTTGCACTTTTGGATTCGGGCTGCTCAAAAGCGGTTCGAGGGAGGGAACCACGCTTTTATCGCCGAGCACGGCGAGCGTGCGGCAGGCGTCGCGGACGACGTTGGGCGTGGGATTTTTGAGCACCGGCAAAATTTCCGGCACCGCCGAGGGCGCTTTGAGGCCGCGCAACGCTTTCAATCCATCGGTCACGGTGTCGGGATCGGGCGATTTGAGGAGCGTGCAAATGGCCGCGATGTCCGATTCGCTCACGTCCGCATGAATGACGCCGAGCACGCGCGCGGCTTTGCGTTTCACTTTGATGCGGTCGTCGGTCAAAAGTTTTTTGATCGCCGGAAGGTCCGTTGTGCTTGTCGGATATTGCTTCTCCAAATTCTGCAATGCGTCATAGACTTTTTTCTCGTCGGACGAACTCAACTGCGCGATCAATTCGTCTTCGTTCATTTTCGCGCGCGCAAAAGCCGGCAACGCCAGCGTGAGAATCGCCAGAACCAATATTCCGATAAAACTGCGTTTGTATATTTTGCTCATAATTTTTTGAGGGTTATTTTTAAAATCTGCGGGATTAAAATTGAATGACCTTGCCCCGCGCGTCAAACTCAAATAATAGTTGGCGGCAAAGTCCGCCGTTTTGATTCGTTCAACTAAAAAATGCCATGTCACCAAATTATGTTCTCAACCCTGCTAAATCCATTCGTTCGCAAATACATAAAAACTTTTGAGATGACCGGCGTGTTGATGCGCATCGGCAGTTTCAGCCTCGTGAGCTGGCTTGGCCCGCACAGCCCGTTCATGCTGGTCTGGATCGTCAACACCACCGATGCCATCATCCTGACGTGGTGTTCCCTGCTGCGACGCGATTGCGCCTATACGGTGCTGAACGGTTTTTGGATTCTCATCGGCATCATCGGCATTTTGCGCGCGGCGGGTCTGCTGCATTAATATAATCCATGCCATCATCCGGTCATTGGTCGGGAACGGGTCAACTGCGCGGCGGACGCTGGGGCATCTGGTTTTTTATCACCGCGTTGCGCGCGCTCGGTTTGCGCGCCGCTTATTTTTTCGCCGTGCCGGTGGCGGTTTATTTTTCCTTTGCCTCGCCGGATGTGGCGGCCACGATGGATTTTCATCGCCGCATTTTCGGAAAATTGCCGTGGTGGAAACGTCGCTGGCTCGTCTTCAAACATTTTTTTTCGTTTGGCCGCGCCATCATTGACCGCACCGCGATTCTCGCAGGTAAGACAAAAGAATTTTCATTTTCGTTTGACGGCGAACATCACGTTCACAGGGCGCTTGCCGAAGGCCACGGAGTTTTATTATTGACCGCGCATCTCGGAAATTGGGAAGCCGCCGGGCAATTGCTCACGCGCCTCGATGTGCCGATCAACGTCACCGGCTTCGACAAAGAATCCGCCGAAATCCGCGCGCTGCTGGCAAAATCTTCGCGGGCAAAATTCCACCTTTTGCCGCTCACGGGCGCGCCGACTGATGCCATCCCGCTCGTCGCCGCGTTGCGTCGCGGCGAAATCGTCGCCATGCTCGGCGACCGCAATTACGGCAGTCCGTCGGCGAGCATTCCATTTCTCGGCGGCTCCGCGCGCTTTCCCATCGGCGCGTATGTGCTCGCGGCGATGGCCAACGCGCCGCTCGTCATGGTTTTTAATCTGCGCGAACGCGGCGGCCATTATCGTTTTTTTGGATTCACCGCGCTGCATCCGCAAATGCCGCCGCATAATGAACGCGACGCCTACTTGAAAAAGTGCGCCGTTGAATTTGCCAAAAATCTGGAAACAATTCTTAAACGCGACCCGTTGCAATGGTATAATTTTTATCCGTTCTGGGAAAAATCTGAATTGCCCGCTCAATCAAAACCGCCGTTAAAAACCGAACCATGTCCGTCGCCATCGAAAATTTGATTCCGCACCGCGCGCCGATGCGTTTCATTGACGCGCTGACGGAATGCACGGAAACGACTGCCGTGGCCACAGCTTTTTTTCCCGCCGATTCGTTTGCCGTGGCCGCTGGATTGGTTGTGGAAAACGCGCTAATCGAATGCGTCGCGCAAACCGCCGCCGCCGCCCTTGGCCAGCGCGCAAAAAATCGCGGCCAGTCGGAAAACGCCGGCGGCGGAATGCTCGTTGCGATTTCCCATTTCAAAATCCAATCGCCACCGGCGGCGCAAAAAAAACTGCGCATTGAAATCCGGGAATTGCGCCACCTCGGCCAGATTTTTCGCATTTTTGGCGAGATTTTTTGCGATGAAAAATCAATCGCTTCGGGAGAACTGACATTGTATGCGTGAGCCAAATGTTGTTATTGCCGGTTGCGACGTCATCAGCGCGGTGGGTTGCGGCCTCGAACCGCTGCGCGACGCGTTGAAAAAAAACTTGAGCGGTTTGTGCGCGAACGAAAAATTTAATTCTGCGCGCTTTCAATCCAATATCGTCGGCGCGGTTTCCCGGGATTTTTTCGGCGACGGATCCGACGATCCGGCCTTTCAATTGGCGGCTGTCGCGCTGAACCAGGCGCGCGAATCTTCCCGGCACATTTTGGAAAAAATTCCGGTGGAACGAATCGGACTGGTTTTATCAACGACCAAAGCCAACATCATCGCGCTCGAACGGATTTCTGAAAATCGTTCGTGCTCGGATATCGCACGCCGGCATTTGCAGGGAAATTTTCTCGCGGAAGATTTGGCAGCGGAGCAGAGCGCGCGCGGTCCGGTTCAATGTGTTTCCACAGCTTGTGTTTCCGGTTTGATCGCGATCCAACAAGGCGCAAAAATAATTGAGCGCGGAGAAGCCGACGCCATGTTCATCGTCGGCGTGGATTGTATTTCTGAATTTGTCATGGCCGGATTCACGGCGTTGAAAGCGCTTGATCCAAACGGCTGCCGTCCCTTTGATGCGAACCGTTGTGGCTTAAGCCCGGGTGAAGCCGGCGCGGCAATTATTTTGGCGCGCGAAAATTTTGCGACGGATTCCACCATTAAAATTCGCGGCTGGGGCGGCAGCAACGATGCGAATCATCTCACCGGCCCGTCCCGCGATGGCTCTGGTCTCGCGCAGGCGATTCGTTGCGCGCTGGCTTCGGCAAAATTATCGCCGCAAGAAATTGATTACGTCAACGCGCACGGAACCGGCACGCCTTACAATGACGCCATGGAATCAATGGCCTTGCGCTCGGTGTTCGGCGGCGCGTGTCCGCCGTTCAGCGGCTTGAAAGGAATGCTTGGCCACACGCTCGGCGCAGCGGGCGTCCTCGAGACCATTTGTTGCGCGCTGGCGATGCGGGAAAATTTTCTGCCCGGCACTCCGCGACTGAACACGCCGGCCGATGGCGTGCCCGCGAGCATCGTGCGCGAATCGCGCGCGGTCCCAAAATTAAAACACGTTTTGAAACTTAACACCGGCTTTGGCGGCGCCAACGGCGCGCTCATTTTGAGTCATGGATAAAATCAACATCGTTGCCAGGAGCGAAGTGACCGACGCCGATCTGAAATCGGCGCGGCTGGGAACGCGCTTTGGCCGGCTCGATTTGCAAAGTCGCCTGGCGTTGCTCGCCGTCGAATTGCTCCGCATTGATTTTGAAAAATTTTCGCGCGAGCGCATCGCGATTTGTCTCGCCGCGAGCACAGGTTCGTTGGCCACCGATTTTGATTTTTGGGAAGGACGCAATGCCGTCGGCGGTCCTAGCCCAACTTTATTTGCCTACACCTTGCCGAGCGCAGCCATTGGCGAAATCGCCATTCGCCATCGCCTGACCGGGCCAAATCTTTGTTTTGTGGGCAATGAAAAAATGTTGTTGCCCGAAGCCACCGACCTTATTCAACGCGGCGAAGCCGATAGTTGCGTCTGCGTTTATTGCGCAGTTGTTAACGCCAGCATTGCAAAAATTATTAAGTCTCCGGTTGCCGCTCGCGCCCAGGCATATTTTATGACACGACGCGATTAAAGCATCCAGTGAAATTGCCCGGTTTGATCCAAGTCAGCCATGATCCGCATTCATCTGGATCTGATGTGGGTCATCGCCACGCCACGCGCTTTTGATGGTGCTGTTGACCATGACCTCTTGTATGAGGAACTGAATGGATTTGTGGGAGCGGCGCAAAGTTCTTTTTCGGGTGCCAACCCATAAAATTCGGAAAAAAATCTTTTCGCTGACTAAAATGCATGTTAAACATATCAAATGTTTTCAAAAGTCGTGTTTTTTCGTCGTTGGCCAAGGGAAATATTTATTTTGAATCATTGGACTGCTTGTCCGGCATTCTTTTTTGCGCTCTGGCTGGTTGGCATGAGTGCAGCGACGCCAGCGGCGCGGGCGGATTCATTGACGATTCATTTGAACCCGGATCAAAGTTTGAATTTGCAGTTGCAAGCCGCCACCAACAAGGATTACGCCCTTCAAACCAACAGTAACCTGGTTGAAGTTAATGATTGGACTAATGTGTTGACAGGGGCGACGGATGCGGCAGGCCAATGGACGACTAACGCGACGATTCCTGTCTTCAGCCAACTATTCTATCGTTCCATGAGTCTGCCGGAATTATCCGCCACCACGACTGCGGCCACCGGCAATGGGAATACGACTTTTCCCATTACGCTGGGCGGCACCGACCCGCTTTTTACCAACAGCACTTTGCAGGCGGTCATCACGCAATTGCCAGCGCATGGACAATTGTTGCAAAAGAATAACTCACTCATAACTACTATCCCTACTTTGGTGAGCGATGCGTCGAACGTGGTTCTATTCAAGCCGGAAACCAATGTGGTGGCTACCAATTACGATACCTTTTCCTATCTGGTGAAGCGCGCGACCAATGGCGTAACTTCGCCGGCGCAAGCGGTGGCGGTCTCGGTGGCCTTCGCGCCGCTGGCACCTATTCTGCCTTTCTTCACGCTGCAAACAACGGAAGACGTGGCGATTATTTTTTCTATAAAAGCCTATGATCCTTCGCCGCCGCCGGGCGCGGAGCCGTTGACGAATATTATTGTCAGTCCTTGCGTGGTCGGACGGCTTTATCAGGTTTTGCCGGATAATGTGAGCCAGGGGTCGGTCATTTTAAGCACGGAGGTAGTCGTGGCCAACACGAATCAGTTGGTGATGTATGTGCCGCCCTTGCATCTCTCCGGGCCGGACTATGAATCGTTTTACTGCCAGACTGAAAACCGTTACGGGCAGCTTTCCGAAACACGGGATGTTCCGATCAGCATAACGCATGTGAATCATGCGCCGGTGGCCGATAATGAAAATGTCACCGGCAACAATGACGACCCATTCACTGAATTTAACGTATTGGCTACCGACATTGATGACGGGGATAAGCTTTCCATTTATTTCACGCAGTTGCCGACCAATGGAACGCTTTATAAACGGAAACGATATGACTCCGGTCGTTGTCGGGGTGGGTTATACCGTGAATGATTTCGAGTTTGTGCCAGCTTCTGACCTTGATAACTGTGTGGACATTTACAGTAAAACCGGCACTAACCTTGCGCAGATTCCGTTCTATGTGGAAGATGGCGACGGCCTGACTTCCAACGTGGCTACTAACACGATTAACATCCTATATATCAACACTCCGCCGGAGCCGAACGGTCCTACTAATGTGATAGCTGACGTCAATCTGGAAACGAATACGGATGAAATCAATCCGGCGGCGACGAATATTACGCTTTCCGCCACCGATGTGGATGGAGACTTTCCATACTTTTCACTGGCCAGTATTCCGCAACATGGCACGCTCTACTATCTGGGTGTCAACATCAATCAAAGCGTGCAGGACGGCGATTTTGGTTTGCCCGTGGATTTGACTTCTTCTTCGGGAACTCCGGTCTTAACTTATGTTCCCTATTTTGGTTACAATAGCGGGCAAGGACTTGATAGCTTTACTTACGTGGTGCGAGATAACGATCAGAACCCCTGCACGTTCACCGTGACCTTGACCGTCAACGGCCCGGTCATCAGCACGGTGCCTACGATCACGGTGGTGGTTGATTCAAATGGAAATTACGTCACCAATGGCGTGATCACCGGGTTCAAGGTTTATCCCGATGAAACTCAGCTTGGCAACGAACTCCTGTCCTATGCGATCATGCCGGTGAATGTCACTAATGGCGTGGCAACGACCGCCGGAGGAGACATTAGGCTGGTGGGCCAAGGCAGGGGCATCCAAAACCTGGTATTTACCAACGGTGGCATTACCCTCAATGCAGTCGCGACGGGAATGAATCTCAATCTCACCACTTCCTCTTTTGGCTATGAAGGCTCCTCCACCAACGGCGCGAGCTATTTGTCCTTTGCCATCACCGAAACGGGTGGAAGCAAACTCTCCACCACCAACTATCTGCCGGTGGTTTATGTGCCACAATAGTGATTTGTTTGAGGAATTCATTAGCCAGTAGATTGTGGGCCGTGATAACACCGTTCTGATTTGAACTGTGACAAAATAGCGCCATTTTTAACCATTTGGACGTTCAAGCGTGAGTATGTTGAGTGCTACCACCAATCAGCTTTATTCCAAAAGAAATAACAATGTGACAGCTTGGCAAAAAATCAAGTCTCAAAAAAATATACAAAAATAAGTCGTAAACGGTTTTGATGATTGGAGATTCATCTCAAAAATATTTTCCCTGACGAATTTCTGGCGATGGAATTTCCTGCCATAATTATTCCAAGTCCAGGTCGTTAGAGCCATCAAACGAACTTCGTTGAAAGGCCCATTTTTATCGACGATGTCAAATGCTCCTGTTCAGCCAATCGCAGGCGTCATCGAACCGTTGCATCTGCGCATCAGTCAGGAATTCAGTGATGGCACGATGGCGAGCCGAATTACATGATATTTTACCTACTGCATTTTAATTCGATAGAAGCTTGACCCGCTACTTGAAATCGCACCTAACACGGTCCAGTTGGTCGTCGTCGTTCCGTTGCCCATTATCGCAATAGCCGGACTTAAATCGCTCCAAGCTGACAGGAGATTGGTCTTGGATTGAATCCAATTAGTAGTGCCACCTGCCGCCTGCCATGTCAGCAAAAGATTATTTCCCTGCCGGGACACGGCAGTAAATTGAGGTAGCCCGTCTCCGGTCGCCGTCGCAAATGGCAAGAAAATTTTTGTGAATTCAAAAGATGTTTGCGTCACGCCCGAATCGCCGGGTTGATCGCGATTAAGCGACCAGAATCCAATCATGCCGATATTGGTGGATATGGCAAAACCCATCAATTGCGTCGCCGCAGCCTGGTCGAAGATTTCCTGCGCGTCATCGTTAACACCAATCATGGGCGTGACGCCGATCATTTGCCAAAGTTGTGCGTCCGTTTTGGAAATGCCAGCGGTTTGGTAAATGGATTTGAGTTGATTGAAAAGATTGGTGGCAGCCATGATCGCATACTCACCCATTTTCCCGGCCGGCGTGGGAGTATCCCAGCTGCCGTAATAATCCATGGCCATGATATTTACAGTGGAAATTGCGACACCGTTGCTTACGGCGGATTGCAGAATATAAATGCCATTTGGATCCAGTCCAGAAGGTTGCACCTGCAAGGTGAAAGATACTTCCAAAGTTTTGCCGTTGGCCACCGCATTGGTTTGCAGCGCGGCAATGACCGGCGAACGCCGATTGATCGAAGGCAAATCAGCCGCCCATGAGCCTTCAATGTCAAAATCAATTCGCGTTGCGTTATAGACATCAATTGCCGATTGATAAGCTTGCTGTAGTTTTACCGTGTTAGTAATGTAGCCGGCCAATTCCGTGCCGGATTGTCCGCCGAAGGAAAGCACCACGTCGCCGCCCAATGCACGAAATTGATTGATGTCACTAAGCCGCCAACCACTCGCTACGGAATATGCGGTGTAGCCGCCCCAAGCCGGAATGTTTGCCGGGGAACTGGTATCGGGATTTTGAGAAAGATCTGCGACCAAAAAGGCAACGGAAATGTCACGCAGCCCTGTGTTCGTCGCTGCGCCCACGATGTCATAGGGAGGCCATGCTGAGAGATCAACATAAGGTGCCAAAAGATGTGCCGGCCAAGTAACTGCCTGGGCACTTCGGATGCAAAATGAAATTATTAGCGCTACAAGAAAAAGGGCCAACTGACGAAATGTCGTGCTCATATTTATCTAAAATAAAATTGATGCTGAATCTGAATATTACCACAAAAGTGCCTGAATGAAATCTTAATTTTTAATCTTCAGGAAAAATCAAAATGCCAAGGCGACCGGCAGTCTTTCATATTTCTGTTATCGGAAGTATAAAGATAACGCAAGGATGATAAATTTGTTCGGTTTTGACAGCCATTGTCATTTTTAACGCGGCCAGCCGCCTGCCGGTTTTGGCTTCTGCATCGCCATTCTGACGGCGGCTTTCCAGTCACCGTTTATTTTCAACCGCTCCGGTTCTGGACCTTTGGCCGTCCGCTTTGGTGTTTTTGGTTTGCTCATAAAGATTTTTCTCTGTTGGTAAGTGGGGCTTTACTAAAGCCCGGCCATCCTAAAACAAAAACAAACAAATCTTTTTCTGAAATAAATTGAATCAATAGCAATTGCCATCCCTCTTTCAATGCCTCATTCACAGAGTATTCAGCACTCTCGGTTCGGCACTGCTTAACTTGAATTTTGCTGATGTCTCTGAATTGCTGCTGCATTTGGTTTTCAAGATTTTTCATAATTGGAATTTTTACATTAAACCAAATCCTGCTGTTCCGCATTGGATTCGGCTTTGGCGGCTTTGTAATTCACGTCCGGCTCGTAATCTGGATGCTCGGCTCGTTCCGTTTTATTCATCAAACCTTCTATCGTCAGGATTTGGATTCGCTGGTATTTTTTACCGTTGGGCATCTGATAAAATCCGGCGGTGGCTGCTTCCGTAATCATTCCAGAAGTCGGCTTGGCGAGCGTGACAAACAAGCCGATCTCCGCACGTTCGCGGGAAATTGTCGCAATCAAATCTTTCACCATCGTCGGGCTGACGTTTTCGCCAGCTTTGACGCTGATGATGATTGTGCCGATTTTTTTATAGTCCGGCTTTTTGAGCGCGTCGAATTTTGCCTTTGATTCGTAAATGGTGAAATGCTTGACGCCATCAATGCCGCCGTCACCGCCCTTCTTTTTTCCATCGCGCAACTGTGCGCCCAAAAGCCAGCGGACAACCCACCACTGGCATTGATATTTCCCGTCCGGCTCACGCGCGGCCAGATTTTTTGCGCCCTCAAAATCTTTCGGAAGTCCGTCAACGATGTATTTCAAACGCCGCTGGCCTTTCGTTCCTGCATCTTCTGGAAATGCTTTTTTCAGCCTGTCCTCAATCTGCGCGATTGCAAAACTTGTAATGTCTATGCCAATCCAATTGCGCCGTAATTTTTGAGCGGCGTGAACTGCCGTGCCGCAACCGCAAAATGGATCAAGCACTAAATCGCCTTCGTTGCTGCTCGCGGAAATAATCCGTTCAAGTAACGCCTGAGGTTTTTGTGTCGGATAGCCGAGACGTTCTTTGGACACTGGGTTTAGCGAATTGATGTCGCACCAAATATCATCAATTTGTCGTTCGCCGCTACTTTCTTTCAAATACTGTTTGTAAGACCATTTTGCTCCGGCTTTAACGGGCGCAACTAAACGGTTCTCTTCTTTCAAACGGTCAAATGTCTCTTGAGAATATGTTTTCAAAAGAGTTTTGCGATAAGTTCCGCGACCATCGTTGTCATCCCACTTGAAACGCTTTAGATATTTTTCTGAATACGGAATGCTTGGCGTGTTCCAAGTTAAATTCTCCGTTTTTGAATAAAATAAGATGACATCGTGAGAACGAGGATATTGTTTCGCCCGCGCCTTACTGCTTCCAGAAAAAGGAGTTCGCTTCCATGAAATTTCATTGCGAAAATTTTCCTTTCCAAAAATGCAGTCCAAAACTATTTTCAAATAATGGCTGGCGGTCGGATCGCAATGGAGATAAAGAGAGCCGGCAGGTTTTAGGACGCGATGCAATTCCAAAAGGCGATTTGTCATCATGGTCAAATAGGCCATCATGTCATTCACGCCTAGCAAACCGCGAAACGCTTGAATCATCGCGGCAGCGTCTTGGTTTGTTTGCTGGATGATTTCGTCAAATTCCCGCTCGGCTTCCTGTGTCCAATGCCAAGTATCTTTGAACGCCTCGGCTTGCGCTTCGCTGTCATAACCTTTTGGCGATTTGAAAATGACGGCGTAATCGCGCTTGGAATTGAACGGCGGGTCGAGATAAATCAGGTCAACGCTGGCGTCTGGAAAAATCTCGCGGTTGCGAAGCCAATTGAGATTGTCGCCGAAAAGTAATTTGTTCATGCTGGCATAACGAGACGTTTGCTGATTGCGCCCTGCATGGCAAGCACAGTCCGCTCGCCGTCATTCAAGTAGCGCGTATTCCAGCGAAAATCAAACTCGCCAACGTAGCGGTGCAAATGTTCTTTGCTGACCGCGTGATAAATTCCCATGATGCCGCGCTTCAAAATTGCGAAGGAACTTTCCGCCGTGTTCGTTGTAACATTGCCGTCCGCATACTGCTTTGTGCCGTGATTCACGAAATAATGACCGCCAGTGAAATCTTTGCCGACGCCGCGATAAGCAGGCCATTCATCCGTCATAATCGTTGCGCTTTTGGCAACGCACTCTTTGATTGCGCCCTTCAATGTCTTGCCGCTCACGTTCGTTACTACGCGACGATGAATGTTTCCGCCACGTTCAACCATGCCAAACACCGGCGTCTTTTTTGTGCCGCGTCCGGGCTTGTGGTAGCCCGTTCCATGGCGCGGCTTGCCGCCGATATATGTTTCGTCGCACTCCACGATGCCCGCGAGCATGGGCGACTTGCCGCTTTCCGGCATCATGGCAAAACGAATACGATTCAGTAAAAATAAAGCTGAAGGATAACTGATTTGGCATTGGCGTTTGATCTCCAATGCGCTGACGCCTTTTTTGGACGATGAAGCGCGCCAGAAAGCATACACCCAATGACGCAACGGGATTCTGCTTTCCTCTAGCACCGTGCCGATGCGAATTGTGAACTGCTGTTTGCAATCATGGCAACGCCAGAGAAAGCGTTTATTGCGCTGACCGTTGGCGTCTTTCATCTGATAAACTTTGGCGGATTTGCAATGCGGACAAACAGGATTGCCCTGCCAGATTTCTTTCTCGAAAAATTCAACCGCAACCGTTTCATCCGCACACGCCAACGGGATTTGCTCGACGATTTCTGACTTCGCCGTATTTGCTTTTTCGTTTATCTTCATGCCACTACATTAAACATAGCGCAAGTCTTTGTCAACGAAAAATCGAGGTTATTTTCATCTTTTTTTAGCCATTGACACCAATGTTTTTTGAGCGTTTGATTTACAAACAGCTAACGATTAACCCAAACAAAAACTATGGCACAATACGATTGGATCAGCGGCAGTGAGTTTCAAACACTAATCCGCACAAGGCTGGAACAACGCCTTGCCGAAGCAAAAATTGAGGGCTATCCGCATTCAACGGCTGAAGCACTTGCCAATATAGCGAAAGCAAATCAGCCCGAACTTGAGGAGCGTCACAAACGCTCATTGGCGGCGGTGCGAAGCATGAATGATGCTCTAAATTCATTGGACACGATTGTAAGGACTGCAATTACCAGCGCGCAGGCTGGAAAGCGAACAGCGGTCACGATAGACGACATGACGGCATCAATTCAGGCGCATTTTTGCAATGTCTGGCCGTTTTGCAAGTGACTCGCGCCTATTGTAGATTGATATATGTCTGATGAATATAAACAAAAGGCTGCTGAACTTGGATTTGACTTAACCAAGCAGTTTTTAACTCTGGCATTTGGTGGCATCGCGTTTGTCGTCGGCATTTCATTTTCAACACCGTCGGCTGTCTCTACCGCACTTCTTTGGTGGGCTATTGGTTTATTTTCCGCTTCCTGCATTGCGGGACTTCTTTTTCTCATGTGCGGAGTTAGTCATTTGAATGAAAAAAAGAATTTTGACATTTATGCCATGTCATTGAGGACGCTTTCGGTTTTACAAATTATTTTTGTCATTGTAGGGGTCGTCATGCTTTGTCCAATAGTCAATCATCGGCCAGCGCATTTGCAGGATTCAAAAAGCTCTTCAATTGAGATTCATGTGAACGGACAGTCCATGACATATCCAATCGAATCCGAGAAATATGTTACTATTCAATTCAGCGGCTCAAATTTTACATTCTCCACTAAAAAGCCTTAAATCAGTCACCTTGCGTTAAGTTTATACTTCCGTCTGTTATTATCCAAATAATAATTTTAACTTGGGGAAGTTCGTGTTATAAATAATGGATGTTGTTAAAAAGTTGCAAGCGGGGAGATTTTTCAAAAAAAATGGCAGGGGCGAATCGCTGGCGGCGTCAATTATTGTTGCCGCTTTTTTTATGCGCAGTCGGCGGGTTAACCTTCAATGTGCGGGCAGATTCATTGACGATCCATTTGAACCCGGATCAGACGCTGAACTTGCAGTTGCAAGCGGCCACTAATAAAGATTATGCCATCCAGACCAACGGCAATCTGGCCAGTCTCAATAGTTGGACCAATCTGCTGACAGGTGCGACCGATGAGGCCGGCGGACTGGCAACAAATTCTGCCATTCCTGCCTTCAGCCAACTGTTCTATCGTTCGATGAGTCTGCCGGAATTATCCGCCACCACGACTGCGGCCACCGGCAATGGCAACACAACTTTTCCGATTACGCTGGGTGGCAATGATCCGCTTTTTACGAACAGCATTTTGCAGGCGGTGATCACTGGCTTGCCCGCGCACGGACAATTGTTGCAAGAGAATAACTCACCCATTACTACCATCCCTACTTTGGTGAGCGCTGCGTCGAACGTGGTTCTATTCCAGCCGGAAACCAATGTGGTGGCTGCCAGCTACGATACCTTTTCCTATCTGGTGAAGCGCACCACCAATGGCGTGACTTCGCCGGCGCAAGCGGTGGCAGTTTCGGTGGCCTTCGCGCCGCTGCCACCCATTCTGCCTTTCTTCACGCTGCAAACCATGGAAGACGTGGCGGTTATTTTTCCCATAAAATCCTATGATCCCACGCCGCCGCCGGGAGCGGGACCTTTGACGAATATTATTATCACGCCCTGCATCCTCGGGCGGCTTTACCAAGTTATGCCGGATAATGTTAGTCAAGGCGCGGTCATTTTAGATTCAAAGGTAGTCGTGTCCAACGCAAATCAGTTGCTGATGTATGTGCCGCCGGCACATGCCTCCGGCAACAACTATGAGCCATTTACTGTTCGCACCGAAAATAGTTACGGACAGTTTTCCCCGTCACTGGAGATTCCGATCAACATAACCCATGTGAATCATGCGCCGGTCGCCTATAATGAAACCATCCTCGGCAACAATGACGACCCGCTCACTGAATTTAACGTATTGGCCGGCGATCTTGACGGGGATGCGATGTCCGTTTATTTCACGCAGTTGCCGACCAATGTAACGCTTTATACCGGACAAGGTTTTGTTCCGGTCGAAGTCGGAGTGCCTTATGCCCTGAATGATTTCGATTTTGTGGCGGTCTCTGATCCTGATAACTGCCTGGACATTTATAGTAAAACTGGAACCAACATTGCCCAGATTCCGTTCTATGTGGAAGACAGCAGCGGCCTGACTTCCAACGTGGCCACCAACACGATCAGCATCCGCTATATCAACACGCCGCCAGGGCCGGATGGTCCCACGAATGTGACCGGCGGGGTCAATCTGGAAACGAATACGGATGAAACCAATCCGACGGCGGTGGACATCACGCTTTCCGCCACCGATGTGGATGGAGATTTCTTTTCTTTTTTCGTGACCAGCCTGCCGCAACACGGCTCGCTTTACTTTGAGAACGTCAACCTCAATGAAAGCGTGCAGGCAGGCGATTTTGGGCTGCCGGTGGACCTGACAACTTCCTCGGAGGCGCCGGTCTTAACTTATGTGCCGGATCCGGGCTACAACAGCGGACAAGGACTTGATAGCTTTGCTTACGTGGTGCGAGATAACGATCAGAATCCCTGCACGTTCACCGTGACCTTGACCGTCAACGGCCCGGTCATCAGCCCGGTGCCGAACATCACGGTGGTGGTGGATGGCAACGGAAATTACGTCACCAATGGCGCGATCACCGGGTTCACGGTTTATCCCGATGAAACCCAACTTGGCAACGAACTCCTGGCCTATGCGATCATGCCGGTGAATGTCACCAATGGCGTGGTAACCGCCGGCGGCGGAGACATAAGACTCCTGGGCACGCCCAAGGGCGTTCACACCTTGGTATTTACCAACGGCGGCGTCAACCTGACTGGGGTTGCGGCGGGAATGAACGCCAATCTCACCAATTCCGTCTTTGGCTATGAAGGCTCCTCCACTAACGGCGCGAACTATTTGTCCTTTGCCATCACCGAAACGGGTGGAAGCAAACTCTCAACCACCAACTATCTTCCGGTGGTTTATGTGACGCAATAGTTCGCTTGGGCCAAGATTCTGGTTTTGGAGTGGACTCTTTGGATGGGACGAATCAAATTTTCACTCCCAAACCCGATAGGGAAAACCTTCCTGTTCCATGAACGCCCGGCAGCGCGGGCAACGCCCGGGGTCTTTCCACGGTTCGATAAAATGTTTTGCCGAGACCGGGCAGGCCGGCTTCATTTTTTGCCATTCAAACCGGCGCGGCGCGGCAGGTTTGGGGACGAACAAACTGTCCCGCAAAATCACCGGCGGAATTTCCGGGCGCGCGAACGCGGGAAATTTGCGGGCCAATTCTTTGCGCCCAACCACGCGGCGCACTCGCGTAAAAACATCGAACAATTCCCGGCATTCGCGGCAGGCAATCGTTTGGACGTCGCAATTAACTCCTTTGTCCGCGCCGCCGGAAACATTTGTGCGATACCCGCAATGCGCGCATTGGTAATGATAAGTCTTACCCATTCCTCCAGTCTCGCCGGAAGTAAAAAAAAATCAAGCGCACGAAACCTCGGCAGCATCCTAAAATTTCTCGACAAATTTTGAAAATAGGCGTATTAACAAGTCAGAAACTTTAGCCCATGAAAATCACTATTCAGAATTTTTTCCTCACGCTGGCATTATTGTCCGGCATTTATCCAGCCGCCGCGCAAGACACCAGATTTTTCCGAATTGCCGGCCCGGCGACCACGACCATCACGGCCTTTCGCCCGGACGGCTCGATGGTCTGGAGCAATGCGGAGCCGGGCACAAACTATATTGTCCAGACGGCTTTATCTTTGTCCGAAGGAACTAATTGGACGGACTATGTTCAACTTCCCGTTGCCAATAGGGTGAATACCAATCAACTCGTTGATTTTAATCCGCCCGGCGGCATGGTTTTTATTCCGGCAGGCATATTCACGATGGGAGATGTTTTAGATAATGAAAGTGACGCCAAGCCTACTAACACAATTGTATCGGCATTTTACCTGGATGCGAATTTGGTAAGCTACTGGCAATGGCAGCCTGTCTATGGTTGGGCGACAAATAACGGATATAGTTTTGCCAATGCCGGTTCCGGGCGGGATACCAACCAGCCTGTGCAGACGATAGATTGGTATGACGCGATCAAATGGTGCAACGCGCGCTCGCAAATGGCTGGATTGACGCCGGTGTATTATGCGGATGCGGCGTTCACCCAGATTTTCACCAACGGAGAATCCATACCGTTTGCGAATTGGACGAATAACGGCTATCGGTTGCCGACGGAAGCGGAATGGGAAAAGGCAGCACGCGGCGGATTGATCGGACAGCGATTTCCGTGGGGCGATACGATTTCCGAAACACAAGCCAACTACTATGGCAACACGGTCCTTGATAGTTATGATTCAGGGCCGAATGGTTACAATGCAGCCTTCTCGAGCGGGGGAAAGCCCTATACAAGTCCAGTAGGCTATTTCATGCCGAATGGTTATGGACTCTACGACATGGCCGGAAATGTGTTTGAATGGTGCTGGGATTGGTATGGAACGCCGTATGCCGGAGGCACTGACCCGCACGGCGCCGATTTGGAAACCTACCGCGTGATACGCGGTGGCGCTTGGAATGGTTATGCTGGCAACGATCGTTGCTCCGGGCGCGCGGGCGATTATCCTTTCGCCGCCAACGGCTACTACGGTTTTCGGTGTGCGAGAGATTTTTAACTATCGGTGAATTAAACCAAACGTCCTGAATGTTATTGCTTCGTCTGCGACGTTTCCTGAATCACTTTTTTCTTCTCCAGCTTTTCAAGCTCGTGAAATTTTTTCACCGACACAATTTCCGTCACAATCGGATGCTTCAAAATCCTGCTGCGTCGCGAGTTGATTAAAATTCAAAAAATGATTTATAAATTATGCTATCGGAGGGATGCGCTTGCGTTGTCCTTCTTCCTGCATCGGCAATGATTGATCAGTGCCGGGAATGGGTGGCTTGGGCAGATGAGCGGCCTCGTAGCGCGCCAACGCGAGCGGGCCGCTGGTGTCCGGCAAAACCGGCGGTTCGGCGGCATGGTCGTCGAAACGAAAAACGGAGGTCAGATCGCCGAACGTCTGCCGCCGCCAATCACTGATGTTGGGTTCGCGGACGCCGGTGAATTTTTCCAGGAATTGCAGCACGGAAGTGTGGTCGAAGGGCTGGCTGCAAACCCATCCGCCCGCCGTCCACGGTGAAATAATGATGCACGGCACGCGAAATCCGCTGCCAATCGGAACGCCTTTCACAAATTCATGGGCCGTGCCCGGCGGCGGCACCAAGGGGGCAACGTGATCGAAGATGCCGTCGTTTTCATCGTAATCCAAAATGAACACGGTTTTGGCCCACACCTCCGGGTTGGCGGCGATGGCATCCAGTTTTCCGGCGACAAAGACGGCGCCATCAGCAGGCATGTAGTCAGGATGCTCGCATTGATAGCTCGGCGCAAAAATCCACGAGACGGCGGGCAGCCGGTCATTCATCGCATCGTATTCAAACTGGCCTGCGAGACCGCGCGCCATGCCTTTGAGATAGAGCGGAGAATCTTTCGGCGCATTCCTGAATTGATTGAAAAACTCCAGCACGTTTGTGCCGTAATTATCTTCCTGTTGATAGGCTTTCCAACTTACACCCGCTTTTTCCAAGCGCTCGGCGTAAGTCGTCCAACTGAAACCTTCCGGTGGAATTGTATTGCTGATGACCGGCCCGCCATTTTTTCCGTCCGGATCAATCGTGCCCGTCATCCAATACATCCGGTTAGGCCAAGTGGGTCCCATGAGCGAACAATGATACGCATCGCAAATGGTGAACGCCTCGGCCAGCGCGAATTGAAAAGGAATATCCGCGCGCGTGTAATAACCCATCGTGTAAGGGCCGTTGGCGCCGTCGGCCTGGCGATGGGCCGAAATCCATTGATCCATCTTGCCATTATTCCAGGCCGCGTGCTGCACCGGCCAACTATGATTGGTGGAGGGGATTTTTTGCGCGCTACTCTTGCGCGTGTTCAAATGAAACGGGAGGAGATAACCATCGGGATTTTGCGGGTCGGGCTGGTGGAAAACGGAACGGCCATCGGGCAGCGTCAGCGCGGCAGGATCATTAAAACCGCGCACCCCGGCCAGAGTGCCGAAATAATGATCGAAGGAACGGTTCTCCTGCATGAGAAGCACGACATGTTTGATGTCTTTCAACGAGCCGGTTCGCGGCGGCTCGGCGGCCAGCGCCCGTCGGAGATTGGGCGGCATCAGCGTGGAAGCAAACGCCGCTGCCGCCGCGCTGGCCGTCAAGCCCAGCATCCGTCGCCGGGTCATTTTGTTTGAACTTAAATTGGTGAAACTTCCTGTTTTGGAATCTTGCATTTTTCCAGAAAAATTATTTTGTCTGCGGTGTTTCTTGGATCACCTTTTTCTTCTCCAACTTTTCCAGCTTCGGCGTGATCACGACCTGGCAATACGGCGCGTTGGAATTGTTATCGTAGTATTCCTGATGATAATCCTCGGCCTTGTAAAATTTTTTCAACGGCACAATTTCCGTCACAATCGGATGCTTGAAATCTTTTTGCGCTTCCAGCTTTGATTTCTCCGCTTCGAGTTTTTGCTTTTCAGTGCGATATAAAATGATGGAGCGATAGGACGTGCCCACGTCTGCGCCCTGGCGATTCAACGTCGTCGGGTCGTGCGCCTGCCAGAAAACTTCCAGCAGCTTGTTGTAGGAAATTTTGGCCGGATCAAATTCGATTTGCGTCACCTCGGCGTGGCCGGTCGTTTCGGTGCAAACTTCCTGGTAAGTCGGATTTTCCGTATGGCCGCCCGCAAATCCGCTGGTGATGGAAATGACGCCGGGCAACCGTTCAAAAACGGCTTCCATGCACCAGAAACACCCTCCGCCCAGATCGGCGATTTCAGTTTGGTTGGTCAAGTTCATAGCTTTTGTAGATTGTGCCGGCGCGGAAAAATTCAGCGCGCCCGCAGCCAAGAGCAGATAAAGGATTTTTTTCATGGTTCAATGATCCGACAAGCCGGATGCCCGTTCCACTCAATCGTCTTCCGGTTTGTCCAAATGTTCGCCCGGCGGCAGATCGGCGTATTTCTCAAAATGCTCCGGGCGCAACGGCTCGGAAATCACATGCTCGCCGCCAAACCATTTTCCTAAATCAATCAACTTGCAACGCTCCGAACAAAATGGCGCGAACTTGCCCGCGAACCAATCGCCGGATTTGTTGCACGCCGGCCATTTCACCGGCGAAATTTTATTCGGTTTCGGCTGCAATCGTTTTAATGCGGTTGACCGCGTCCGCAGTTTTGTCTGGCGAAACGCCGCCGCTTTCCAGGATTTTCTGCACCTCGACAAAAATCATTTGCTGCTGGTCCGCCGAAAGGTGCGAACTGTTGAAAATGGCGTGAACGTCTTGCGCGAGTTTCTGGCTTGGCGCCGCCGACAATTTTTTTCCGGCGAGCGCCGAAGCCAAACTGTCCGCGAGTTTGGAAATCGAAGCCGATGACGGTTTGATGCCCTGCGCCGCGACCGTCAAATCATCGAGCAACGATTTTTTTTCCGGCGAACCGGCTTTGACTTCGGACAATTTTCCAAGCGCGTCCAAATCCGCGCGCAGGCTGGAGATGTTTCGCAAGGTGGCTTCGAGCGCCGGATTGGGCGGCGGCGTTGCGGGAACGGCTGGCGGTGTTTGCGGTGGCGTATTATCGCCAGGCTGCCGGCCGACGGCAACATTTCGGGCCTGTCGCATGGCTGCGGAATAAATATCGGCGACCAATGTGTGCGCCGTGAAGACGATGCAAAAAAACGCGACCGACGTTTTCATAATTCAATGGTTTGCTATCAAGGTATCACTTTTTTTCATCAGCGAAATATAATCTTCCAGAATATTTTCGGTTTCATTCAACATAGGATCCGGCGGCAATGTTTTTACTTCGGTCCTTATTTTGGCTTTCAAATTTTTTGAAGCGGCATTGGTTTCAAAATATTTTGAAAAATCGGAATCCACGTTGAAAGCAATTCCGTTGGTGGTCGCGATATAATTGGTCGTGGTCAGCGCTTCAGGCGCAGGCAGACTGGATTCCCCCGCGTTCTCAACGGTGATGGCGTAAATTTTTTCGTCGGGCGCTTTTCGGGCGGAACGTTCTTTATCACGCGCCTTTTGGCGGGCCTCGTTGGTTTGGCGCTCGGTCAACGCTTCGTGCTCGTTGAGCGTGGCCGTTTCATCGGCCTGCAATTTTTTGAACTCGGCAATGTCCTGGCGAATGTAAATAAAATCCTGGTTGGTGGCGACGCGCGCGTCCGAACGTTCGCGCAATTGAGTGACGTAAGGCTGCACCAGATTAAGCTTGTCGTAACTCGCGCTGGGAATGGTGTCCCACGGCAATGGATTTTCCAGCGAGGCTTCGCCGATGTCGGGCGAATAATTCAGCACGTCCGGCAAAATAATATTCGGCACGACGCCTTTCAATTGAGTGGACGCGCCGCTGACACGATAAAATTTTCGGATGGTGATCTTGACTGTGCCCGGATCATTGGTCGCGGCAGACAGGGCCGGCCAAAACGGACGGAGCGGGTTGAGGTCTTGCACGGTGCCCTTGCCAAACGTGCTGGTGTCGCCGACGACGAGCGCGCGCCCATAATCCTGCAAGGCGGCCGCAGCGATCTCGGCGGCGGACGCGCTGAAACGATTGATCATGATGACGAGCGGACCGGCGTAAAGCACGGAAGGATCAGGATCATTGTCCTTGGAAATTTCTCCGTCGGGATTTCGCGCCAGCACTACCGGACCATCCTTGATGAACAAGCCAGTGAACCGCACGGCTTCTTCGAGCGAGCCGCCGGGATTCGTGCGCAAGTCAATGATGATGCCCGCGACTTTTTCCTGCTTCAATTTGTTGATGAGTTTGGTGACATCGGCGGTCGTGCTTTTGACGGAATGATTGGAACTGCCGGGCAAATCAATCGTCGCGTAAAATGACGGCAAATCAATGTAGCCAATGCGGTTGGTGCCGCCTTTGCCGTCGGGCAATTCGATCAGCCTGGCTTTGGCTTCCGAATCTTCCAGTTTAATTTCATCGCGCGTCAGCGTCACAATTTTCCGCAGAGCGCGGTCTTCCATCGGGCTGATGGTCAGGCGCACTTGCGTTCCTTTCGGGCCGCGAATGAGTTGCACGACTTTGCCCAGTTCCATGTCCACGACGCTCACGGCGGCTTTGCTGCCTTGCGCCACGGCGACGATGCGGTCTTTTTCATGGAGTTGATTGCTTTTATCCGCCGGGCCGCCGCGAATGAGCGAATTGATGGTGCAATAGCCGTCGTCTTCTCCCAGTTGCGCGCCAATGCCAAAAAGCGAAAGACTCATGTCTATCGAAAAATCCTGCGCGTGTTCGGTGTTGAAATAATCCGAGTGCGGATCGTAGGCGTGCGTCAACGCTTCCAGATACGCCTGCAAAACGTCGGTGCTGTCCCAATTTGTCACCATGTGAAAATTCCAATTGTAATGATGCGTCAGCGTGTCAACGATTTTGGCATCGGCATTTTTTGGCAAAGGAAGGATGGCGTCATTGGTCGGCGAAATTTCCTTGCTCAATTTTTCCTGTAAATACTCGTAGCGCAAACGTTCGTCCCAGAGTTTTTTTGCTGCCTCCAGATTTTTGGGATAAGGCGAATGACGGCGGTCAATCAAAATTTTATCGTCGCCGGTGAACTTGAATTTGTCGCGCTTCAAAAGTTCGGCCACATAAGCGTCGTGTTGCTGGAGACGTTCCACGAAACGTTCGTAAATCTGGAAGGCGGGCGTTAAATCTGCGGTGCCGCGCGCGCCGATGGTGAGCGTGTCAAGATTGGTGCGCCAGTGGGAAAATTCGGCGAGGTCCGCTTGCAAAAAATTTTCGTGGCGCGGATCGAGCGTCTCCAGATAACCGTCAAAAAACTTTTTAGACATCTCCTCGTCGAGCGGCTGCTGGGAATAATGATATTCTTCCATGAGCCGCGCGGTGACATACGCGATGCGTCCGTCATTGGGGCCGGGCACCAGCGGCGCGGCGTGGGTGGAAAATTGTGAGAGCGCAAAGAACGCGGCCAGCACTGTCGCTTGTATTTTTATAAATCGCATTTTGACGAAATTAGTTCGACCCATTCTAGCGCAAATCGTTCAGCAAGGAAAACAATTTGCAAAAGGCGTTTGATCAAACGCGGCGGCGCGTTTTGATGATTTCAAAAGGCGGGAACCAATTTTTGAAATTCCGGCAGATTGCGGATCGAATTAAATCGCGGGTCCTGGCGGATTTGCGGCAACAGATCGCGCGCGGAAGAATTGGTCAAGAGCCGGCGGTTGTTCAAGACAACCGATTTCTGCAAATTTTGGAGCGCGTCGTTGGTTTTGCCCATGATGGCGTCCAGCGCGGCGAGGTCGTAGAAAGCCTCGGGCTGATCCGGTTTGAGCATGACGAATTTTTCCAGCAGGATTTTTATTTCCGGCAGGTTGCCGAGCCGGGCCGCAATTTGCGTCATGGCGGCGACGTTGTTCGCGCTGACTTTTGGATCGGCCAGCGTTGGGTTGAACCGTGGAAGCGATTGGCGAAAAAGCGCGGTGGTGCGGTTGGTGTCCTGCATTTCAGAATAAAAATTGCCGAGCTGGAGAATGTTCTCAAAATTGGTCGGGTCGGCGGCGGCTTCGCCCTGCAATTTTTGCAATTGATCCTGGAATTGCGAGCGTTCGGTGGACTGTTTTTTGATCTCTTCGATGTTGGTGATGAGACCTTTGAGCTGGTCATTGTAAGGATCAAGTTTCTGGCAGGTTTCGGCGACAATCAGCGCGTCGTCAAAACGTCCCAAGGGGATCAGGAAATTGATGTAGCGGAAAACGGCTTCGGGACTGTAAGGGCAAAAGGCAAACGCTTGTTTGAAAGCAAAGTCGGTTTCGCGAATCAGCGCGGTTTGTTCCGCCTGGGTTTTGGGACGATATTCGGACGGGCAGGATGGCCCCAGCCGCCACGCATACATTCCGGCAATGGAACTGCGCAATTTGGAAAATGCTTTTTGCGCGTCCTCGTCGCGAATGAATTTGCGGTCGCCTATGTAACCTTCGTAATTATTGCCGAGATAAACTTTTTGGGCAAAGTCGGCGATTTGCTGGAGGGTGGTGTCGTAAGTGATCCAATTGCCGATCAGCCGCTCCGAATATCGGGTCCAAAATTCGTGGTCTTTTTTGAAGACGTCGGGCGGCAGCGAGGGCAGGGGATTGCGATTGATTTTCATGATGATGCCCGCCGGCGTTTCGTAGGGATACATCCAGTCCAAAGGAAAACTTTCTTCCACGTAAAATTCGTTGGTGGGATTATGGTCGAAAATTACTTTGCACAGCAGGCCGTTGATGTTCATCACGTCCACTTGCCCGGAAATCTCGATGCGGCCGTCGTTGGAAGCGAGTTGTTTTTGGCGCGCATATTCCTGGAAACAATCCTGGGAATCCTGCGGCGAAGGAATGTAAATTTCATTAGGCGGATAGACGCCTTCGCGCCGCCAGCGGGCTTCAACCTTCGCGCCCAAGGCGGTGAACCATTTGTCCAGGGTTATGTCGAGCAGATGGGCGATGCCTTCGACCAGCGGATTGCCGGTGTCTCCTTTGCCCACGTCTTCGCTGTTGACATCCATGACGACATTTTCCGAATTGCCGAGGCCGACGGTGGCGGCGATGAACCTGAAGAAGCGGCTGAAAAACGGCGGGTCGGTTTGCTGGCTGCGAAAGTATTGGGCGCGGAGATAATCCAGATAAGTTCCGTCGGCGAGCGCATTTTGGGTGATGAGATAAACGTCGCGGCGATCAAAGGTCTGATCCTGTTTGGGCTGGCAACGGTGTGGAATAAAACTTTCGCAAAAAATCATGTAGGTCGGGCAGAAGCGTCCGGGATCCGTGCCGCCAAAGAGGATCGTGTTGCGCGCCATTTTAGGATAAATGCCGAAAGGCGGCGTGAACATGTCGTGCCCGAACCAATAACCGAACCAGTGATTGCGCTGCTCGCTTTTATACCAGTTCATCAATCCCGAATAAATCGGCACGGTGCAAAAAATGCACAGCGTTATCAGAAGCGGCGCGCGGTTGCGGTAGACCAAAAGTCCAATGATGAAAGTTATCGGCATGGCGACCAGGATCAAACTCGAAACGACCGGCAGACCGTATTGATTTTTGGAGAAGGCATGGACGATGCCGTAAAAAAATTCATGCACGGTGCCAATGGTTCCGGCGGGGCCGAAATAAAGCCGGCCCATCCGATCCACCAAACAATAAAGCGCGAGCAAAATGGCAATCGCGCCGCCGAGCAATCCCCAGCGCCGGAATCTCTGATAATTGGTCGCCATGTAAGCGGTCATAATCGCCAGCCCGTAACCGATGAGAATGGCGACGACGGCATGGGAAGCGGTGAAAAATACTTCGGTCAATTCCGCCGAAGAACGTTCGGGGCTGGTGTTCATGATGATCGTCAACAACACGCCGATGCAGAGATAAATCGAGCCCAGACCGATGATCCACGCGCGTTCTCGATTTTTCATTTGCCAGAGAAAGAAAAACGGCAGCAACGCGATGAGGAGATAAACCCAGCTAAAAGAATCCGCCAATCCCGTGATCAACAGGCCGAGTTGCATCATAAAACGCATCGGGTCGGCAAAGATGTCCGTGGGATTGGACTTTTCATATTGTCCGCGCGAGAGCGCATGGAAAAATCCGTCCACCGTGCGCGGATAGCCCCATTCCATCGGCGGATTCATCATGCCCGCAATGGGTTCATAAAAATAAAATGCCGCGCCCACTGCCCAGAGCAATCCCATGAAAAGAACGGCTTTCCATTCCGTGCCGATTTTTTTGGTCTTGAGGCTCAACCAAACGCAGGCGGCGATGGAAGCGACGCCAACGAAGTAAAAAATGCCTTTGAACATCGGGGCCAAATCATTCAGTGCTTCCACCCGGTTCGTGGCCATGCCAATCAGTCCCAGGACAAAAATGATGCTGTTGCCCAAAAATAAATCGCGGCCAAGTCGCGGAAGCGCGATGGCGATGCACACCTCAATGCCCATTGCCGCCACGAGCATCGTCTGGTGAATCGTCGCGCACAGGCCGAAGAAAAACATGCCGATGTAAAGATAGCGTCGTTGGTGCGGCGCATAAATCCATCGCAAAAGACAGAGCGCCACGATCATGATCCACGGCACGTCGAACAGCGAAATGCGGTTGATGACGACGGACTCTTTCCACATGTAACGGTCGAAGCCCAGTATGAGGCCGGCGACAATGCCCGTGACGATGCAAATGGCGTTTTCCCATTTGCGCGTCAGATTTTTCAGGGCGTCAATGCCTTCGATCAACATGCTGCTGCCGCGCGAAACCATGAAGCCGACCAGTCCGCACGCCATCGCGGCGGCAAAAGATTCGCCCACTTCCACGCGCCAGGCGACATTGCCGATGGGCAAAATCACCGTCCACAGCCACGAATAAATGGACCAAAAAGGATAACCCGGAGGATGCGGAATGCCCGCGTAATAGGACGCCGTGCAAAGCTCGCCGCAATCTTCCAGCGTCAATTCCGGCGCGAGCGTGAGCAGGTAGGCAATCCAAACGACGGCGAAACAAAAAATTAAAACGAGCCAGTCAATTTTTCGGAACAGCGGCGGAACTTTTATCGGCGCGGGTTTGGCGACGGGCGTTTTGGCGGGTTGCGGTTTGCCTTCGGGATTTTTATTTTTGTCTTTGCTCATGTGCTAAAATTCAAATCAAATCATCGGTTGTGTGAAAATGGAGCCATACTAGAAGTGAAACCATTGCGGTTTGTCCATTCAAAAGTGACGGACGACAACGTGTTTTGCGCGCCCGAAAAATTGCCCGCTGCATAAGCCGCGTCATTTTGGTTGCTCAAAATCATTTCAGTCACGGGTTGCCGCGACAATAAATTGCCGGAGTTTCCCGAATCAAAAATTGAAAGCGTGAGCAGCGCGCACGCCGCCGCCGGCGCGAGCGAACCGAGCAGCCACGCGACTTTGTTTCTCGCGCGACCGGTCGCGGCAAAAAGCCGGCGCTTAACTTTCGCCGAGGCGCGTCGCGGTTGCCAGGAACGCAAATGAGCTTCCGACGGATTCGTCTCTTCCATAAATCCTTCCCAGTTGAAATTTTATTTTTTGCAAACCGTAACGGTATCGGCCCGCTGCCGTGTTCGGCGAAATTTCCAGCAAGCCGCCGATTTCCTCGAACGTAAATTGGTGCCAAATTTTCAGCACGATGGCTTCGCGCTGTTCCTGCGGCAATTCCGCAAGGCAGCGCATCGCGTCGCGCTCCGCCGGACTTTCCGCCGGCGACTTTTCAAACCAGCGGTGCGCCTCCAGTTCGCGTGTCAGCCGCCGCCACAGCGAGCGTTTGTAATTCAGCGCGCGATTTCTGAAACTGCGCACGCAATAATGTTCCAGCTTGCGCGCCGGCGGCGGATTTTGCATGAGCGCCAGAAACGTTTCCTGCAAAACGTCTTCCGCTTCGCCGTGGCTCAAACCCAGCGCGCGGCCATAGAGGATTAATCCCGCCGACCGCGCCGCATAAAATGTTTCAAACCACTCGAAATGTTCTTCGTCGCCGTTCACGGTTTCATGGGATAGACACTGTGGCCGGCAAATTTGTATAATTTTTTTGGCGAATGTTGATTTGGCCAGGTTTTTATAGACGGCGGAAGTCGCCGCCTGGTTCAATTTGCGGGACTTGGAAAAACATTTTCTTCAGTCGCGCGTTTTTTTCGCTTGTGATAACGCGCCGCGAAATAGGAACCGACGACCAGCGCGGCGGCAATCGCCTGCGCCGCCAGCGTCTGCGCGGTTGGGAACACCGAGAACCATAAACCGGCCCACGCGGGAATTTTATTCGCCAGCCAGCCAATCTGCGTCGTGCGAATCCAGCCGGCCAATTGCATTTCCTGCGCCTGCTCGCCCACCATCACCAGCAAAACAATTCCGAGCAAAACACCCGTCGCCACCAGCATTTTGCGATACGGCAACCGCCGGTGCGCCACAAAGGTCAGCGCCGCGACGATGCCCGTGAAAAAAAGTCCGAGCAATGCGCCGAGCAAAACGATTTTTCCGCCCATTTGCAGAAAATAAGTTTGCAGAAAAAGAACGACTTCAAAACCTTCGCGGTAAAGCGAGGCAAAACCGAGCAGCACCAGTCCCCACGTCAATCGTCGCCGGGAAATTTCCGATTCGCTCGCGCGGTTCAGCAGATTTTTTTTATTGCGATTGTGCATCGCGATCCAGCCGCCCCAATAAATTTTGTGAAAAAACCAGTTCATCACCACCAGCAAAACGACGACCGCCAGCAGACCGGTCGCCGCCTGCAAATCCAGCGCCGGAATGCTTTCGCCCAAATTCGTCACGATTCCCACCGCAACAAACCAGGTGATCAAAGTCGCGATGAATGCCACGCCCGCGCCCGCCATGATCGGACGCCGTTGCGATTGATTTGCGCCCACCATGCTCGCCATGATCGCCGCGAGCACTAAAATGGTTTCCAAACCTTCGCGAAAAACCAGGACGCCAATGTCCAGCACCGCAACGGTTGGGCTGGTGTTTGGCGCCGACGGATTTGGATTGCCGCCCGCCGTGAGTCCTTGCCACACAAAAATTCCCGCGATCAAGATCGCTGCCGCAACGAGAAAAAAGCGGAACGCCCCGCGCAACGGTTTTGTGGTCGGAGCTTTGCCGGCCCCGGACATGAAATTGTGCAATTGGCGAACGGGCAGGGCGAGCGGCGCAACGAGGATGGCTTCGGCCAATTCCGCATTCAGATCAAGTTCCGCGTTGCAAACTTCGCAGACAAAATTCGCCTCGCGGCTCAATAATTTCACTTCTTGCTCCTCGCAAAAACCGCGCGCGCGCAATTGGTCGCGCACTTCCGGCGAGGCCGCGAATGCCTTGATGCAGACCGTCATGCCGATGGGCACGCGGCTCAACGGGCAAACGTCCGCGCCCGCGCAACTGCCCTTGGCGATTTCCGGCGATGTCTTCAGTTTATCCACAGACAAAAGAAACTAGATTAACGCCGCTATGGGTGCAAGTTTCGGTTTCTATTAAAAAGCGTAAATGGCTTTAATCATTTGCGCTCGTTGAATTAATTTTTGAGTCACGCTTTCGGCGCCATTTCCTGATCGCGTTCTTCCATCGCGGCTTTGCGCGACAAGCGCACGCGGCCTTTTTCGTCCACGCCCAGGCACTTGACCGTGATGTCGTCGCCGACTTTCACGATGTCTTCCGTGTTCTTGACGCGAAAATTCGCCAGTTCGCTGATGTGAACCAAGCCGTCCTTGCCCGGCAGAAATTCGACGAACGCGCCGAATTCCTTCACCGTGACAACTTTGCCACGATAGATTTTTCCAATCTCGGCTTCCGCAGTCATGCCGGTGATGGCGTCCTTCGCGATCTTCATGCCTTCGGGCGAAACGGAGAAAATATTCACCGTGCCGTCGTCTTCAATATTAATCTCGCAACCAGATTCCTCGACGAGACGTTTAATGTTTTTTCCACCCGGCCCGATGAGCGCGCCGATTTTTTCAGGATTGATTTTTACAATCTCGATGCGCGGCGCGTATTTGCTCAATTCCGTGCGCGGCGCGGCGAGCGTCTTGGCCATTTCCGCGAGAATGTGCATCCGAGCGACGCGGGCTTTTTCAACTGTCTCAACCATGAGCGCAAACGGAATGCCTTTCAGCTTCAAATCCAGTTGGAAGCCGGTGATGCCTTTTTCTGTTCCCGCGATTTTGCAATCCATGTCGCAGTAATGATCTTCCCAACCGATGATGTCGGTGAGCAACTGGTATTTGGAAATCTTCTCGCCGCTGTATTCGGCGCAAATGCCGACGCTGATGCCGGCCACCGGACGAATCATCGGGACGCCTGCGTCCATGAGCGCCAGCGTGCCGCCGCAAACGCTCGCCATCGAGGTCGAACCATTCGACTCCATGATCTCGCTCGTCACGCGGACAGCGTAGGGATAATCCTTGGGCAGCATGGATTCAATCGAACGCTCGGCGAGTGCGCCGTGGCCGATTTCGCGGCGGCCCGGACCGGAAATTCTTCCCGTTTCACCGACGGAAAAATTCGGGAAGTTGTAATGCAAAATAAATTTCTTTTCGGTCTCGCCGCCGGTGTAAGAATCAAATTCCTGCGTGTCGTCGCCCGTGCCGAGCGTGGCGAGCGTGACGGCCTGCGTTTCGCCGCGCGAAAAAATCGCCGAGCCGTGGGCGCGCGGCAGAATTCCAACTTCGCTGGAAATCGGACGCACGACATCGAAGGTGCGACCGTCAAGACGTTTGCCGCTTTCCAAAATCAATTTGCGAACGGCTTCCTTTTGGATGTAGTAAAAGGCGTCCTTGATGACGAACTCGGTCACTTTTTCCGCGCCAAATTTTTCGACGAGCTTTTTGCCAACTTCGTCTTGAATTGCTTTGACGGCAGATTCGCGCGCGAGCTTGCCGTGCGTGAGCAAAGCGGGAACGAAACGATCTCCCGCGAGATTTTTGGCTTCGTGCAAAATTTCGTCGGGGACGATGTTCAAGGTGATTTCGCGTTTTTTCTTGCCGGCTTTCGCGACCAATTCTTTTTGCGCGGCGATGACCGGCTGAATGGCTTCCTGCGCGTATTTCAGCGCGGCGTTGAAATCAGCCTCAGTGATTTCCTTGGCTGCGCCCTCATACATCACGATGTCTTTGTCGTTGCCGACATAAACCAAATCCAAATCGCTCTCGGCCATTTCCGCGTGCGTCGGGTTGGCGACAAATTTTCCGCCGATGCGGCCGACGCGAACCGCGCCGAGCGGCCCGGCCCACGGAATATCGCTGACCATCAACGCCGCGCTCGCGCCGATGATGCTCAAAATGTCAGGATCGTTCTCGCCATCCGCGCTCAACAGAACGGTCTGGACTTGAACTTCGTTATACCAGCCTTTCGGAAACAGCGGACGGATCGGACGGTCGGTCAAACGGCAGGTAAGAATTTCCTTTTCGGTCGGTCGGCCTTCGCGCTTGAAGTAACCGCCCGGAAATTTTCCGGCGGCGGCGGCTTTTTCGCGGTAATCAACGGTCAGCGGGAAAAAATCCTGGCCGGGTTTGGCCTTCGTCGCGGCGACGGCGGCGACGAGGATGATGGTTTCGCCGAGTTGGACGGTTACTGCGCCGTCGGCTTGTTTGGCGAGTTTGCCGGTTTCAATGATGATCTGCTTGTCGCCCAATTGAGCGGTTATTTTTTCTGGCATAATTTTCTGCCCGCCGCCGCCCGAGGAACTTCAGTGAACCCCGAAAATGTTCGGAGCTGATTGAAATTTCCCAGCGACAACGGAATTTATTTTGTTCGCGAATTGTGGTTTTGAGAAGCGGGCCGTTCGCGTTTCCGGCCCGAATCTGAAGCGGTGGTCAGCTAAAAACAAAAGCCGCGTCCGCAAAATTTTTAATGGCGCAGCTTCAACTTCTTGGTGACCGATTGATAACGGGTCAAATCAATGTTCTGCAAATATTCGAGCAGGCGGCGGCGCTGGCTGACCATGATCAAAAGCCCGCGACGCGAGCTGTGGTCTTTCTTGTTGGTCTGCAAATGCTCGGTCAAATGGTTGATGCGGTGCGTGAGCAGCGCGACCTGCACGTCCGCCGAACCCGTGTCCTTGGCGTGCGTCTTGAATTGTTCAATCGTCTTTGTCTTCGCTTCCATAATCAATAGCCGCGAATTCTAGCCAGCCGCAAATGCCGTGTAAAGGATTTTTCCAAACGCCTTTGGAACGCAAATTAACGCCGCCATTGCCAGATCAAATGCCGATTAGTCGTTGGCGTGATTTTGAAATTCTCGGAAATGCGCAAACCCTCGACCCAAAAAATTTCACCGCGACTGGTTTCTCCCAAAATCAAATGACGCCTTTGCGTTTGCGGAATTTTTGCGTTCGTGAACAAATCCTGCAACTTGACCGGCGACTTCAAACCAATCGGCCAAAAACGGTCGCCCGCGCGCCAATGGCGTAAAATGATTTCTCCGCCAATTTTGTCTGCGTCAAAAAATTCATGTCTAATTTTCGTAGGAGCCGAGGTAACGAGGCTTTGACTTTTGAATTTGAGACCCGTCGCGTCGTTTCCCGCAAATTTCCAGCTAAATTTTACGCCGCCAAAAATTGCTTCCCTTGCTCCGCGCGCCAGATTTACTTCAAGTTCATTGGCATTGAACTCCGCCGATTGCTGTTCTTGCAGTTTTAATTTGCCGGTTGCGTCGCGTGAAATTGACAAGCCGGAGCCGACGCTCACAAATTTTCCAGAAGTTTCTCGAAGCTGTTCCACCAATTCAAAATCTGCACTCACGCCAAGTTCCACAAGTTGCGATTGCAAAATGCGCCGTTGGATTGCGACCGGCAACTTTTCAAAACCGCAGGAAACGAGGTAACGAGTCTCTAATTCATTTCCATTTTTGATTTGAGACTCGTCACCTCGTCTCCTACAGAGTTTCGCCGCCGCTTCGCCAACAAATTCCGATTCCGCGCCGACGATTTCCATGAGCCGCAAAACGGTTTGGTTCAGGCCGGGCTGATATTTTTTTCGGAGCAACGGCAAAAGTTCGTTGCGAATCCGGTTGCGCAAAAAGTCGGTGGAAAAATTGGTCGCGTCGTCGCGGAAAGGGATTTTATTTTCGCGCGCAAAATCCTGCAGTTCGCTTTTTGAAAAATCGAGCAACGGACGGGCCAGCGAAATTTTTTTGTCGGCGGGCGAAGGCGATTTCCATTTCATTCCGGCCAGACCTTCGCCGCCCGCGCCGCGCAAAAGCCGCAAAAAGAAAAGTTCAACCTGATCGTCGGCATGATGCGCGAGCGCAATGATTTTGATTTTTTGTTCGCGCGCAATTCGCGCAAAAAATTCATGGCGCAATTTGCGCGCGGCCATTTCCACCGAAAGTTTTGATTTTTTGGCAAACGCTTTTATGTCGGCACTTTCGACGACAACCGGCAATTTTAATTCTGCCGCTGCCTGGCGGACGAGTTTTTCGTCCGCATCACTCGCGCGTCCGCGCAGTTGGTGATTGAAATGCGCAATGACGATTTTACATTTTTGACTCGCAGAAATTTTTTCCAGCGCGTGGAGCAAAGCCATCGAATCCACTCCGCCGGAAACGGCGACGAGGATTTTTTGGCCGCGCGCAAAGAGGCGGCGGTTTTGGATTGACGATTCAAGGCGTGGAAGCAAACCGGTCACGCGGCCATATTACTTTATCGAAGCGGCGCGGCAAGGCGGGGAATCATTTCACGATCTGGATGCGATAGAATCTTTGCGGCGAGTTCAACATGGCGTTGGTGTCGAACGTGGAAATGAGGGAGCTGTTCGCGTTGATGGTTTGGCCGAGATTGAGCCAGTTGGTTTGCAGCAAATTGGTTTTGTATTGAACTTGATAGACCAAACCGGTCGTGGCGTTCCAGGTAAAATTGAAGGCGTTGTTGGTTTCCGTCGCGGTTTGAAAGGTCGGCAGCGTGATGGGAGAAACGCTGACATCGTCGAGGCCAAAATAGTAATTGTCATTTCGCGCGCCGAATTGCACGGTGCCCAGGGAGTTTGTGGCGGCGACGATGAATTGCAGATTGGTCCAGCCGATTTGGGCGATATTGGTTTGGTCGAAGAGAGTATTTCCGTTCCAAGCCACGTTGAATTCATTGGGGGTGGTCAGGTATTTATTATGGGTGTTGGGACTGTTGAGCCAGAGCGAAAGTAAATAAGGTTGCCCATCAATCGTGGGAACAGTTTTTGAAAGATCGGCAACGTAACCGACTTCGCCCAGCGCGGCATAATAGGTTCCAGAATGCGGCGACATGTAGGGAATGGTCGTGCTGGTGGCGACAAAATTATAATTGCCAGGATCGCCGGTGAGCGTCCAGCCGGTGAGATCGCCGGTTTCAAAACCGCCATTTTGCGCGAGTGATTCTATCTGCAATATGAAATGGCGGCTTTGCACGACGCCGCTGCTTTGGTTGATGAAGGAAACGTCGCCGGCGTAGGTTCCGCCAGCCAGATTGGTGGCGGTGGAATTCAAGCTGATGGTCAAATCGGTCATTGAGTCCGGTTCCAACGTGCCGTTGGCAAGCGAAGCCGTGAGCCATGCAGGTGTGCTGACCGACCAATCCAGCGAAGTTTCACCGGCGTTCGTCAGTGAAAAAATTTCGTCGGTCTCGCTGAAGGGCGTTCCAACGATTGAAGTAACGTCAAAACCTGTGGCCGGAAAAATTCCGAAATTGTCCGGCGTGGCGAGGTCGGTGATTAAATTCATGCCATTGGGCGTGCCCCAACCCGTGCAAAGATCGTAGCCGGAAACGGCGGGAAAATTTGCCGGGCTGCTGCTGTTAAAATTATTTCCGACGGTGGTGTCGTGAAAATCGGCGGTGTAATTCGCGCTTTGGCCAATCGCATAAATTGCGGGATTGATAAAGCCGACCGGCGCATGGCCGTTGGCCAGAGATTGTTCATTGACGAGTGCGATGAAGCCCGCCCAAAGCGGTGCCGCGCAACTGGTGCCGCCGACGGCGGCGCTGTTGCCGTTGCCATAGAGAACAAAAACATTTTCCGCCGTCAGCGCGACATCGGGAATGTTTCGATTCGTCATCGAGCCGTGATTGGCGCTCATGTCAATGACGGCCTGCCAGGCGGGAATCAAATTGCTCGAACTGATGCCGCCGCTGCTGCCGATGTTGTTGCCGCGATTCCAAACCGTTTCCGATTGCCATGAACCGCCCGGCCCGCTCGTTGTCAACGTCACGCCGCCAACTTGCGTGATGAACGGACTGCTGGAAGGCGAGCCGTCGTTCGATGGATTGTCCAATGCGCCGCTGGCATACGCAGCGTCATCGCCCGAAGCATTAAAAAAAGACTGGCCGTTCAAAATCATCATCTGAAAAATTTGCGCGGTCGTGGCATCAGGTCCGCCGCTCCAACCCCAGGAACAACTGATTTCGCTGGCGGCATCGTCCGTGGCGATCCGGTTCAACACGTCGTTGGGAATGAAATTATTCAAGTTGCCTTCATACACGATTATTTTCGAAAGGCCCGGCGCCATGGAAATCATCATTTCGATGTCCAAAGAAACTTCGATGTTCCCGCTGTTGGCGCCGGTCGTGGGAATGCCGTTAAAACCGTCCAGCAAAACATTGGTTAACATCATTTGCGGCAGGCCGGCGAGGTTTTCATAATTGGCAATGTCGTTGGCGTAGTAGCCGTCGAACTGCACCAGTCCGAGGGTTTGTCCCGCGCCGTCTAATGACACGCCTGGAACATACGCGGCGCGAAAATCATTTCCCAAATAAGTTCCGCCCGAACCCGAACCGGCGCGGGGCGTGGCAGTGGCATTTTTCAAAGGCAAAACTTTAACCTTCGGATGCGGCAGCGAAAAATTGTTCAAGCCGCTCACATCCAAAATCGGCACGTTCAAATCCACGGACGGCTCGGCATCCGGCGCGAAAAAAGTTCGATTTTCTTTTGGATGTTGATAGACGCGCAAATTGACGTGAAAAGCTTTTTCGATGGCCGAGACCGGAGCGTTCACGTCCAGCAACATGCGATTGGGATATTCCGCCGTGATGGTGAAACCGTTCGTCTTCGCGAAATCCGTGACCGCCTGATAATCCGATTCCGTCGGGCCGAACTTTTCCGCAAATTCCGCCGGGGTCAAATAATGCCGGTAATGCGGGCTGGCTGGATCGCTGACTGCTTCCAGCAAATTCGTCAATTCTTCCTTGTTTCGCAACGGCAGGCCGATGGCCAGATCCAAATGGCGCGTGGCGGAAAGCCGGCCGATCGGCGTCAAATGCTTCACGGCGGCCGGAATATGGCCGTGCAAAAAATGAAGATTCGCGGCGGAACTTGAAAAAATTCCATCGGATAAAAAAAATCCGCCCACGGCGGCGCTAAAAAGCCAGCGCCGCAATTTTACATATTGCCTGGAAATCATCTGCCCAAAGTCCGCAAGGTTTATGCCAAAACAACGATTGCCCGACATAATACTCGAACTTCCGCAAAATTCAAATTTTCCGCCAAAAAAGTTTGCGCGGCGCGCGCCGCATATTTAACGTCAGTCAGTGTCCGCCAAATTCACCATTCTGGGCAGCGGTTCCAGCGGCAATTGCGCCTATCTCGAAACCGAAAATTGCCGCGTGCTCATTGACGCCGGATTTTCTCCGCGCCAAATCCGCACGCGCCTCGCTTTGATTGGTCGCGCGCCGGAAAATTTGACCGCCCTTTTGATCACACACGAACATGCCGACCACATTGCCGGCGTGCTCGGACTCGCCGATAAATTAAAAATCCCGGTTTATTGCAATCGCGAAACGCAGGCAGCCACCGCGTGGGCGTTCAAAACCAGATGGAACAGCAAAAAACGCGACCCGCTTTTTGACGGCATCGAAAAAACCGCCGCCGATTTTCTCGCGCAACTCGAATGGCGGTTGTTTCAAACCGGCGACAATTTTGAATTGAACGATTTGCTCGTCGAAACTTTTTCCATTCCGCACGACGCGCAAGACCCGGTCGGATTTTTGATTCGCACCGCGACTTGCAATTTTGGTTTTGTCACCGACCTCGGCCATATGACGAAGCTCGTCATGGATCGCATCCGCGCCGCGAACGTCCTCGTCCTCGAATCCAATCACGACGTGAAAATGTTGCAGGATTGTCCGCGCCGCTCGTGGAGTTTGAAACAAAGGATTCTTGGACGCCACGGTCATCTCTCAAACGTGGCCGCCGCCGAAGCCGCCGCGCAAATCATGTCCGCCGGATTGAAACATCTTTACCTCGCGCACTTGAGCCGCGAATGCAACCAGGCCGATCTCGCGCAACACGTCATGGCCGAGCAACTCTTTCAAATCGGCGCGCGGCACGTCCAACTCCACGTCGCCGCGCAGGATGTGCCGTGTGAAACTTTGGAACTTTAGAAATCAAAAAAATTAACAACTCGCCGAGCCATTGCTGATGGTCGAAGGCGATGTTCGTGATGACGGCGAGCGGCGTGACGATGTTCGTCGCGTCGAGCCGTCCGCCGAGGCCGGTTTCCCAAATCACGAGGTCGCATTTTTGCTCCGCGAAAAATTTCAAAGCGATGACGGTGGCGAATTCAAAAAGGGTAGCGCAGCCGTCCCGGCTGCCGCTTGCAGGCGGGACGCCTGCGCTACTTTGTAACGCGTTGCGCAACTCTTCCACCAGCCGGACGAGTTCGTTTTCAGGAATCAACTGGCGATTGACCTGAATCCGTTCACGGAACGAAACGAGATGCGGCGAGGTGAAAAGTCCGACGCGCAATCCCGCTGCGCGATAAATGCTTTCGAGCATGGCGCAGGTCGAGCCTTTGCCGTTCGTGCCGGCGACGTGGATGAAGCGGGAGTTGGGTCTGCGGATTGCCGGCGAGCGCGGCGAGCTGGCGCGTGTTTTCCAGCCCGAAATTCGCGCCGAACATTTGGAGGCCGTAAAGAAACTGGATGGCTTCGGAATAATTCACGCGCTGATAGCGTCGCAAATCTTCAAAACCTTTGCCACTTTTCTTCCGACGGAAAATCTTTGCGAACCGCCGTTAAATGTCGGCCAGCAGCAATTGAACCTCGCGCTGTTTGAGAAATTCACTTGGAGTCACGACGCGCACGTTCTCATAACTTTTTCGGTCGAAGTGGCCGCGCGCGGTGTTGACGGTGATGAGGTAATCGGCCTGCACTGCCAGCGCGACTTCCAGAAAACGGTTGTCCGGCTCATGTTCAATGGCCGTTGCGGTGAAAAATGGATAACACAATTCGACGGCGGCTTGAATCTCCTCGAGGAACAACGGATGGTTCGCCAGCACGCGATGATATTCACCCAGCGTATCCGGGTTGCCAAAAATCTGAAACCTTCCGCGCCGGCAAAGCTCCCAGATGACCGCCGCCTTGTTTTCGGGATTGGGCAGCGTGGCGAGTTTCAGGACGCAGGTGTCAAGAATGACTCGCAAGGTAGGGGCTGGCTTGGCGCAAGGCGTGTTCGCGCCGTTTGGTTTCCACAAAACGGACGGCTTCCGTCTCGCTCATGTGCCGCCCCTTGTTTTGTTTCCAGGCGGCGGCCAGGCCGGGCGAGAGCTTCAGCTTGATCAACTTTCCGCCGACGATGGCGTTTACATTCATGGCCGCAAGATAAACCACGCGTCACCTTTCGACAAGCCCTCGCGCCGAACATTTGCAGGCCGTAAAGAAACTGGATGGCTTCGGAATAATTCACGGCGAATTCTGCCGATTATCGTTCGACGGTGAAAGTAATGTCGTAGTGTGTTTTGTCAGTGGACTTGATACTCATTGGTCGCTCGCGCCCGCCATTGTCTTCACCATCGCTGCCGATGCTATAAATCACATAACCTTTTTCTAAAAGATGATAACGCAAAGGCTGACCGTCGAATGGATCGGTAGGCACGGCGGAAAGAAATTGGGGAACGAGTCCATCGAGTTTTTCGGGCAATTTTCCATACGCCAATCGAAAACGTTCAACGGCAAGCGCCGTTTGCGCGGAGCGAACTTGCGCCAAACTGTTTGCCTCTTTGATAATTGTATTTCCCAGCGCGGGCAACAACATGGATGAAAGAATGTAATAATTATGCCTGCTGGTTTGGGAAATTTGCTCCTCAATATTTGTAATTGTTGAAATCTTTCTGGGAAATATTTCTGCGAGTGAAATATTTGTTTCCATTGCTTGCAGATAAAATCGTTGGTCGCGCTCAAAAAATCCGGTCAACCTAAAAATGAATGGTTGAGAACCCGGCAATGGCGGGCCACTTTGCTCGGATGAATTTTCATCGCTATCGTCGGCAAGTTTTTTTATTTCGGCGTAACTCATGCGAAAATATCGCATAAATGCTGCTCGTTCACCGATTAGTCCATTAGCCATTTGATTGGTCTTGGCCGCTTCGGCAAACAATTCGCTTAAATGTTTCATTTTCGCGTCATCCAAAGTTCCCACGGTCAAACGGCGCTCCAGTGTTATCTCTGCCATGTTCAACATGGCAATCCTGACAAGCTTTGAAATTACAACCGGCTCATCGTCCAGCGTGTGAGCCATGCCAATAATCGTTGAAATGTCAAAGGACGATTCATTGGTGTCCAAAAGTGATTGGAATTCCGCCGCACGGGACATCGCTTTGAGTTTGGCCAAATGCGGTAGCAACGTGGCAGCACCCCATGACAAATCCATTGGATAACGACAACGCGGAAATTTAACTGCTTCTCCGGCTTGCGCGAGCGCGTTTGAATTCATCGCACAATAGCCCGCGAGCAATTCCAATTGTTCCTGCGTCAGAGTATCTTTTCGCTGTGGAAATTTAATGGCATCCACTTCATTGGAGCGGCGGCCATTGTAGTTGGTCATCAACGCAAAGACCTTCTCCATTTTCAACGCCGCATTTTCCTCGTCGGGAACGGCGGTATAATAGTTATTTGCCTCCGCGCCATTCGTCGGCAAACCAGCGGCGCGAATCGCAGCCAATTTCGCATTCACCTCATGCGCCAGATTCACGCGCCAAATGATGAAGGCTACAATTGCGACAGCTACGAATGCGGCGCAAACACATAAAAAATAGAGAGTAAATTTTCCAGTTCGTGTCACAGCGGCTTGTGATGGATGTTCTGGTGCGCGGCGGCGATGAAGGCCTTGAACAGCGGATGCGGCTGGTGGGGCTTGCTCTGGAATTCTGGATGAAACTGGCTCGCCACAAAAAACGGATGGTCTTTCAGTTCGATGACTTCGACGAGCTTGCCGTCGGGTGAATTGCCACTGAAAACAAAACCGGCCTTCTCGAATTTTTCGCGGTAGGCATTGTTGAATTCGTAGCGGTGGCGATGGCGTTCGTTGATGACGAACGAGCCGTAAAGTGTCGCCGCTTTCGAGCCGAGCGTCAACTGGCAGGGCTGCGACCCGAGCCGCATCGTGCCGCCTTTTTTCGTGACGCGCGTCTGTTCGTCGAGCATCGCGATGACCGGATTGGGCGTGTGCAGATCGAATTCCGTCGAGTGCGCCTTGGGCATTTTCAAAATGTTGCGCGCGAATTCAATCGTCGCGATCTGCATTCCCAGGCAAAGTCCGAGATACGGAATTTTATTTTCGCGCGCGTATTGCGCCGCGAGAATTTTTCCTTCGACGCCGCGTTCGCCGAATCCGCCGGGCACTAAAATTCCGCCGAGGCCGCGCAACATTTTTTCCGCGCCAAATTTTTCAATTTCCTCCGCGTCCACCTGCACGATTTCCACGCCGCAATCGTTGGCGATGCCGCCGTGAATCGTCGCTTCATAAACCGATTTGTAAGCGTCCTGCAAGCCGATGTATTTTCCCACGACTCCGACGCGCACGCGATGCGCCGGCGCGATGAGTTTGCGGATGATTTCCTGCCAATGCGTCATGTTTGGCGCGGGCGTAGTCAACTGCAGCAATTCGCAAACGATGTCGTCCAACCGCTCGCGTTGCAACATCAGCGGCACTTCGTAAATGGAATGGTCAACGTCCTTTTCCTCAATGACCGCTTCAATCGGCACGTTGCAGAACAAAGAAATTTTTTCACGCAATTCTTTGTCGAGCGGTTTTTCGCAACGACAAATTAAAATGTGCGGCATGATGCCGATTTCGCGCAGCTTGGCGACGGATTGCTGCGTCGGTTTCGTTTTCAATTCGCCGGCGGCTTTGATGAACGGCACATAAGTGACGTGCAAAAAAATCGCGTTGTTGCGTCCGGCTTCCAAAACAAACTCGCGAATCGCTTCGAGAAACGGCAAGCCTTCGATGTCGCCAGTCGTGCCACCGATTTCCGTAATGATGACATCGGCCTTCGTTTTTTCGCCGAGCGCGTGAATGCGATTTTTAATTTCGTCCGTGACGTGCGGAATCACCTGCACCGTTTTGCCAAGATATTTTCCCTCGCGTTCGTTGTTGAGCACGGTCTGATAAACCTGGCCGCTCGTGAGATTGTTCATGCGCGTCAGCTTGACGTTCGTGAACCGCTCGTAATGGCCGAGGTCGAGGTCGGTCTCCGCGCCGTCGTCGAGCACATAAACTTCGCCGTGCTGATATGGCGACATCGTGCCGGGATCAACATTGAGATAAGGGTCGAACTTTTGCAGCGCGACCTTGAGGCCGCGATTTTCGAGCAGCGTGCCGAGCGCGGCGGCCGTCAGGCCCTTGCCCAACGAACTCACCACGCCGCCGGTTACGAATATGAATTTCATTTCAGAATTTTTCTAGCCACAGATTAAACACGGATGAAAATTAAGGCAATAAAACGAACGCGGAAAAATTGTTCAAAACTTGGGACTGCCCCCTTTAGGTTTCAGTTGCCACAATTGAATCAACCTTTGTAAATGTCATGCGTGCCGACAACGAGTGAGACAACGGTTTCGCCATCCAGATAAAACAACGAGCGCAAGTCGCCTTCAATTTCAACGGCGGAAATGGTGCGCCCGTTGCGGACAGACGATGGATTTTATGCGTCCGCAATCGTGCGTCAAATGGGTCTTCCTTGAATATGAGCCAAACCTTGCGCGCCGCTTCTTTTTGCGCGGGAGAAAGACGGTAGAAGATCGTCCAGAATCGCTCGACTGCGCGATAGCGATACTTCATTGCAGACGCGGCGGCGGAGTTTTGAACAGCGCGGTTTCCATGTCCACGAAACGGCCGGCCTCGGCGTCCTGCATGGCTTCCTTGAACTCGTCAGGAATCCACGAATCGTCGTGCTCCACGACATATTTCGTCACCTGCGCCCGTTCGTTGACGGGCAGAACTTTGAATTGCTCGATGATTTCCGTCGCACTCATGGTTTTATTATCCGGCAAAAATTGATTTTTAGCAAGCGCGTGAAAAGCGGCGCGCGAAGAACGCGAAGGAATTTTTTAGCCACAGATTGAACATAGATGAAACACGGATAAAAATTTATGATAACAATTTTCTCTTGCCTGCATCAAATTCTTCCTGCGATAAAATTCCTTGCTGCTTAAGTTCCGCCAATTTGCGAATTTCATCTGTCAAAGCCGGTGGAAAATTTGAAACAGGAGTTGCTTGATTCAAGTTTTGCATGAGCTTTTCAACTTTTGCTTTGAAATCAGCAACTTGATCGTCCTGTTCTCTTCCAAAAAGAAATGTGTCCGGGTCTTGAGTAGCTTCCCAAACACCGCCCATGAAAGGTTTGCTTCCTGCATACGAAAAAAGAATATATCCAGGGGTTAACAATCCAGCAGGTTTCAACTGCATCGCTGTAATTGATGAAATTAAAATCGTCCGGTCACCGTTCATGCCAGATGCAAGAGCATTTGCCCAACCGCGTTTTCGGAATATTACTTTATCAACGGCGAGTTCCAGTTCATCTTGATTGTAGTAAATCTTTGCTATGGTTTCGTGCCTTTTCAGAATATCTTCTAACGTTTTTTGATTTGCGTCTCGCGTAGGCTTTTCGACTTCAGATTTTGGCACTTCTGTCAATTGCGGGACAAAAAGTTTTGTTTCAAGCCCACAATGCGGACAAGGCACGAGAGAATTTTCTTCGGCGAGTTCGACGGCATTAAATTCAATTCCAGTGTCGCAATGCTGGCAGTGGCAAGTGACATAATTGGATGCCGGTTGACTTTGTTTCAACTTTTTGGATTGCTCTAACAGCTGGTTGCCTTCTTCCATCAATCTTTTTTCCTCGCTCATTAACGCATGGCCTTTGTCAATTAACTGTCTTGCTTCCGCAATTAATTTGGAACGACCAAAAAAAAACGCTTTTGCTTTCCGCGAAAGGTTGGTGGATTCAGTGAAAAGACGAGTCGCTTCTTCAGAGAGTGCGCCGCAACGATTGAAAATGGCGGTTGCCTCACGAGCCAATCGCGCTGATTCACTGTTCGATTGATTCATATTTCAAAAAATGGTTTTAGAAATTTGTGTTCAATCCGTGTTTCATCTGTGGCTAATAATTTTTTCCACTTTTGCGACGTCGTCTGGCAAATCAACGCCGATGCTATCGTAATCCACCTGCACGACCGCGATCTGGATGCCGTTTTCCAGCGCGCGCAACTGCTCCAACTTCTCCGTATTTTCCAGCGGCGACACCGGGAATTTCACCAGCCGCAATAGCGTTTCACGCCGGTAACCGTAAATGCCCAGATGCTTCAAAAAAGCAAACGCCGCCAACTGTTCGCTCGTCGAACCACTGGCGGCCTCGCGCAGATACGGAATCGTGCGCCGCGAAAAATATAACGCGCGGCCGGCGGCGTTGACAACAACTTTCACCACGTTCGGATTGTCCAGCTCGGCGGGATTCTTGATGCGCGTCGCGGCGGTGGACATTTCATTTTGCGCCAGCGCATTCGCCACCGCATCAATCACGTTCGGATTAATCAATGGTTCGTCGCCTTGAATGTTCACGATGGCGTCGCAGTCGCAGCGTTCACAAACTTCCGCGATGCGGTCCGAGCCGCTCGGATGTTCCGGGCGCGTCATTTCCACGCGGCAGAAATTCTGCGCCACTTCCCAGATGCGCGTGTCGTCCGTGGCCACGATAATTTCCGAAAGCGATTTTGCCTTCTGGCATTGCTCGACGACGTGCTGGAGGAGCGGCTTGCCCGCAATGAGCGCGAGCGGCTTGCCGGGAAACCGCGTCGAAGCAAACCGCGCGGGAATGATGCCAACGATTTTCATGCGAAGCGTTTGGTTGAAATCAAAAATTCCGACAATTGCCTTAACAGACGCCGATGCCGTTCCGAAGAAATTTCCCCGATGTCTCCAATGACTTGTTGTTGCGTGTAAATCGCCAAAAAACCGACGCGGATCAGCGAATCCATTTGCAGTCCGCTTTCCGCAAAATCTTTGTCGCTTCGCAAAATCAATTCGTCCAAACCGCGCACCTGCTGGCGCAATTGCGTGCTGACGCCGCAAACCAGAAAATCGCCGAACGGCGGAAGAATTTTCAAGATGATTGCCGGACGCGGTTTTCGCTGGCCATCCGCCTGCGGCAGCGGGACGAGGATTACGTCCCCTTCTTTCATTGGCGCGGCGGCGTTTCGCGCAGCACGGCGTTGGAATAATCCGGCTCGTCATCGCCGTAAGCGCGAACGAACGCGGCCTGCGACGCGGCCAGCCACGCCTGCCGCTCCTCTTCCAATGAATCGCCCGGCAAAACAGTTACGATAAGTTTTGAATTCACCGGAAATTCATAAGGCTCGTCCAGGCAAACCTGCTTGCCGTCGTAATGCGCTTTGAGAGTGATGACGCTCATGGTTTATTTTTACCTTATCCAAGCGTCATTCGCAAGCGACGAAAAGCAAACCGCGCGGGAATGATGCCAACGATTTTCACGCGGACATTTAGCCACAGATGAAACACGGATGAAACACAGATTTTTTAGACACGAATTTCACGAATTAGCACGAATATAGCGGTTCAAATCAACCTTGGCACATTCAGGCCAACGGCCTGAACCATCGTAGCCGAGGGCATCGCCCTCGGAATAAATATCCAATGTTCCTGCGCCCTGAAAGGGCGATCCCTATCCCAACCCGTGTTTGGTTTGCCCTTACAGGGCGAACGAAAATCCATTGACGATACCGAGGGCGTTGCCCCCGGCTACGATGGAATAGCCTTTCAGGCTACTTATTTTTTGGGTGTTGTCACCCTGTTGCCGTCGCCAATCGCGCCATGTGCGCCAATGTTATTGTGATTTGCTATA
>Ga0207933_1000320_pt1 | contig 49307 bp, 44 predicted proteins | sample NGESurdeep092012_4_FD_184488 | JGI IMG/M metagenome (GOLD analysis project Ga0207933, IMG submission 184488) | Arctic peat soil microbial communities from Barrow, Alaska - NGEE Surface sample F53-3 deep-092012 (SPAdes) | ecosystem: Environmental > Terrestrial > Soil > Wetlands > Peat ... | reverse complement strand
AACTTTTGCATGGATTGATACCAATAGAAGAAATTCAAAAAATTATGAACGGTTCAATAATACAAGTGTGGCAATGGTGCATTTATCAGCTATAAGGATTATGCTCAATCGTTTTTAAACAGCTTCTAAGATTCCTTTGTAGATCTGTTATTTTTCTTTGAAATATCCAATAATAATACAGGGAGCAAAATGAGATTAGTAAGCGTAGCAGAAAAAAGGGTGATTGACGTAAGCCATCCAAGCGATTGCGTGCCCCCGAATCCGCTAAAACAAAAAATTATAAACCCTGCAATTAAAACCATCGAAGTGTATAATATGCTTAAACCGGTATGCCTGATAGTTTCAGAAACTGTCTTTTCTATTTCGTAATTATTAGCGGGCAATTCCTGTTTGTAATTAACTAAAAAACGTATCGTGACGTCAATTGCAATTCCAAGGGCTACGCTAAATATCAATACAGTAGAAGGTTTAAGCCGAACGCCAGCCCAACCCATTATTCCGGCAGTTATTACCAATGGAATCAAATTCGGGATTAATGAACAAAGTAAAATCCGTAAAGATTTGAATAAATACAACATGCAAAGCGCAATAAATAAAAACGCCCAAAGAAGGCTTTCTTTTAAACCATTAATGATATAAGTACTTCCTTCCAGAAAAGTAATTGTAGAACCAGTGAAAATGATTTTATATTTTGATGAATCAAATAATTCATCCGTTTTGGTTCTTAACTTTCCCAGAATAACTGGAAGTTTTTCAGTGCCCACATCCGCCATATTTATACTCATTCTCGTACTTTCCCTTGCGGTATCAATAAAACTGGTTAGCAATTTTGACAAATTATTTTGTGAGCCACTGTCTTTTTGAGGGCGTAAATAATCGCCAATAAAAGCAATGTCAAAGGAATTGGGTAACCTGTAATTAGCAGAATCGCCTTCATAAAACCCCTGTTTTACAAACTTAATACCCTGTACAATTGAAAGAGGCTTGCTCATTACTTTCTGCTTTTTTATATAAGAAGAAAGCGAATCCATTTTTACTAAAACCGGCAATACACGTGCGCCTGCTAGCCCATATCTTTTTTTAGTATCAATTACAATTTCCAAAGGCATTACGCCATTAAAATTATGTTCAAAAAATTTCAGGTCTTTATATATCTTATCTGTTTTGGGCAAATCATCAACAATAAACCCTTCTGTTTTTAATTTAAAAATTCCTGCAACGGAAATTATCACCAAAATTAACGTACATGCATACACCGTTTTTTTATGATTGAAAACCCAATGTTCTACTTTCAATAAAAAGTTAGTAAATACTTTTACATCAAGGTATTTTAGCTGGCGTAGTTCGGGTGCTTCCATATAACTTAAAACACCCGGAAGCAATATGAAAGAGATTACAAAAATGAGCATAATACTTAAGCCGGCGACCTTTCCAAACTCTATCAAAATAGAACTTTGCGTTAACGCGAAAACCGCGAAACCAATTGCTGCTGTTAGATTGCAGAAAAGAGTAACCACTCCCATTTTACTCACCATATCAATTAAAGACAGTTCTTTATTACCCGTTTTTTTATACGAGGAATGATATTTATTTAAAAAATAAATACAATTCGGAATTCCAATTACAATAATGAGTGGCGGAATTAATGCTGTTAATAAAGTAATCTTATATCCAAAAAGATACATAATTCCTACACTCCAGATTACGCTGATAATAACTACGAGTAAAGACAACATAGTTGTCTTAATAGAACGGAACATCAATAATAAAATCAACGCGGAAAGAATGAGCGAACCAATAATAAACCATTTCATTTCGTGAGCAATCCTATCTGCTACTTGCGTCCTGATCAAAGGCAATCCACTTATGTGGGTTTCAATGTTGGTCGCCGCAGTATATTCATTTGTCCTGGCAACGATATTATCAACCACTTTCGTCCTGCCTTTGGAATTGAGAATTTCTTTATTAATTCTCACCACGATCAAATAAGCATTTGCAGCAGGATTATATAAAAGCGAACTATAAAATGGCAGCGTATAAAGTACTTTTAAGCTACTGTCAATTTCCGCTTGCGATCGAAAATCTCCAGGAAAAACAGGAATTGCATTTAATTTTTCCTGAGCAGTATCTTTTAAAAGGTCAACTGCATTAGCAACGCTCAAAACATTTTCTACATAAGGAACTTTTTTTAGTTCATCGTTTAATTTGACGAACGATTTAAAATTTTTAAGCTTAAAAAACTGATCTGTTTTTACTCCAATCACCAAAACATTCCCATCATCGCCAAATTTCTTTTTGAAAGAAACATAATCCTGGTATTTTGGATTATCAACAGGAATTGCATTCGAAAAGTCATAACTCATTTTTATTTTGGTAGCAAAAAAAGCCATCACCACCGTTAGGCCGAATAATATCAGTAATAGGGCTAACCGGTTTTTAAGAACCAGCTTTGCGAGGCGTTGCCACATAATTTACGAAAATTTATTGCGCATAAAAATCATGAAATTTTAAATATAGCAGCGTATATTGAAAATAAAAATCGGCTTTATTTGTTCGTTTACTGGCGACAATTCCTAATTCTTAATAATCCAGCTGCATACCTAACCTATCTTTTAGTTGTTTCACCAATGGGTACTCTTCAATAATCCTTAAATATTGTTGTTTAGTTGACAATACTTCTTCTTTCATCTCATTTGGATTTTCGGTTGAATCTATTCCTAATCTATAAATAAGCGCACGATTATTAAAATGCGATTGGAAATGGGTAATCAATTCACCTCTTTCCGCTTCGATAAATTTTTGTTGAAAACTACTTTGGGTAATGATCTCAATGCAATTTTCATCAACGATTTTCAATTTCGCAGTTTTAAAATTTGATACAATTGGTTTTTTGTTTCCTGCTAACAGTTTATCGATATATTTTCCCCAGGCAATGTACAATTCTTCTTCATTTAATTCCACTGGTTTGCTATCCTTGTTTTCGCGCGCAATTTTTTCCCTAATCTTTTCAAGGGAACTAAGTTTGGTAAATTTAGTTTCGGTTTTTTTTGTAGCACTAATTTTTTCTTGCTCCAGTTTTATATTTTGCACTGCGCCTTTATCAATGATCAATTTTGCGCTATCACTTTTTAATGATTCTGAAGAAGAGGTTTCCTTTTTTGCTTTAGGAGAAAGGGCTTTTGCAGGTTCTTTGTTTTGCTTGGGAAAAGCAATGGGAGAAATCGTTTTAAAAGAAACAGGCTTTACACTTTCAATTTGTTTTTTTTTTGACAATTGCCCGTTTTCATTTACGAGGTTAAGCGCCTGCGCCAGGTAAGAAAGTTTTATGAAGGTAAGCTCAACATGCAAACGTTTATTTTTTGCAAGGCGGTAATTAATTTCAGATTCATTTAAAATATTGAGAGCACTCAGCAGCCACGAATCATTTATTTTTGAAGCACTTTCAAGATAACGTTGTTTAAACCCTTCAGAAACTTCAAGAAGCACAGCTACTTTTGGGTCTTTGCTTACTAATAAATTTCTCAGAAATTCTGCAAATCCATTTATCACTAAATCTCCTTCAAAGCCTTTCCTGTTAATTTCATCAAATAATAAAATGGCATCTCCGGCACTTTGGATTTGCATCGCCTCTACCAATCTGAAATAATAATCTTCATCAAGAATATTCAAATGCTCAAGGGTGTTGGCGTATGTAATTTCACCATTGGTAAAACTTACAATTTTGTCAAGGATACTTAACGCATCCCTCAGGCAGCCCTCACTTTTTTGAGCAATAATATGGAGCGCGGTTTTATCGGCATTTATATTTTCTTTTTCACAAATTTCCAGAAGGTGCTCCACCGTATCATCATTGGTAATTCTTTTAAAATCAAAAATTTGGCAACGTGATAAAATAGTTGGAATTATTTTATGTTTTTCAGTAGTAGCTAAAATAAATATTGCAAATGGCGGCGGCTCTTCCAGCGTTTTTAGAAATGCATTGAAAGCTGAGGAACTTAACATGTGGACTTCATCTACGATATACACTTTGTATTTTCCGGCTTGCGGTGCAAAGCGTACTTGCTCTACCAAAGTACGAATGTCATCAACAGAATTATTGCTGGCAGCATCTAACTCATGGATGTTCATAGAACTTCCGTTGTCAAAAGAAATACAGGAATTACATATGTTACACGCTTCCCCTTCCGGAGTACGATTTTCACAATTAATGGTTTTGGCTAAAATCCTTGCACATGTTGTTTTTCCCACGCCACGGGGGCCACAAAAAAGAAATGCATGCGCCAACTGGTTATTTTTTATAGCATTTTTTAATGTAGTAGTAATGTGGGATTGGCCTACTACCGCATTAAAATTTTGGGGCCTGTATTTGCGTGCTGAAACAATGAATTTATCCATAAAACCGAACCTTCAAAAATGAATTTTATTGAAAACTGAGAATACTGCAAGTTAAGAAACCATCTCTTAAAAGAAAATTAGAAAATCAATATAAAATGTTTATTTTTTTTGAGGAAAAATTGAAGGGTTAATTTAATATAGGGTGCCTTCTAAATTCTTTTGACCGGTCAAAAAGATAACGGTAAGTAGTTAATAAACGGCTTTGTTTTCCACCAATATGTTTAGAAATATTTAGCATTTTAGGGTTAAAATCACCTTGCCACTGAAGCTCCAATTCTTTATAATTTGTTTTGTCCTGAATCACTTTTGCTCCTTCTGTTATCATGTAATAATCAATCCCTTTTCCCTGGTATTCAGGAATTACTCCAAACACAATTCCTGTAAACTTATCATTCAGTCCTTTCCTTTTCAACCCAAAAAAACGCAACTTTTCAACAAGCCCAAACTTTCCTTTAAAATGTTTGAAAATCTGGTTTACTTCCGGAAGGTTGACCCAAAAGGCTATCGGCTCATTTTTGTGATATACAAACCACACAAGCCTTTCATCGATTACCAATTTCATAGATTTAAACATTTTAAATGCTACCGCTTTGGTCATCTGTTTATTGCCTTCGTGCCCAGCCCAGGCTTTATTGTAAACCACACAAAAATCGTCGGCAAATTTTTTCAAATTCTTTTTCTTTATGTGAACCACTGAAAAATCAGGAAGCACATTGTATTTTTCTGCCTGTTCCAAAAATTTATGGTTGAGCTGCGTATCTACAGACATATGCCAGCATATCTGGTTGAAAAAATTTTTAAACCCATAATTTTCAAAAATGCTTTTATAATAAGGCGGATTATAATTCATTAAATAAATCGGTGGCTTAAACCCTTCAACCACCAACCCCCACCAACGGTCACGTTCGCCAAAATTGATCGGCCCATCCATTGCTTCCATGCCGCGTTCCATTAGCCAATGCTTGCTTACATCAAAAAGTATGTCAGCCGCTTCCTGGTTATCAACGCATTCAAAAAACCCTATTCCGCCGGTTTTCTGTTCATCTCCTTTGTTTTTGTATTTTTTATGTACAAACGCAGCCACCCGGCCAATAAGATTTTCGTTTTCATCTTTTAAAATCCAACGGGTGCATTCTCCAAAACGAAATGCTTTATTTTTTTTCGGGTTGAAAACATCCTCAATGTCTTTATCCAGAGGCTGGATAAAATTTGGGTCGCCCTTATAAATTATTAAAGGAACCTTTAAAAATTCCTTCGCAGATGTGGTATCTAAAACCTGTAAAAGTTGCATTGCCATCAAAAATAATTAAAAATTAGGAAGGAACTGGCCGGATACATTTTAACAAAAATGAAAATACAATTTTCTCACTTAGAAAATATAAATTTTAAACTTCGGCAGGCTGCTTTTTCAACCAATGCGACAAGGCCGATACCAGTTTACGATCATTGCTTAACCGTGGAACTTTGTTCTGGCCGCCTAGTTTCCCCACACTTTTCATATAATTTATAAATCCATTTTTTTGCATAACACGAATCTTCAGCGGTTGCAAAATATTTCCAGTTATAAGATCATCGTAATAAATATTTTTCTTCCTTAAATTTTGATCTATTTTTTTTGCAAACGCATTTACATTTTCAGGCAGGTTTTCAAATTCAATAAACCATTCATGAAAGCTTTTTTCGCCGCTATCAGAAATATTTGGAGCTACAGTAAACTCAGTTATTATGATGTTTTCTGTTTCGGCAGCTTTCATTAAAGCCTCTTCTACTTCTTCGCCAATAACGTGTTCGCCAAAGGCAGAAATAAAATGCTTTACCCTTCCGGTTACAACAATGCGGTAAGGGTTTAATGAAACAAATTTTATGGTATCACCGATATTATATGCCCACAAACCAGCATTACTGTTGATAATGAGCACATAATTTTTATTTAATTCTACATCTTTTAAAGTAAGCCTTGTCGGGTTTTCATTTGAAATTTCTTCAACCGGAACAAATTCATAATAAATACCGCTATTAGTATTCAGCAACAATCCTTTTTCTTTTTGGTTGTCCTGGAATGCAAAAAAACCTTCGCTGGCAGGATAAGTTTCAATGGTGTCAATCTCTTTTCCAATACTTTCAAAAAGCCTTGCTTTGTAAGGTTCAAAATTTACACCGCCCTGAACTATGACTGTAAAACCAGGAAAAATATCCTTAATTTTTTTTCCGGTTTTCTTTTCCAGTTCATCAAAATACATTTGAATCCATGGAGGGATACCGCTAATTAGCGTCATCGGCTCAGCAACTGTTTCGTCAACAATTTTTGACAATTTTTCTTCCCAATCTTCTATACAATTGGTTTCAAATGAAGGCAATTGATTTGACCTTAAATAACGGGGAATGTGGTGGTTTACTATTCCGCTCAATCTTCCGGTTGGTATTCCCCCAATTCTTTCGAGTTCGGGAGACCCGCTCAAAAAGATCATTTTACCATTTGCAAATTGCGAATTCCCTGTTTGAGCCAAGTAGCATAATAATGCGTTTCTTGCCGAATTAATATGATTGGGAATCGATTCTTTGGTGATAGGAATATATTTAACACCACTTGTTGTTCCACTCGTTTTAGCAAAATAAATAGGAAACCCTTTCCATAAAATATTTTGTTTTCCTTGTTTCAATTTTTCTATATAAACTTTAAAATCTTCATAAGTACGAATAGGTACATTTTTTACATAATCTTCATGAGTTTTTATTTGGCTAAAATGATGCTCCTGGCCAAACTCTGTTTTCGTACCTGTTTTTATCAAACTATTAAAAATGCTTTCCTGGTCGGCAATTGCCGTTAGCATTGATTTCTTAATTTGTTTGTATATATAAAGGGCAAATGGTTTTGCCAGGTATGATTTAAACTTCATCGTCATTTCAATAGAAATCTTTAGTGACAAATTTACAAATAAAACTTTTATCAATTTTCCCGTTCATCAATAACAATTGCAGGGCCATTCCTTGCCAAGGTCAATACAGGTAATAATTACAAGCCCATCATTCTCGTGGGGCAACCACCACTCTTATGTGTTGATTTTCGTGGCTAGTAGCCTTCGAGTGCATAAGTGCTGTCCCCCTTTGAACCAATACCACTTTTGGTATAATTCACCCTTCCATCCCGGAGGATTTCTTTTATTTCTTCTTCCGTAATATGCCTGCACCCCATCCGGCATTTTACGTGTTTCGTAAGAATTAAATGGCTGGTGTTTCTGAAAGATTCATTTCCATGATTTTCATTTTTAAACTATGAAGCGCCCTTTATTACCAGAAATACAATTACGATAATAAGCAGTAAATAAAAGTTAGTTTTTCTTTTCAAATCCTTAAAATTTTATTTGAAAAATTTAAACATAAAAAAAATTAGGGTTCAAAAAGACTATCTCTGTTCAAGTAGAAACGAATCAAGAATATCATTCCGTTGCCAAAACGAATTTTTGTTTCAATTCAGTTTTCTGAGACATAAATGGGTTTCCTCCCTGGTATTGCCCGCCTCCCTGCTCACCCATTCTATTTCCACCGCCATATCCCCCACCCATTCTTCCACCACCACCCATTCTTCCACCGCCTCTTCCGGGATATCCACCCTCGCCCCGGTTTTGCATATTACCTCCATGTACAGCGTTAATAACTACATCCAAAGAAATTCCTTTTGAAAGATCTTTTAAATCATAGCCGCTTCCAAACAATTCCGTTAGCGGTATTGCCAATTCGTAAGTAAATACCCGTGATGAATCCCAGTTGATCGCAGCATGGATGCTTGAAACATCATTGGAAGAAATAATTCCATTTTTGTTGGTGAAACCTTTTACTTCCATCAATGTATCTTTTTTTATGAAAGCAGCATGCCTGTCTTCATGCGGAGCCAGTGGGTCAGGCTGCACTTCGTCCTTTGCTGCAGGAGATTTTGATGGAGGTAATGGATAATCAATAATGGATTTATGTTTACCATTTATTTTACTGCTTAAAATAATTTTCATTCCTGCCCTCATGATCTTTTCTTCATTCATTTCATTTTTAGTTTGAAAACACAAATAAAGATTGGTGCTATCGTTTTCAAAATCAAAAAACAATCCGGTTTCATTATCATAATTTTTTAGTGGAAGGTTCCATTCGGTAGGTTTTCCGTCAACAACTACTTTGTTCTTTGCCCATGTTGAAGATGGGCTGTCCTGGGCGAATGAAAAGGCACTTACCGTAATAAAGACCAAACCTAAAATTGATTTTTTCATTTACATTTTTTTTCAAATCTATTATTTATCCCTCACCACCAATCTTTTATTCTAAAAATTAGTAATTCATTGTATTTTGGATGATTTAAGAGAATAAGAATAAGCAATATTTATTCGTTTACTGTATCTTTTTAAAAAGGAAAACCAGGAATAAAAATCAGCATTATTTGTTCGTTTACTGTCAAAATTTATAAGCAATAATTCAAGAAAAAGAATTAGGTTTTTATTCATATTTTTTCATCAAATCATACAAAACCTTTTTATCGCCTTCGGTAAAAAATGTGCTACTGTCTTCTACTTCAAAATGCCGCTTAAAAGCAACTATCGCGGCCGTAGAATCTTTGACAGAATAACCAATAATTCTCAAAGCCTGCAAGTCATTAAAATTTTCGGGAACAGTAACTTTTGCAGTATCACCGTACCATAATCCATAACCATCTTTCGCCAGCAATTGCCATGGGAAATTTACATTAGGGTCATTTTTTCTTGTCGGTGCAATATCCGAATGCCCGATAAAATTGGCTGCTGGTATTTTGTATTCTGATTTTAGGGTATGCAACAAGGTTAGTAAGCTATTAATTTGCGCAGCAGGAAAAAGCGTGTATCCATCATTGTCTAATTCTATGCCAATGGAGGAAGAATTGATGTCCTTATCATTTCCCCACGAAGAAACACCCGCATGCCATGCACGCAAATAATCACTAAGCATGTGATGAACCGTTCCATCTTTACAAATAACATAATGAGCGCTCACCTGCGAACGGGTAAGTGTAAAAGCCCTGAGCGTTTCTTCGCAGGCATTTTGTGCCGTATGATGGATGATCACAAAATCAGGTTTTCTCATTCCGAAATTGGTGGTGCCAACCCAATTAGAAGGTGAGCCTTCCAGTGGATATTTTTTTATTTGTTTGGCAAATGCTTTCACCTGCCGTTTATAAACTTTATTTGTAGCGGCATATTTATTGGAAGAACAGGAATTAATTAAAAGGGCAATAACCAAAAAACATAATATTTTAGGTAGCATTTTTTTGTAGTAAAGTTAATGTTGATTGTTTTTGAGAAAAAACTTTATTGGCGGAAATCAATACCAACAAAAATAATGACAAAAACAAAGGCCAAGAGGTTTGAATAATCAATTTACAATTCACGTTTCACATTCACAATTTCACGGTTCAGCATTCACCTAAAATCATTTACTTTGCTGCTTAAAAGAAAAATCTTTTCATGAAGAATCCTAAATTTCAAAAAATACTTCCACACATCATTGCTGTTGTTATTTTTTTAATTGTTGCAGTTATTTATGCGAAACCCGCTTTTCAGGGAAAAGTGATGCAGCAATCAGATACCCAGCAATGGCATGCGATGGCGCAACAATCTTTTGATTTTAAAGATAAGCATGGCTACTACCCATTGTGGACCAATAGTATGTTCAGTGGGATGCCAGCGTACCAAATCGCTTTCGACCCACGAACTAAAATTACGGTCGGCTACCTCGCTGATGTACTCACTTTAGGACTTCCGGCTCCGGCAAGTTTTTTCTTTTTAGCCTGTATTTGTTTTTATTTTTTATCTGTGGTGGCGGGTGCAAATCCGTGGGTAAGTATTCTCGGAGGTTTGGCTTATGCGTATTCCACTTTTGACCCGATCATAATTTCAGTAGGCCATAATACCCAAATGATTTCCATAGGCTATGCACCAGCAGTATTAGGAGGGCTGCTTTTAATTTTCAAGAAAAAATATTTAGCAGGTTTCGCTATAACGGCTTTAATCTCTTCTCTTTTAATTGCGCAAAACCATGTGCAGATTGTCTATTATACATTGATTACCGCAGTAATAATGACGGTTGCTTTTTTGATAAGAAGTTACCAGGAAAAACAATTAGCCCAAGCTTTAAAAAGCGCTTCGCTAGGGCTTTTGGCAGGGCTGGTAGGGCTTGCCTGTTGTGCAGTTTCTATGATGCCGACGTATGAATATGCGAAAGAAAGTATGCGCGGTGGCAAGTCTGAATTATCTTCAGATATCCAGGGAAATAAAACCAAAGGAGGCCTGGATAAAGATTATGCTTTTAGCTATAGCCTTGGCATTGAAGAGACATTGACATTTATTGTTCCGGGATTATATGGTGGCAGCAATGGCGGTAATGAACACGCTGCTGACTCAAAATTTGTTCAACAATATTCGCAATTGGGTGCACCCGAAGACCAAGCGTTAGGATTAGAAAATGGTTATTCCTATTGGGGTACCCAGCAACCAACCTCAGGCCCGGTTTACCTGGGAGCCATTATTTGCCTGCTTTTTATTTTCGGAATCGTTTATTTAAAATCGTGGTATAAATGGTGGCTGATAGCCGCCAGTGTGCTCGGTGTTTTATTAGCCTGGGGTTCTAACTTTCAAGCATTTAATTATTTTTTATTTGATTACCTGCCTTTCTACAATAAGTTCCGTGCGCCTACAATGGCCCTGGTGATTCCACAATTATGTTTTCCGTTAATGGCGGTATTGGCTCTCACAAAATTAATTTCAAAAGATATTGATATAGCGGAAGCATGGAAAAAATTAAAAACCACTGTAATTATTACCGGCGTTATCCTTGTGCTGCTTGGGCTTTTTTATACTACCGCTTCTTTCACTGGCCCTAAGGATAAAGATTTTAGAGAAGGGTTAATGCAAAGTTTGATGCACGTTCCTGCCGGTCAGCAAGCTCCTCCACAATTACAACAACAGGCAGATCAAACAAGCCGTAGTATTATTGAAGCGTTGCAATCTGACAGAAAAAGTTTAATGGGAAAAGATTTAATAAGGTCATTTATTTTAATTGGTTTGGCAGTTCTTTTATTGGGTTTTTATTTAAAGAAAAAAATTCCTGCAAAAATCCTCATTGGCTCGCTTATCATTCTTACGGGTTATGATTTAATAGGAGTTGCCATAAAATATTTAAATACGAATAGTTTCGTGGAACAGGAAGATTTACAGTCAGTATTTACACCCTCGCCGGCAGAACAACAAATTCTCAAAGACCCTAACCACGCTAATTTCAGGGTATTTAATACAACGGTTAATTCATTTAATGATGCCACTACTTCTTACGATCTTAATTCTGTTGGCGGTTACCATCCGGCAAAACTTGGTTTGTACAATGACATTATCACACGCCAGTTGAGTAAAGGGAATATGCAGGTTTTTGATATGCTGAATACCAAATATTTTATCGTTCAGAATCAACAAACAGGAAAGGCTGTTGCCCAGGTTAACCCGGATGCATTTGGTAATTGCTGGCTGGTAAAAGGAATAAAATATGTTGACAATGCCGACCAGGAAATGGCTGCGCTTGATAGCACCGATTTGAAAGATACGGCTGTGGTTGAAGCTAAATTTAAAGCAGATATAAAAACATCGCCAAAATATGATTCGATAGGTTATATCAAATTAGTTCAAAACCTGAATGACAAAATTGATTACAGGTTTTCTGCCAATTCCCCACAATTTGCTGTTTTCAGTGAAGTATATTATCCTAAAGGATGGAATGTTTATATTGATGGAAATAAAGCGGATTATGTAAAAACAAATTACGTTTTGCGAGGCATGTATATTTCTGCAGGAAATCATGAAATAGAATGGCGCTTTGAACCGGAATCCTTTACTATAGGTCGGTTGATCAGTATCATTGCTAATATTTTAGTAGCGTTATTGCTCATCGCAACCATTGTTTATTATTCAATCAAAAAGAAAGAACCTGATGCACATTTGCTATAAAATTGCGACTTCTTTTTTATAAAATAATTAATTAGCCAGTTGACGAAATTATCAATCATAACCATTTGTTTCAACAACCTGGATGAAGTTTTAGATACATGCCGTTCGGTAGATGAGCAAACGGTTTCTCCTTTTGAACACCTTGTCATTAATGGCTCAACCAATGATGCAATTGAAAAATATTTTGCCTCAACTAAAAATATTCCTTACAGAAAAATTTTAAATGAAAGGGACAAAGGTATCGCTGATGCCTTCAATAAAGGAATTGAAAAATCCTCCGGCGATATAATTTTATTGCTCAATTCAGGCGACCTTTTGTATGATAAAAATGCCATCAAAATTGTATTGGAAAAGTTTGATGCAGATAAAAATTTAATGTGGCTTCATGGAAAATACCGTTACCAGAGAAGTGGCATTTGGGTTACTCTCGGAAAGCCATTTGACCCAAAAAAATTATACCGTGGCATGAGAAGCCTTTCGCACCAAACCATGTTCGTTAGAAAAGAATTGTATGAGAAGCATGGATTGTATGATACTTCTTTTAAAATAGCGATGGACTTTGATTTCATTGCAAGAATAAGAAATGAAAAATTCCTGTTCCTTAATGAAATCCTTGCGGTGAATATTCCCGGAGGCATCAGCTTAGAGCAATACAATTTGTCTTTGAAAGAAGGCAGCAGAGTCGTTAAAAAATACCTCGGCTTCAGTTGGAAAAACAAGCTTTGGACCTTCAGGCTTAAAACACTTAAAGCCATTCAAAACATTCCATTTATAGGAAAGCTGCTTTATAAAATAAAAGCAGGATTGGGTTTCGAGAATGTTTAAAATAAGAATTCAGCCTATTTGTTTGTTTACTGTATAAATTTTTTTGTAGCCACTTTATCAAAAGAAAAGTGGAAACCACTAAAAACTTTTAGCGTATTATTTATCTTCGCCTCTACAATCTCTTTAATTATGAATGTGGAAAAAATAAGTGGCCCACACTTTGAGCAAAACTTTACCACCATCAGCCCTTCAGCCAAAACTTTATTATTGATGAAAGGTTATACAAGTATTCCTTTTGCATCCCAGGTGGTGGCATTGGTTATGTACCCGCAACCTTTTGAACCTGATTTTCAAAATAAAGATTTTATGTTCTGGGTAAGAGTCGTGCATTTTGAATTCAGGTATAAAAGTATCAATGCGTTGCTGGAAGGGCTTGATGTTCAAAATATACTCGAACTCTCCTCAGGCTTTTCTTTTCGCGGGCTTGATATGGCAACCAATAAAGCCGTCCATTATATTGATACAGACCTTGACGCTATAATTGAAGAAAAGAAAATTTTGCTTGGCGAACTTCAAACCAACCTTTCCACTCTAAAAGGAAAGCTGGAATTATTCCCTTTAAATGCTGTGAATGAAAATGAGTTTACGAATATAACAAGCCACTTTGAACCTGGCCCTGTTGCTATTATAAATGAAGGGCTGTTGATGTACCTTAATGAAGAAGAAAAAAGAAAACTCTGCCGTAATATTCATTCTATATTAAAAGAACGTGGCGGCTACTGGATCACAGCGGATATTTATATAAAACAAACTGGTACTTCTCTTTTTAAGGTAACAGATAAATTACAGTCTTTCCTCGACCAGCATAAAGTGAACGATAATATGTTTGAAAGTATGGAAAGTGCCAAAGCCTTTTTTGAATCTGAGGAATTTATTATAGACAAAGAAGCAGACCCCGATTATTCTAAGTTGGATACCTTAAGCTATTTCATTGCATCTGCATCACCAGAAATATTAGAAAAGATGGGAAAATCTCCTAAAATACAGGCTACCTGGAGGTTGAAAGCAGTTTAAAAGTTTACCATAATATAGTAAAATGGATATGCATAAATTGTTGTTGGAAAAATGCGGCAAGAGATAAAACCCACTAAAACCAAAGAAAATCAGGAAGCATCTTTAAGAAAGATTTTGTTTATAAAGCTTTTTAAAATTACCGACTTTTGCGCAACAAAAAATTCATAGAAAGAACTAAATGTCTAAAGCAATTTATATCGCTTCCTCAGAGCCGAACAGCGGAAAGTCAGTAATTACCCTTGGTTTAATGAACATCCTTTTGGGGAAAATTCGGAAAATCGCCTACTTCAAACCGGTGATCATCGAAAACAGCGTCAACAATAAAGACATCAATATCGAAACGATGATTGATCATTTTGGACTGGAGGTTACTTACGATGATTGCTATGCTTTTACCTATTCTGAACTGTTGAAATTTCGCAGCGAAGGCAATGAGGCTTTTGTAATTGATACTATCATTACCAAATATAAAAAGCTGGAAGATACCCATGATTTTGTGTTGGTAGATGGAATGGACTTTGAAGGTGAAGGCGCATCATTTGAATTTTCTTCCAATGTAGAGATTGCCAAAAATTTGTCTGTGCCGCTGATACTCGTTGCCAAATGCGATGGCTATTCGCCAGACGAAGTAACCAGCAAGATACTTTCCACGATGCAGATTTTGAGAAACAAGGAAGTAGAATTTCTTGCAGTGATTGCCAACAAACTCAATCCCATAGATCTGGAAGCGTTACATAAAACTTTTTCCCTTCGCCTGCCCAAATCATTGCTCACTTCGGTCATTCCTTATACCAGTGAACTGCGTAGCCCCACAATGAAAGAAATTGTAGAAGGCGTTGATGGAAAAATATTATTTGGGGGAAATTATTTATCAAACCCGGTAGATAATTTTATCGTGGGCGCAATGCAATTGAGTAATTGCCTCACACACCTGGAAGAAAATACTTTGATCGTTACACCGGGCGACCGTGGCGATATTATTGTTGCCATGATACAGGCCAATCTTTCTAAAAATTACCCTAAAGTGGCAGGCCTAATTCTTTCCGGCGGATTGGCGCCTGAAGTCCCGATTATCAAATTGATAGAAGGGCTGGAAACCGTAGTGCCTGTAGCCACCGTGGAAACCGGAACATTTGAAACAGTAAATAAAGTAGCAGCTGTCAAGTCAAGAATTTATCCTGAAAACAAATTGAAGATTGAATTGGCCATCAACACTTTTGAAAAAAATACTGATACCATTTCATTGCTGGACAAAATTGTTACCTCCCATCCGGAAGGTATCACTCCTCGCATGTTCCAGTACGAACTTGTCAAGAGGGCCACGCTTCAGAAAAAACATATTGTATTGCCCGAAGGAAGCGATGACCGCGTTCTTGAAGCGGCTGCAAGGTTATTGAAACAGGAAGTGGTGCGCCTTACCATACTCGGAAAGAAGGACGAGATTGAAGCGTCGCTGCAGAGGTTAAATATTGAGTTGGGCAATAAAAATGTAACTATTATTAATCCTGCAGAATCACCGCTTCTCCCCGATTATATTGATACATTGTACGAATTAAGAAAAGATAAAAATGTGAACATGGATATGGCAACCGACTTTATGAAAGACGGGGCCTACTTCGGAACAATGATGGTTTACAAGGGCCATGCAGATGGAATGGTTTCCGGTTCTATTAATACCACGCAGCATACTATCAGGCCAGCGCTACAGTTCATCAAAACCAAACCTGGCGTTTCTACCGTTTCTTCCGTATTTTTTATGTGCCTCGAAGACCGAGTAATTGTTTTCGGTGATTGTGCTGTAATTCCAAAACCTTCTTCAGAGCAACTGGCTGAAATTGCCATCTCTTCTGCAGAAAGTAGCAAGATGTTTGGTATTGAGCCTAGAATTGCGATGCTTTCTTATTCATCCGGCGCTTCGGGCCAGGGAGAGGAAGTGGAAAAAGTACGCCGTGCTACCGAACTTGTAAAAGCGCGCAGGCCAGACCTGGCAGTGGAAGGGCCAATACAATACGATGCAGCAGTGGATCCAACAGTAGGCAAACAAAAAATGCCAAATTCTAAAGTAGCAGGCCAGGCAACAGTGCTCATCTTTCCGGATCTGAATACAGGTAATAACACTTATAAAGCTGTACAGCGCGAAACCGGCGCAGTGGCTATTGGTCCTATGTTGCAGGGGCTGAACAAACCAGTGAATGACCTTAGCAGAGGTTGCACTGTTGATGACATTTTTAATACAGTTGTGATTACTGCGATACAGGCTCAGCAAGCATAGATTACCTGGTAAGTTATTCAAAACTAAAGGCATTGTTAGTATTGGATGAGTTGTACTTACTTTTTTTCCTGATAAAAAAACTATCCAACTTTCTATATTTCTTTTCTCTCTAATCTTATATCTTTAAACTTTTGTAAACCACCATCATGATTATTTTTGTTGTCAACTCTGGAAGCAGTTCTATCAAATACGAGCTTATTGAAATGCCTTCTGAAAAGGTGGTTTGCAGTGGCATCGTGGAACGCGTAGGTAAAGATGATGCCGATATCATTCATAAAACTTTTAAAAACGGAAATGAGCAGGTAAAAAAACTGGAAATGAAAATTGCGGATCACGCGGAAGGTTTAAAGGAAGTAGCCGCTTTGCTCACTGATAAAGAGATTGGCGTTATTAAGGATGCTTCTGAGATAGATGTGGTGGGCCACCGGGTAGTGCATGGAGGTGAAACATTTACTGCCACAACTATCATTACGCAGAAAGTAAAAGATGAAATTAAAAAGCTTTTTCCGCTGGCACCGCTGCACAATCCACCAAATTATCTTGGCATTGAAGTAACTGAAAAATTGTTTGCCAAAGCAAAACAGGTTGCGGTTTTTGACACTGCTTTTCATCAGACCATTCCACCGGAAGCCTTCCGCTACGCCATTCCACCTAAGTTTTATAAAGAGAACAAGATTCGTGTTTATGGATTTCATGGTACGAGCCACAAATATGTAAGTGGTAAAGCAATTGATTATCTCAAAAAAGAAAGTTCAAAGATCATCACCATTCATTTGGGAAACGGTTGCAGCATGGCTGCTGTAAAAAACGGTAAATCTGTTGATACCAGCATGGGGTTTGGCCCGATGAATGGTTTGATAATGGGAACCCGCGCCGGTGACATCGACCAGTCAGTAATTTTTTATCTCGTGGATCAATTAGGATATACCGCGGACAAAGTAAAAAACATGCTGAATTACGAAGCTGGAATGACAGGGCTTACGGGCCATAACGATATGCGCGACGTTATTGCAAAAATAGAAAGTGGTGACAAAGATGCACTACTTGCTCACCAGATGTACGCCTACCGTATTCGTAAATTCATCGGCGCTTATACGGCTGCGCTTAATGGTTTGGATGCTATTGTTTTTACCGGGGGCATCGGAGAAAACGACCGGCTGATGCGAAAACTTTGTTCATCTCATCTCGAATACCTGGGCATACAATTGGATGAAGAAAAAAATAATAGTTCATTGAAAGTAATCCGGAAAATAAATACAGAAAATTCACGTGTAAGGATATTAGTTATACCAACGGATGAAGAACTGGAAATAGCCACGCAGTGTTATAATTTATTGAATTGAAACGACGAATGAAAATTGTAAAGCATAGCCATTTTAAACTCTCTTTTCAACGTAAATGTTTCCTCACTTTGGATTTGCAATTGTTACCGGTTGTATTCTTATCGTCTTTACTTTTTTCCCATTATGCACTGCTGGTTCCCATTTTGGGCCGCCGTCAATTGCATTGAATGCAATCATTGCCAGCCTGGAAGTTTTCATTGTGAGTGGGCTAACGTCAGTTATTTTTCCATCACTATCAACTACAAACCTAATCAAGACTGTGCCATAATCGTCATCAGAAAGATCATTGATGTGGTCCATAATTGCCTTTGAAATATAATGCTGCCAGGCAGCCGGCCCATCTGGAAAAGTGCAAGCGGTATCACAATAAAAGTATACGCCTGAATAATCCTGAGGGGCTTCTTCATTTGAAAGTACGTTACCACGGCTATCGTATAAAGTAGTATAAAATTTATTGTTAGCAAGGTCATCCACCGTTACTATTTTTTGATTATTCGCAAACACGTCGTAAAATGCTGTACGTTTTAAAGCCATTCCATTCTTAAATTCTACGGAGTCACTAATCCTTCCCTCTTTATTATGGTTTATCCACAAACCCTCTTTCTCCCCATTGTGGTAATTACCTTCGGTAGCTGTGGTGCCATTTTCAAAATAAAAATGATAACCACCTTCGTGTACGTTTTGAGTTGAATCCGTAAAATGCGCCACACAGGCAATAGGGTTTTGTCTTTTAATGTAATAGCAGGTAAGTTTATACAAATCTCTGTCCATTTCGCCCGTACCGAATATATCCGCTTTCTTTTTAGAAGTTGGGTGCATAGCCTCGTCAAAATAATATTTAGTAGTTGACTGGCTAAAGCCGTTTAATGAAAACGCGAGTAAATAAAAAGTAATAATGATCTTCATTTATTTAGATTTGATAACGACAAAATAGAATCACATTTTGATTCAAATAATTTACAGTAAACCAACAAATAAGCAATATTTCTATTTTCCCTTGAACTAAAAGCAGCTGAGTTCTTTTGCCTGCAAGCAAGGATAAATCATTCCTCCACCCTAACCATGTTTCTTCCCAAAAGAATAACCATAAGCCAGCGACAGCGTTCCAATTTTAAATTTAGTACCCGTTCCATTAAACCGGCCCGTAAAAGAAGGCAGCCCATAATCCACGCCCACCTGGCTCCTGCCAAAAATTACTCCCCCGCCAACCAAAAGATTTCCGAAGGATTTTGGAACAGCAATAATAGCTTTTTCACCAGACCCTTCGCTGGTGGTTGGGGGATGGCCCCAGGCAGTTGAAATATCGGATGTTTTATAATCGGTGTACACCCTCGAATTGTTTTTGACCGAAAAGGAATACCACATTCCGCCTTTCAGGAAATACTTCACTTTTGCTTTGGGGGTTCAACACATAAGTTGCAAACAAATTCAGGGAAACAAAAGAATTGGAACCGAAAGTATGCTCGTTATAAGTGGTAGTGTCATAAAAGTTTTGACTGGAAAACCATCCATTAACCCCTGACCTGTCATCACTTACTTTATAACTGCTGTATGCCGCAGATAAGCCTATTTTGACTTTACCAGAATAAGGCGACAGATTATAAACCATCCCGAGCCCGATCATGGGCGACACTGATGTAGGGAAATGGTTTTCAGATGAAAAAACCGCAGCAAAATGCGTGGGGAAAATGTAGGCAATCCCTCCGGCAAATACGATGGGTTCTAAGGTTCCTGATTTTTTATACAAAACCTTATTACTGCTGCCATTCAGCAATTTCATCAGTGAAACCATCTCATTCTCTTTATAATCTGTCCGCGCAATGTGCTCTTCGTATTTTGTGCCCATTCCTTCCTTGATAAACAAAGCGAGTAACGTTTGCTGGTATTGACGATCCTCTACCAGTTGGTTATCTTTCATGGCTACCCGGTAAACCAATTCAGAAAGAGTGCCTCCATGACCGCTTATAAAAAACACAATGCGCTGGTTCGTTTTCAATTCATAAAGCGCCACATTCCCGTTAGACAGCAACTTTAAAAAGCACCAGGCTGTGTCCATTTTATCTGAAAATTTTTCGCCGAAGTTGGTTCCGGTAATCATTGCGCTATGGTAAGTAACCTGTGCTGAAGTATAGTCGGCAAGCCCATATACGCCAAAGCCTCTTGTTTCTTCCGGCCTAAGTTCCAGGGATCCGTTGCTACCAACTGCTTCAACGACAGAGGGATTTTTGCTCCAATCCCGCAACTCTATATTACATTTCACGGTATCGCCTTGTTGATTGATGTAATAACCCGGGCGCAACTTTATGTTCTTTGCCATAAGGGTAAATGGAAATAGCATCGCCAATATCATTAGCCATGATTTAGTTGTGTTCATAGTATTTAGATTATAAATTTATTTTAGTTGATGGTAAAAACACATGAAAATTGAAATTATTTTTCAAGCATGCGGATGGCACAGAATGTGGTAAAAAAAGCATTGTTTTGTTTTTTCTTTGTGATTGGGTCAAGAGGTTTACAGCAGTTTCGAGCCTCAAATTACAGAGGCCATTTCAAAAGCCGCCACTAAGATATATACAAAAGTTGAAAAATAAAATGTTCACTCTAACCAATTATTTTTAAGTCAAATTTCTGGTGGAATATTTTTCTTCCAAAAGAAAAAGTTTGAACAAAAACATAGTGAACCAACAAATAAGCAATATTCTTATTTTCCTTGAAATGAAAGTGGAGGCAAGCAATGAAAAATCCGAAAGTAACCGGGTATCGGTTCATTCAGAATTTCTTTCACTTTAAGGAAAAGAAAGTCAAAAAATTTTCCTTAATCTTCTTGTGGAAGTTTTTTCATTCAAGAGAAATAGTGGATAAAATCTTATTTGGAAATAGCTATAACTGGCTTATTGCTATCTATAGCAAGTTTCCTCGTATAGATTTTAAAAAGCTGGTTGTAAAAGCCGTCTTTCTTGGGAACCGTAATGATAACATCAATTTCTTTGGTTTGTGCAAAAGTGACGATGCCTTCTAAATAATCAAAAGACCTTAAAAAAGAGAATTCAGGATTATATTTTTTAAGTTTTGATTCCATTTCTCCTTTTTCAATCTTATATGGTTCAGATATCTCGATGTAATGTTCACTGTCAACATTAAGGATTTTAAGGTTGGGCTTAAAGAAATCCAATACTTTTTTTAGGGAATCAAAGGGCGTTTTACGCGCCACGTCTTTAAAGTCGGAAGCGAAAAGTACATTATCTACCTTTTTAAATTTTAATCCCGGAGGAATAAGCATAATCGGAATGCTTATGTTACTTATCATTTTAAGGGTATCGCTTCCGATATTCACATTCGGCCTAATCGAACCCTTATTGATACCCATAATTATCATATCAATATCGTTGCTTAAAACATATTTGGAAATATTATCAATAAAATGCCCTGCTTCCGATACCATAGTAACTTTCTGATGAACGCTATTTTTAAGGAAGTCTTTTACAATTTGCAAATCAGCATCTGTTGCTTTTTTCTTTGAGCCTTCTTCACTACTATCCTTCGATAAGGAAAAAATATCATTTTTATACACATGGTACAATATTATTTCAGTTCCGGGAATATCTCTGGTCATTTCAATAGTATATTCAGCAGCACTTTCTGAGGGTATAGTAAAATCAACCGGGACAAGAAACTTTTTCATATAATTTTTTTTATAAAGGTAAATAAATTTAATGCAAAAAAAATCCACTTATCTAAAGATAATTAATTGAAAAAAATAACAGGCAAAAAACAGTAAACAAACAAATAACCTGAATTTTTATTTTGCCGAAATCAAAATTAAAACCTCTCCTACCCTTGATAATTTATAGTTGAATAAAATAAATAGATTTAGAATATTTTTTCAGGTAATGTTTAAGCAAAATTATTTGTTTAGCACAGGAGCTTTTTAGGCGCCAATTGCACGGCAATCTGCTTTTGAGCCTATAATAAATGAAAGGGTTAAAACCCATTGGCACATAATTACGTAAATTGGCGCGATCAACCTTATTCAACATTTGGGCAGGTATATTCTAAAAGGTTTAACTTTATGCAGGGCGCTGAATTTTCAGTGAAACAAATATGGAATTAAAAACCAATTTCCCAATGGATTTAAAAAATATGAAAGATAAAAACTGAAAAGGAATGACCACCAAGGAATATATTGATTCAGGAATTTTAGAAATATATGCAATGGGCACTGCCAGCGATAGTGAGCGCGAAGAAGTGGAAATGATGGCAGCAGCAAATCCGGAAATCCGGCAGGAAATAGGTGCGATCACCGATGCCCTGGAAAATTATGCCCTGGCGCATTCTATTACACCCAGCCCTATAGTTAAACCACTATTAATGGCCACGATTGATTATTCTGAACGTATAAAAAGTGGGGAACCAATTTCTTTTCCACCGGAACTTCACGAAAATTCGAAGGCAGAGGATTATGCTACCTGGCTAAACCGCCCTGATTTGAATATTGCCGGTTCAGGCGAGGATAATCTTTTTGTAAAAATTATAGGTAATACCCCGAAAATATTTACCGCAATAGTTTGGATAAAAAAAGACGCTCCCCGGGAGATACATCATGATGAGCATGAACGTTTTTTAATTATAGAAGGAAGTTGCGACATCCTTGTGGGTGATAAAAGCAACCATCTTGTTCCCGGAGATTATTTTGCCATTCCACTTCATGAATACCATCAGGTAAAAGTTACTTCTGACATTGCCTGTAAAGCAATCCTACAGCGTGTTGCAGCGTGATTGGCATTAAAAGAAAGTTTAAATTCATGAATAAAAATGCTGTTGGCACGCAGGCCAACAGCAAAGATACACCAGTAAACCTACAAATTACCCTGATTCTTATTTCCCTAACTTATACATGAAAAAAGATTATTCGATGTTAAAAAAGTTGCTGCGTGGAGCCCTGGGTCAGCTAAAAATTTTTTTACAATTTACTTGTTGTAAATATTATTGTCCGGCAGAAATTTTTCTTATAAGGCTATTATACTCATCAGCAACATATAAATTTTCAGAGGCATCAATTGCTAATGCAATTGGATGATAAAAAGTTGCTTGCGTCGCCACGCCATTCTCCGCGCCCTGTGTTCCTGTTCCTGCATAAGTACTAACAATTCCGGCCGTACTTATTTTTCTTATGGCATTATTGAAAAGATCAGCAACGAACATATTACCATTTTTATCAAATATACAGGCTATAGGAAAGTAAAAGCGCGCTGATGCAGCCCCATCAATCATACCCGGCGTACCCGAACCTGCAAAGGTGCTAACAGTGGCCGTAGCGATATTTATCTTACGGATTACATTATTACCAATATCTGCTACATAAATATTACCGCTTGCGTCCATGGTCATTCCATAAGGATTTTTAAAACTGGCTGTCGCCGCAGGCCCATCATGATAGCCTTCAGTTCCTGTACCTGCTACAGTGCTTACGAGCCCGGTAGAAAGGGTTATTTTTCTTATAACATTACTTGTGTTATTTCCATCAGCTACATATAAGTCTCCGGCAGCATCTACTAATATTCCTTCAGGGTGAGAAAATTTGGCTGTAGTTACGGGGCCATCCTGGTATCCGTTCACGCCGGATCCTGCCACTGTGATTACATTGCCAGCGGTTGTTATTTCACGAATCATATTATTCTCCTCATCGGATACAAATAAATTACCCGCATTGTCAAAAGCTATATGGGCAGGCCCTAAAAATTGGGCAGTGGCTGCAGGGCCATTTACATAGCCTTGCGCTCCCGTGCCGGCAAAAGTGTTTACGGCCGCATTGCTTAAATTCATGGTGCGTATTACATTGTTATTCCAATCGCCGACATACAATTTTCCATCCTTACCTATTATTAGATCACATGGATCATTAAAACTTGCAGCGGTGCCGGTACCATTCACCAAACCTGGAGTGCCCGTGCCTGCAAATGTTGTTACCATACTCGCTACGCCTTGTCCGGGAGGAGGTGCCGCGCTATTTTTTTTACAGCTAACAGCTGTCAAGCCCAGTGCAATTATTGTTAATGCACAAAAAGTACTGTTTACTATTTTCATGTTATTTATTTTAAAATATTAAGTGATTTTTTAATCCAATTTTAATTGGATAAGATTTATGAAGTTTTACATTCAATTCTTTTTTTGAAGATCAATGTGCGATAGCCACCTACTTATTTTTGATCATTTTACAAAAACGGCTAAGGCTTCTCCGGTATTAGTGTTATTATCTAATGCTGTAGCAACGCCATTTTTCCATATTTTGGCAACGGGCGAGTAGTATCCGGCTTTGTCTTCCTCACCTGCTACATAAACACCGGTTCCGCTTACATAAACCGAATAGGCTTTAGCATTATTTTTGCCATTGGTAAGTGATATGGGTGTACCATTTTTCCATATTGTGGCTATTGTTTTATTATCCGGATTGTCTTTTTCCAATCCAGCTACATAAACATCGCTGCCACTTACAAAAATTGAATTTACCTCTACATACCCATAAGGAGTTCCAACATTTAACAGGGTTGTTACACCATTTTTCCATATAGTGGCAACTGGTGAGTCAATTGTCCCTCCCGTATGTTGGACCCCGCCTATATAAACATCACCCTTGTTCACTAAAATAGAACCGATCGATATACTTACAAAATTGCCTGATGGGGTTATCGGGGTTGAGATTGCCCCGTTTTTCCACAGCCTTATAGATGGGTCCAACGTTTGAAACTGTCCTTGAAGCAGGACGTAAATATCATTTCCGCTTGCAAAAGCTATTGACTTATCTGCCAAAGGTGAAAATTGCTCACCAGTAGCTATAGTAGAAGCAACCCCATTTTTCCATAAAGTATAGGTACTGGAATAAGCATTTCCTTGTTCGCCACTCACATAAACGTCTGAACCGTTTCCGGTTACCGAACTTACCACCTGATTAGTACTTCCGATTGATAGGGAAGTGGTTGTACCATTTTTCCACAACATGGGTATATCATGTTCGTTAAATGTAACGGAAACATCATTTCCACTTTCGTAAACCGAATTGGCTACGCCACCACCTGTGATGCCGTTAACTGCATCAAGGTTTGTGGCCACGCCATTTTTCCATAATTTGGCTATGGTATGATTGCCATCACCTGCTTGCCAGCCTACCACATATACATCCTGGCTACTCCCAGGCGCTCCCCCGCCACCTTGCGCACCGCCTCCTCCTGGTGGTGGAGCAGGAGGGGTGTTATCATTTTTTTTGGAGCAGGAAACAGCGAATAACAATATTGCTATCGCAGTTAATATTTTTATTATTTTCATAATTTGGTTGGTTTAAAAAAATACTAATTTATTTTTATTAAGCCCGGCCTCTAAAAATTAAAGCCAAGCCTCAAACCAATATTAGAAAAAGTGCCTCCGGTTACGCTTACCGCTTCATATTTTATGGCGGCTTCAAAAGCATTAAAGCTTACACCAACAGAAGGTGCGTAAGTAAACCCTCCCGACTTATTTGATACCAGCGTGCCGTCATCATCAGAATAAACCTTAATAGAAGAATACCCCAATTCACCCATTACAAAAAATGGCTTGTGAAACATGTATTTGTATCCCGCTTTTACCGGCATTTGTATGCTTGCTTTTGTTGAACTACCAAGGCCTGACTTAGGAAGAAAAGCAATTGCGCCAGAGGTAAGCGTCGCAAACCCTGGCCCTACGTGGTACGATAAACGTATTGTAATTCCACCTTCTAAATTATACGCATCTTTTATATCGCCCAAAGGAATACCAGCTTCAAGGCCAAAGCCGACGCTAAATTTTTTGGACTCTTTTTGTGCATTAGCAGTAGTAATGCTTAATGCCATTATGCAGGTAATAGCAATTGTAAATAAATAGTTCTTTTTCATGTTTAATAATTTTTGATTAAGTAGTTATAAAATAAAAGTCTAAAAGTGCTATGTTTAAAAAAATAGTTCAGTTGCTATAAACTCGCCTACAATTGCCTTGGGGGTTGGGCATTTTTGTTCTGTTTAATGAAGCCTATAAACAGCTTCATAATAAATCTTCATTAAAATGTTGAAGAATTATTAGCAAGCCCTGGAAATCCGGTATTAAATATTCTAATAGTTCCTGCAGGTACCACCGTGTTGCTTGGGTCGCCTGTTTTGCTTCTCATATAAAGCATGTTTTGAAAATTCTGTATTCCCGCAGTTGTCAAAGTGCCACTGAAAATATTGAACTTTTGAACTGCTATTCCTGAAGGGGTTGGATGTACTCAGAATATAAATAGTAAAAGCGTTGCCAGTTCCCGTAATATAGGTAGCTACCGGTGCGGGGTTGGTTACTCCCGATGCTACATCTTTCTGTGCCACTGTAAGCGTGAATGAACTATTGTCCTGGGCGGAAAACTGGAACTTATAATCATCATAAATTTGCCCGGCAGAGTTCGCAGGGGAATTATCGTATATACAGCTATCAGGGTGCATCAAATAAATACCATTTACAATGGGCGGTGTTGAGCCCGTATTGATTTTAGCACCAGCCGCCGTCAGCGAATCTATCATGCTTTGGGTAACAATATTTTTTATCGGGTTTGAATTATTATTGTTATTGTTATTATTATTATTGTTGTTATTGTTGTTGTTATTATTGTTATTGACATCGTTCTTTTTGCATGAAGAACAGATAAGCACAGCAGATAAAGCGAAAAAAAGCAATTGTTTCATAATAATTTGTTTTAAGTTTTGTAAAATCAATTTTAATAACTTGACAAAATTGAAAAATATAGGTGTCCCGTGCAATACGTAATTGATCGTATCCTGCTTATTTTTCAGGCCCGGTAGATTGTTTTTACTGTAAACATCCTACAGGTAAAGTGGTGCAAAAAACTTCACATCTCATCCCTTTTACGTATCTTTAAAATGAAGATGTATGCTAAATTTGTACAATGATTCAAGACAAAGTAATCTGCATAGTTGAGGATAAGATGGAGCTTCGTGATGCAATGTCCATGATGCTGCAATTAACGGATGGATTTGTAGCCGGTGGCAGCTTTGACAGTACTGAAGAGGCTATACCTGCAATATGCGATATTGTTCCCGATGCTGTACTGATGGATATTAACCTGCCAGGCAGCAGCGGTATCAATTGTGTGGCTACACTGAAAACAAGGTTTCCGCAAATGCTTTTTTTAATGTGCACCGCTTATGAAGACAATGAAAAGATTTTTAAAAGCGCTTGATCTTGCAAAGCAAAGCTCGGGTGACGCTTCTTCGTTGATAGCAGTATATAGCGTACTGGGAGAAGTGTACAGCACCGCAGGAGACTATAAAAAATACAGCGAAGTATTGACTGAAAAAATGGCTTTGCAGGATTCGATGTATAAGATAAATAACGCCGCATCCATTGCAGAAACAGAAACTAAATACAATGTTCAAAAACAAGAGAATACTATATTGCTGCAACGATTGAGTATCGCACGAAAAGACCTGGTTATCTATACCATACTTGGGCTGGCGTTATTGCTTGGGATAATTGCAACCTTAATTATAAGAAACAGAAAACAAAAACACCTGCAACGAATAAAAGAAATTCAGATAGAAAACGAAAAGGAAACCAACCTTGCCATAGAAAAAGGTAAAGACGAAGAGCGCCACCGTATTATCGCAGACCTGCATGATGATGTGGGCAGCGGCTTAAGCACTATAAGAATGATAAGCGACCTGATAGCGGGGCAAACCAGCGGCACACAGAAGTTAAATCAGTATGCGGTAAAAGTTTCGGGTATTACCAAACAAGTAACTGAAAGAATGAATACAATTGTGTGGGCGTTAAACACAGAAAACGATACGTTACAGAATTTATGCGAATACATAAGAGTGTATGGTTTCAATTTTTTTGAGGACAGTACCATTCAATTCAATAGTAATCTTTTAGAAGCATCCGGAAATATACAGTTGAGTGGTTTACAGCGAAAAAATATTTTCTTTATCATCAAAGAATGCCTCAACAATGCTTATAAACATTCAGAAGCGAAAAACATTTCTGTAAATATGGAGTTGGATGCAGATTCCCTTTATTTCAGGATCCGGGACGATGGAAAAGGAATTCTCAACGAAAATGCTTTTGGCAATGGCTTAAAAAATATTAAAAAAAGAATTGAAGAAATAAATGGCGAGGTAACCTTCGCTACGAATAATGGTACTTGCGTAACGATCCGGATATTTATAAATAATGTATTAAAGATTGGGGTTTAATAAAATTAAAGATTGTACCCATACTTTTTGTTTCAAGAGAAAAAAGTGGTAAACAATCCTTATGCATCTAAGATAATGGAGATTAAAAACTGCTGTTGGGGGTACGCAACAGCAGCCGGGTAACTTGTACGTTAACTTTTTTTGCTTCTTAAAAAATCTTCACACTAAGCCTCAAAGTGCACAAAGGAACACAAAGGGGAAACTTAGTTTTCTTAAGCATAAGAATTTCTCCGAACTTGTTCGGGATATTTTCGCCTCATAGATAACCACATTTTAGAACCATCTAAACAGAAGCCGGAAAATAGTTAGATAATATATTAGTAGGTGAAAAATAATATATCTTTTCGCTGAGGGCCGATACCACAATGCACATACTCATATTTTCCTTGCCGCAGGGAATACCTGCTATTAAGTGCCGCAATTTTTTTATTACAGGCCCTACCAATTCCATAGGGTATTCTGCGCCTAATTTCTTTTCTTCTTCATCGGCAGCTAATGTCAGCATTTTAGTGAGGGAAATCTGTTGATTCATCCTGAGTTCAAATGGAAGCACAATTGAAACCAGGGGAAGGCTTTTTGCCGCAATGGGCATTCAAGGGTTATCTTTTAAATTTTTCATTTGAGAGGTTTTCGTTGGATCATGGAAAAATTCCACAACCCTGAGCGCCTGCATCATAGGCGGATATTTAGGGATGTACGTTGGGGCTTGATGCAGCGATTTTATAAGATACAACTTATTCTCCACAAAAGAGAATTTAAAAGAGAATTCCCCAGCCAGCTACTGTTAGCGGGTAGGCCATCATTAGCGAAGGTAGCGGCCGGTACGCCTCGCGTCAGGCCGCGGATTGCAGATAATAGGCAACAGTAAAACAACAAATTACCCTGATTCTTATTATGATAAAACGCAGTTGGCGCGGAAGCCAACATCAGCAGGCAATCCACATTTCATTCCGGGCTGGGCGTGATGTTCCCTTCATCCAGCAAATTTTTTCATTGTAATACTACAAACTCTGGTTGTCAAAATCCTGGAACTAACTTAGCAAAAGCAAACCACCTACATTTACGACTGAAATTACGCTATTGTTGGCCCTCCCAATTGTTCAACTCAAAATGGCCATTAGAAATTTGAATGGTCCCGCCTGCCCCGGTTAAGTCCTTGTAAACAATACTGAAATCGGCTTTCATTTTTTTCATTGCAGTGTCGATTTGAGTTATAGCAATGTTACCTGAGATAGCCTGATAGCTGATATCAATATTATTGATCCAATATCCCGAGGTTATATTCATTCTGCCGCAATAAAAATAGGGGGCTGAATCGGGATAAACGGTATAGGTTCCAACTGGATTATTAAGAGGAATCCTGAAAAGAAGAAATCTATGATTGGGATACCCTCCTACAATAGATTCGATATGTAATTCAAGGCTTTTATCAATAATTGCCGTGTCAGTAATTGTTGAGCACGTAATTTTAGCAAAAAAATTTTTTGATTGCCAACGGGTGATTTTTACACCATTAACTGTGCAACTTGCCAGGCTGCCATCATCCGAAGAATGGTCCACTTTTATAGGAATATTCGTTAACGAATCTGCGGAAAACGTCAGTTGTTTAGTTCTGTCTTCCGAATAACCGATAAATTGCAAACTTCCGCTTAAGGTTCCATTTAAAGTATCCAGGCTGTAAAGCGTAAAAGAACCTCCGGCATCTGCCAGGTTGTGGTCGGTATTATATTGGTCCATTCCCGTAACTACTTCAGCGACATTATCGCCGTTGCTTTCCAATATATATTTTTTTAAGAGTGAGGCAGAATCAATTGAAATTCCAACTTCGAGGTGGTATTGCCCGAGGGAATCAGAGGCATAAAGATACAATTGGTGGCGCTTTACATTATAGGTGGCATTACAATACCCGGGTGTCCATTTTGATCCATTAATGATGGCGGTAAATTTCTGTGAATTTTGAGGCGTAGCAGCGGTATCCGGATGCTTGCCACATGAGAGGAAACCCGTGACGATAATAAATAAAATACAATAACGCGATGCTGAAATGTTCATTTAATCAAAAATAATGTTTTAATAAGAAAACAAAAATATTGTGAATACGGACGCTCTATAGGAAATGATTTAGATGCACAGCTAAGGCGTCCTTGATTTCAACCAGCAATTCTACCGCTCCGGGCCTTTGAATTTGAAATCAACTGCACTCTCATCTTCATTTAGAGAATAGCATATTATTCTTAAAGCGCTCAGGCTGAAAACGAATTAACAGGATGAATATTTTCCTGCTGCTATTGGCCTCCTCGCCAACAGTTCCTTCTTTTTCAAACTTCTTATTTAAAAAACATTGAAATGTGTAAGGAAATCAAAGTCTTTCTCTCATAAAACTTGCAACAGCAGCAGGGTTTATATGCGGTGAGAATTATTTGTATGAAGTGCCACTGAAACCAGATTGAAGATTGTCCAGAAACGAGTCCATATTTTTTTTAAAAAATATTTTATTATTACAATTCAAAGAGGCATCATCCGTTATAAAAACTAACTAATTCTATTCATCATGCAACAACCACAACCATCCGGGATTAAAGCACTCAGCATTTTTCATATTGCTCTTTTAACAGGGCAGGTGTTATTTGCCATAATAGCATTTGTCATTACCTACATGGGTAAATCCCAATCTGAATCTTCCTTAAAATCATATCCTACTCAAATGATACTCCTTTGCATTGGAATAGGTATTGCCGGTTACCTGGGAGGAAATGTTTTTTTCAGAAAAAAGTTGGAACAAATAAACGGTGATGTTAAATCCCTTTCTGAAAGATTCAATGAGTACCGCGCTGCCTGTATCACACGATGGGCGTTGGCCCAGTTTGCTACTTTTTTTTGTATTATTTTATTAATTGTAAGCAGGATTAATCTGCTATTTGTTGTTGTTGTTGCCCTTATTTTATTATTTTTTACTACAAAGCCATCTTTAGAAAAAGCTGCCTCTGACCTGAATGTGAGCGGAGCAGAAAATTGAACAAATGAATGCAGGCAGCTCCATCTGATTTTTCCTAATAATAGATTCCGCTTGATAGATATAGTTTTAGAGGCCTGCCAGTAAACCAACAAATTCCTGCGATTCTTATTTTGCTAACTTTACCCTATGGCAGACGTGCATTCAATAGAAATTCGCAGCAAAAACATGGCAGCCATTAAAAGCAAGAATACAAACCGTAAATTCTGATTAGGAAATTTCTTTTTGCAAATAACTCCCGTTATAATCCCACGATAAAAACTTCTAAAATTCCAAGCATAGGCTTTTGCCGAGCGCAAGCAAGGAAAAACGCGCGGAGCCGATCGGGTTTTCCTTGTCCCGATAAAGATCGGGATGGTTACTTTTTCTTTCAGGAGAAAAAGTGACAAATAATCAAGGCAAAAGAAAAAGAAACCAGTAAACCAACAATTTCCCCCGATTCTTATTTTCATAACTTTATGCAATAAGATAAGCGAGATTGAAAAACGCTATGGGCCGGGGTGGCAACAACAGCAGGGATAGGTCTCCTGGTTATTACCAGGAAAATAAGGTTTATAAAATTATCTATAAAGTTTAAATTGCAGAATGAATTTTCATTCATTCTGAAATAACTTTTTATGAAAAAAACTTCCGTTTTCTTTTTTCTTTTTGCAATAATTATAGCAACTACTTCATGTAGGGAAAACAATGGTAATATCAGCATAAAGTATAAAGAAACTGAACACTCTTATTCCATGAAAGCAGATTTTCCTGAAAACAGGATGAGAGAGGTTGATGACTATATGGATAACAAAATCGGAAACGCCAGCAATATGTCTTTTACCAACACACGCATAGATGGTACGCTTGCCCTTGACAACCACACTACTTTTTATATAAAAAAATCTGATGGCTTTCTTAATATCACACTCGATAAAGATAAAAATTCAGAAGATAGTTACCGTCAAATAAAATCTATGTGCGAAGGAATTAAAAAACTATTGGTAAATAAATAAGTATTTGCACCGTGCATCCCGATCCTTCGGGAGTTCTTTTGCATCAAGGTAAAAGCAAAAGAAAAAGAAACAGTAAACCAACCTACCTGTCCGGTAGGCAGGCAAATTCCCCCTATTCTTATTTCCGTTAAAACGCTTTTAGCGCGGACACCAATCAGCAGCAGGGGTAGCGGCCGGTACGCCTGGCGTCAGGCCGCGGGTAACCGCTAATAGGAAAGCAGTAACCCACAAATTCCCCCGAAATACGCAATAAGTAAATATTAATTAATGAGAAATAATTATCCATTAAATTTATCATTTATAAACTTATGCTCATGAAAAAAAATCTTATACTTATATTAATTCTCTTAGCACAGCATTCCTGCTTTGCGCAGAATGATGCAGCCAGTATCGACACATTACTGAATGCCTATGCCAGGCTCAGCCAATTCAATGGTTCTGCGCTCGTAGCAAAAAACGGCACTATCCTTCTGAACAAAGGCTATGGCTACCGGAACGCTGAAACGGGTGTATTGAATGACGAACATTCCATCTACCAGTTGGGGTCTGTTACCAAACAGTTTACCTCAGCAGTGATCCTTAAACTACAGGCAGAAAATAAATTATCAGTATCCGATAAGCTCAATAAATATTTTCCGGATTATCCAAAGGGAGACAGCATTACTGTAAAAGAATTGCTGGCCCACACTTCTGGAATTTATAACTATACTAACGATGAAAATTTCATGAAGAATGAAATTACCAAACATAAAACCCGTGAACAAATGATGGCCCAGTTCGAAAATAAACCTCTCGATTTTTCGCCCGGCACTGACTGGAGCTATAGCAACAGCGGCTATTCTATGCTTGGGTATATCATTGAGAAAGTGGCCCAAACTTCCTACGAACAGGCAATACACAGCTATATTTTTTCACCGTTGAAAATGACACACAGTGGTTTTGATTTTACCGATCTGAAAAGCCCGGAAAAGACCGTAGGGTATTTCGTTTTAAATGCGCATGATACCGCGAAGGCGCCCATTGTTGATTCTACCATTTCCTTTTCTGCAGGCGCCATCTATTCTACCACCGGCGATTTGTACAAGTGGAGCCAGGCACTGGAGAATAATTCCATCTTATCAGCATCCGAACAGAATGAAGCCTACACGCCCGTAAAAAATAATTACGGGTATGGATGGGGGATAGATAGCATTGATGGTAAAAGAAGATTGTCGCATGGCGGCGGCATCCCCGGCTATATCACCACTCTATCGCGCGTGCCTGCCGATGATGTAACCATTATCCTGTTGAGCAATGCATCCAATCAAACCATAGGCAAGATTTCCAACAGTATTTATGCAATTCTTTACCATCAAAAATATGAGCTTCCCGAAGAGAGAAAGGCCATCAGCCTGGATGCAACAACCATGAAGCAATACGAAGGCGAATATGAGATTAAGCCGGAATTAATAGTGAAGATAAGCGCAAAGGATAGTGTATTGATTGCGGATCCGACGGGCCAATCTGCCAAAACACTGTATGCAGAAAAGAAAGATTTTTTCTTTGAAAAAGAAGAGGATGTTCAGTTGGAATTTACACGAAATGACAAAAACGAAATAGATGGCTTTGTGTTTCACCAATCAGGGCAAGAAATAAAGTGTAAGAAAATTAAATAAGCCGGAAAGCAGGTAAATACATAGCCTAAACAGTAAACCAACCTACCTGTCCGGTAGGCAGGCAAATTCCCCCGATTCTTATTTCGGTAAAGACGCTGTTGCCGCGGACGCCTGCAGCAGGAGCGAGGCTTAATCCACATTTCATTCCGGCCGGGGCGTGTTGTTCCCTCCATCCAGCGATACCTTCCAGTTGCCGCGTGGCTGCTTCTTCCATGCGGTAAAATAATTGCCATAATAAGTAGTGTCTTTGACAACAAATTTCCAGTTGCCCCACGTGTACCCAATATCTCCTGACGAGGCTACTTCTGCCTTTTCGGGTTTCCAGGAAAGGGTTTTTATATCCTTGTTTTTATCGAATGAAGCGGCCAGTGCTGCCTTACCGATGATGGGCAATTGATTGCTCTCAAATTTTACTATGTTGCTATCCGCATAATAAAGGATAGCCGCATTAAAACCTTCCTTTGCCATATCGCTCATAGCCAAATCGGTTTTTATTATTTCCTGTTTTGCCAGTTCCGTATCTGCTTTATGCTGGCTGCAGGAAATTAGAAACAGCGCAATAAATATAAAACTGATTTTCATCTTTGTAAGTAGGTTTAGGTTTATCAATACTGAAGCAATTCTAAAGCTACAGTAAACAAAGAAATATACGGGATTTTTATTTTGGTAACTTTATGCAATGCACCAACCACTCTCCCAACCACTCGATATATTTTTAATGAACGGCCAGCCATTTACTTGCCCTCATTGTGGTGCGAAAAAGTAGTTACCCGGTAAACCCACAAATTCGCAGGATTTATATTCTGCTGTTGTTGACGCCGCCGCCTTATTAACGAAATGATTTTCTAAAAGGCCAACATTATATTTCTTTAATTTCTTTCGTATTCATGTGCTGTAAAACTGAAGAAGGCTCCTTGCATATTTTTTCTTTCAACTCTTATAAGACAGGGAAAAAAACGGTGAAAAGCAAAAGGAAAAATCCTTTTATACTCCAATCCGGGATGTATTTTAAAAGCATGGAGCGTAATAAAACATGGCACGTTAATGGCTGTATCATATATGAAAAATGCTGTATCAGCCATTTCCCCATTTGATACTATCCAGCTACCAGGGCCTTTTAATTGTATTGTATTCAATTCAAAACTCAATTACATGAAAAAGTATATAGATTATCCTGAACTGCCCCGCGATTCAGAATGCTATCCACAGGTTTCACTTATCCTGCCATTTCAATTAAAGATGAAAACAGATGCAGAAATTTTACAACTATTGACTTCTGAAGCAGACAAAATTGAAAAGAGTTTACAATTGAAATATTCTGAAGTAATGCTCACCGCGGTAATGAAAAAGTTACGTGGTTTAATTGCTACCGTTAAGCACCAAAGAAACATGAGCATCGGCATCTTTGTGTCACCGCTTATGGGGAAAATATTTTATTTTAATCAAACACCTCAAAAAAGTAATTACTGGCCTATACTTGATAAAATTACGCAGAATTAAGATTTCCCGGAGTGGTGCAGTAATGAAGAAATTAGGAGCGAAAATTAACCAGCCTCAAAAATGTAAAAAGCATCGTGGCCTTAAAAGTTAATAATGATAGAACTGCCGCTCACATTTAATAAAGGGAAACAGTAAACCAACACCCGCCTAAACGCCTGATGAACAGAAGCCAGACTGGGATGAACTACTTCGGACAGGAGTTCATTCGGGCAGGAATTCCCACGATTTTTATTTTGATAACTTTACTCAATGCACAAACTACTCTCCCAACCACTCGAAATATTTTTAATGAACGGCCAATCATTTACTTGCCCTCATTGTGGTGCGCGTTGCGAAGAAATAGGCGGCTTGTGGTAAATGCTAACACGCTCAGTATTAAAAGTTTTCTCCGGTTCTATCTTTTGTTTTATGCTATAGCAAATTCTTTTGCTTTTTTATTTGGTATTAATATTATCAATGAAATAATTCCGATCAATGAAAAGATGGCTCCAAAAATAAAAACTGAAGAATGACTTACATGGTCCCAAAGCTGCCCCGCCACTACGCTTGCAATTAACCCGGTAATCCCGATGGTAGTAGAATACCAGCCGATGCCGCTCGCTCTTAATTGTGATGGAATAAAATCTGCAGCGATGGCTTTACCAACCGATCTGAAAATGCCCTGGTACAATCCATACAAACAAAATAACGACCCAATGACCCAAAGATTTTTGGTAAAAGCAAACCCACTATAAGTGATTAAAAAAATCAGGAAGGAGATGAGCAAAATATTTTTTCTTCCATACTTATCTGATAAATGCCCGGCGGGATAGGAAATAGCTGCGGCCAATAAATTGAAAACCGCGTAAATAAGAATCGTGTTTTCAAAAGAAACCCCCATGTCTTTTGTTTGCAGAATTAAAAATGCATTGCTTGAATTTCCAATTCCGAATAAAGCGGTAGCCAATAAATATTTTCTATAGCCGGTTGGAAATTGTTTGAGGCCTACATCTATTTTTATTTTTGATTTTACATCCACCTTTTTTTCTTTTACCAATAAGATCATTACCACCGATAAAACACCGGGAATAAATGCGAGATAAAAAACAGAACGAATATTAAACTCCCACATAAAAAGAAGCGCGACAGCAATGAGAGGCCCGATAAAGGCGCCGAGGTTGTCTCCTACACCTTCCAGGCCAAAAGCTTTTCCGCGGTTTTTTTCATCTGCCGATGCAGCAATTAATGCATCGCGGGGCGCAGCGCGTGTACCTGCTCCAAACCTGTCCAGGAACCGTGCACCAAAAACCATCGGCCATGCCATAGCCAATCCCATAAAGGGTTTTGAGATGGCTGAAAGTATATATCCAAATACAGCAATTCCTTTTCGCTTCTGCCATTTATCTGATAAACTGCCCGAAAAACCCTGTACAATATTCTGAGTGGTTCCGGCAACTCCTTCAATAAGGCCTACAATGCTTCCGCTTACTTTTAAAGTTTGGGTCAAAAAGATGGGAAGGATCGGGTAAAGCATTTCAGAAGAAATATCCGAAAAAAGGCTCGTCAATGCCAACAAAAAAGTATTTTTTGTAAGGCCTGAAAAAAAGCTTTTTTTCTTTGCCGGTTCCATATTCTTGTTTTGCAAAAGTTTAAAAATCCTTATTTGATTAAGATGATTTTGATTTCTGTTGCATTTTATAATCTATTGAATTTTTGCCGCCGCCATAGATCAATAGATAGATTAGTAACAGCGTCATAGCAAAATCCGTGCGGTAATCATGCGCCATAAACCAAAACCCTTTTTCCATTAATTCAGGATATTTTGTAGTAATAAATGAAACGATCATGATGATGAAAAGCGGAATGGCCGCCAATCGTGTGAATAAGCCTACCAAAATTAAAACACCACACACTATTTCAAATGTGCCCGTGAAATACGCCCAAAATGCAGGATGAGTAAACCCAATTTTTTCAAAACGGGCTGTGCCGGGGCCTTCGGGAAATAAATATTTTTGCAACCCTTCGGAAAGGAAAATAAGTCCTACTGCCAGGCGGCAAAGAAGCGTAGGAATGAGATTCGTTTTATTGATGTGAAACATCGTGATATAAAAGTACAATAACTTTTTGCAGGAAATACTAAGACATCAGTAAACCAACACCCACCTGCCCGAATTCCCGCCAGAATGATTCCCCGTCCGACCGGGTCATCCGGGCGGGTTTCGGGCTGGCATTCGGGCAGGAATTCTCACGATTCTTATTTTGGTAACTTTACGCGATGAATCAACCACTCTCCCAACCTCTCGAAATATTTTTAATGAATGACCAGCCATTTACTTGTCCTCATTGTGGTGCGCGTTGTGAAGAATTAGCCGACTTCTATCACACTAATGCAAAATCTTTTGTTGAAAAATGTTTGAATGATCAATGTGGTTTTATTTGTTTCCAGGAAGAAGATGAAGAATTTATTACATTGTGGGAGTAAAATAAATAATAATGCAAGAAGGTAGGAAATTATGGACAAGAGATGAATTGATACTTGCATTAAACCTGTATTTAAAACTGCCTTTCGGAAAATTACATTCCGGAACACCCGAAATAATTCACCTGGCAAATATTCTTGGAAGAACAGCAGGCTCTATTGCCATGCGATTAAATAATTTTGCAAGCGTTGACCCTTTTCACCAGCAAAAAGGCATCGGCGGCTTAACGCAACAGTGCCAACCTGTGTAGCGCATCATTCGAAGGATTTAGAGACAAGATTAGTAAAAGATAAGAATGCAAAACATAGTGTAAGGCCATTATCCATAAGAGAATATGCAAGACCGCAAGGCTTTCCAGATGATTTTAAATTTGAAAATAAAAGAAGTTCTTACAAAATGATTGGAAATGCTGTGCCGTACACATGGGCGAATGGATAGTTAAGGAAGCGATGAAATATTTTAATAGCTGGCAAGTTTATCCTTCTCCGTTTGGGGCAAAGTTTTCTAAAAGAAATAGTCTATCATAATAACTTTTTGGAGAACATAAACCTTAAATTTGAGGCTTTATATAAAGCAAATGATAGATCAAAAGCCAGGGCTTTTCGGAATAGCTCACTCGAACAGAGATTTTACGCAACCGTACACATGGGGCAAAAACCAGTTCAACTCTTCTTTTCCAGCAGGTTTGACAAATTATTTAAACTCAAAAGAGCTTGAAAATGTATACCTCTATTTGGATAAGGATTTAAAAGTTCAACATAGTAAAATTTCAACAACAGACCTTTTCGGTATTTCTCCCACATCCGATGATCTTTTCTTCTCTTTTGAAAGTCCATATACGCCTTATCAACAATTAGTAATAGGGCACTTGCCCAGAGTTGATTTAGTAACACAGCTTAGGAGTAGCGGACAATGCTTACGACCAATAGAAATCAAATTGACTGCATTGCCGGATAATTCCACTTGTGATTTAGAAGAACAATATTATGGTTGTGAATTGGTTATTAGACCTGATACGATAGTTTATTTGGCATGTAGTATTGCAGCCAATTTCAAAGACAATAATAAGCAACTCCAAAAGCTTGTCGGCAATGAATTTGAACAGATAGAAAATTGGGCTGAAGGTGAAAATATATGGCCATATATTCCAAAAATGATCGCCGCTATTGATAAAATTATTCTTTCCATACTTAATAAACAAGAGCCGATTTTAATGCAACCCATCTGGAAGACAGCAGGTAAATCTCCATCACTCGCTGAAAATTGTCTTGATGTTTTTGTATGGTCAAATTTTGCTTTTACACAACTTTTTGTTGATGTTGCAAGGGGTGAATTAAGTGAAGCAACAAGAATTACCCGTCAAATAAGAACAATCATTTGGCTTTTCAAAATGCTTTATGATTTTGGTAATAATGGGCAAATTAACCATGCACAAATTATTGACGAACTTTCTTTCAATACGAAGAACGATAAGGCCTTTTCGATTAGCGGACGCATAACACATCGTTTCATGGCCTGTAATGAATTAAGTGCACCAAGAATAAAGAAGAATGAAATTAAGAATATTATCCTTGGCGGTGGGCAACAACTTTTAAGCCCTGAAAGAAGATTTGATGCAATTATTTATAATTCACCTGAACTATTTGACTAATAATTTTAGTATCTTAGCATTATGCAAACAGTAGATTTATTTTCAGGATGCGGAGGCTTATCACTCGGTTTTCAAAATGCAGGCTTTGAAATTCTTGCGGCATTTGACAAATGGGAACCAGCGGTAAAAGTTTATAAGGATAATTTCACCCATCCTATTTATGATACTGATTTATCAAACGCTGAGGGGTTGGAACTCATTCGCAACCTAAAACCACAAATGATAATCGGCGGTCCACCATGCCAGGATTTTTCGAGTGCCGGAAAAAGGGATGAAACGTTAGGGCGCGCAGACCTCACACTTTCTTATGCAAATATTGTTTCTACTTGCAAGCCTGAATGGTTTGTTATGGAAAATGTTGAACGCATTACAAAGAGCCGAATTCTAAAAGAAGCAATTCAAATTTTTAAGAATTCCGGATACGGAATTTCTTACGAAGTTTTGGATGCAAGTTTATGCGGCGTTCCACAAGCCAGAAAAAGATTCTTTCTTGTTGGGCACTTAAATTCAAAAGACGGATTTCTTAATGCCTATTTTTTAAAAAATCAATCTAAGAAACCAATGACTGTGTCTGATTACTTTGGTAACTCACTTGGTATAGAATATTATTATAGGCATCCCAGAAGCTATATGCGTAGAGGTATTTTTAGTATCCATGAACCAAGCCCGACAATTCGTGGCGTAAACAGACCTATTCCTAAAGGTTATACAAAGCACCTCGGTGACCCAGTGCAGGTGAGCGATAAAGTAAGACCACTAACAACCCTTGAAAGAAGTTATATACAAACTTTCCCAGACACTTTTATTTTCAACGGCAGTAAAACAGATCTTGAGCAAATAATCGGTAATGCAGTCCCGGTAAAACTTGGTGAGTATGTTGCAAATTGTGTTAATGAATACATATTAGATAAGCGAAATAATAGGTTAAGAACCGTTGGACAATTAGAACTTATTTATGCGTAACAAGGTATTGATCGTAGTTTTATGGTAAGTTTATCCATTGTCTTCTCGAAGTTCCTTTTGTTATTGATCTTGCATTCCCAAATTATAATAACCTTCCATCCTAATTTTTGCAGTTCTCTTTTTACTTTTTTATCCCGGTCAATATTCTTTTGAATTTTGGAATTCCAAAATTCAATATTTGATGTAGGCCTTTTGGATCTCTTGCAACTGTGACCATGCCAAAAACAACCGTGAATAAAAATTATTGTTTGATATTTCGGTAAAACAATGTCGGGCTTACCCAGCAGAGATTTTACATTTTTACGAAAGCGAAATCCTTGCCTGAACAAAAAACGCCTTACTGATATTTCCGGTTTTGTTTCCTTACCGGAAATCAAGGCCATGATTTGGCTGCGTTTCTCTTTTGTAAAAATGTCAGCCAAGATGGGCTATTAAATGGTTTTTGATATTCTCGGATTGAATATAACTAAAACATGGAGGCAAAGCATTGCCTATCATTAAAGCCAGATTCATTCTTGGAATCTTAAAGGGGAACTTGTAATCTGGGGGAAAAGATTGAAGTAATGCCGCTTCTCTTGCAGAAATACAGCGGTTTTGTTCAGGATGCAAAAACCTGCCTTTTGATGGATTCAAACAACCACCGGTAATTGTTGATGAATAATCATCCCAACGTAATCTGCCGTAAACATCATTAAAGCCAATATTTTCACCTTCGTGGCATTTCAATAAATACTCCTTAGGCAAGTCTTTTCTACTACCCCCATTCTTAGGAGTTAACTCTATTCTCCTTTGGACAGAAGGTATATGTACGGGAAATATTTTGTGAATTGGGTCAGTTGAATTTTCTGGCAGAGGCAAATGTTCAATTGTTTGCCTTACGGTTTTCTTTTCATTTAGTGATTCGGCAACTTTTATTATACCTAACCTTGAACCAACTAATACTAATCTTCTTCTGCTTTGTGGAACACCATAATCTTTGACATTGACTACTTTAAAATCAACTTTGTAATTGAGTTCGTCTCTTAATATTTCAATTGCTTTCTTGAATAAATCATATTCAACAAGCGCCGGCACATTTTCCATCATTATTGTGTATGGTTTTAATGCTTTCACTAGTCGTACATACTCCATTATCAAATTGTTTCTATCATCTGCAACTGGTGTAGTTCTGTTAAGTCGTCTGATAGAGGAAAACCCTTGACAAGGCGGACAACCGGCTAAAAGATGAATGGTCTTGCCGTTCAACTTTCTTTTGATTTCCGCTATAGAAACTTTACGGATGTCCTTTGTAATAACAGTCGTATCCGGATGATTTAAACGATACGCTTTTGATGCAATTTCATCAATTTCAAAAGCAACTTTTGTTTTGAAGTCGGCTTGGTGCATACCTTCTGTAAGTCCACCACAACCGCTAAAGATGTCAATTGATAGTAGTTCCATTTCTATAAATTGTTATCGGTTCTTATTATGTTTTTATAGCCACAATCCTCAATGTATTGTTTCGCCATGAGTTTTTTTTCTTCTGTTGCAACTACTCCAAATCTATCTGAAGTAAAGTTTACATATATGTTTCCATTTTCACAGAAATACATTTCTCCTCCGATATATGCTTGCCCATTTTCACCTGTGATATTTGTGTGACATACAAATGGTTTCCCAAAAACATATTCGCCACGCTTAACATTTGATGTCATTTCCCAAATAATTTTTATACTGTTGTTGTCAATAACCCATAAAAAGCATTTTAAGCGAAATGAATTTCCTTTGTCAATTTTATATTGATTGAGTTCAGCTTCTGTTACAAATAAGCCTTGGTGAAATTGCTTTGGGAAATTATTGTCCTTGCCATCATAAATCAAAGTCAAAAACTCTTCATTATTTTTTTCGCCATCAAAAAGATGAGTTTCCTTTGTTTTTTTGGGATGCCCTTCAAACGCATAAATCAAAGGTGACAACCCAATAATATGTTTTTGTTGCAAGATTGGCATAATTCAAAATTTACAAATACAGAATCCCACGTTCTAAAACAGTTTCTAATGTCTCTAATGAGTATTGCTTAACAACATTTAAGTAACTAATTTCTTCTAGGTTCTGTATTTTCTTGTCTTCTATTAGTCGGTTTTCTGAAGAGATTAAATAACCCTTTTCTTTATTAAAAAATATAAACCCATTGGAATCATTTAATAGTTTTTCAACACTTGCCGTATCGATTGAGAAATCAATCTTATTAAGCTGGTCCAATAAGTATTGATTTCCTAATATTCTTTGGAGATATAAAATGTCACTTGCGTTACTTAAGTAGTCGTTTGAGCTGAATTCAATTTTGATTCCATCAATCTGTATTTTTCCTTTTTTACTTGCCGAACTAATTATGTATTGGAATATGAATTCTTCTGCAGAAAATGACAATGGAAACTTCCCACCTTTTGAGAATAATTGAAACCTATCTAAATACTTACTAAATGATTCTTTATTTAAAAATGCAGGAAGCGTTTGTTCTATTAATGAGTAAACAAATACAAAAGCACTGGTTTTTCCTAGTATCTCTAGAAGCCACTTTTGTGAGTTTGTATTATTAATCTCTGCTCCGTATTGCCAGTCATAAATAACAACATCAGGTTTGCTCCCTGATTCAATATCTTGTAAAGCTAGCTCTGGGTCAGAATATCCGCTAAGGTTAATCATTCCTCCTTTAAATGCTTCACTTGTAATTATGTCCTTAATTAACTGTTGAAGATGATTTAAGGACTTCCAATTTTCATTTAATGCTAAATGGTACAAATTATCTGCACTAATTGCTTTATGATAAATCTCTGCCTCAATGAATTCCTTTATTTTAGGAAATTCATCATCAAGAAGAAATATATTTTTAGTCTGCATCTTCATTGGAAATTACTTTTGAAAAATCAAGTAAAAATTGTGCTCCATGTAAGCCTTGAATTCTGTCTCTATTCTTTGCCAAATAAATATCTCCTCTCTTTTTCATATTGTTCATGTAATGCTTGCAGACATAAAGCCCCAAACCGCTTGGCGGAAATTTTAAACTGTATCCAGGTTGAAACAAATATGGCATTATTGAATCATGAATCCCTTCTCCGTTATCTGCTACAATTATAGTTCGGTCAGAAGCATCAATTCTCAATCTCAATTTCCGGTCCTGAATTTCCGGCTTGTCCATCCAGTAACATGAGTTGTCAAATAAGTTTGTAAGGATTTGATTTAATGCCCCATACCTTGCCTTTATTTCAAAATCTTGGTCATGGTTAAAATCAAAATCAATATTTAGAGCCTTGAATCTTCTTTTGAAAACAGAAAGAACATAAGTAATAGACTTTGAAACCTTAAATTGAATCATGTCTTCATTTCGTAACGCTCTTAGCGGACTTAATCTTAAAATTTCAGATTCTAATGCTTGCGAAGTGTCTTTTAAATCTTCAAGTTTTAATTTTTCAAATTTGCCGCTTTCAAGAACTTCCAAAACGCCATAATAGAAATTGGAAGTAGTCTTGCTTATTTCATGCAATGCAACTGCAATTCCTAATCCAAAGCCAGCTTGCTCCGTTAACATGTCTTGCACTTCTTGAATTTGCTTTAAGTTGTCTTCAAGGTTATGCAATGACTTTGATAAATCAACCAACTTACCTTTTCTTTCGCTGATGTCTCCAAGTTCTTTTATATTTTCAAAAAGCTTGTATCGGTCTAAAGCAATATCATAGTTGGCACTAATGTTAGAAATTATTTTGGCTGATTGGTCAGGGAATCCTTTAAGTGCTTTGGGTTCTCTTATTAAATCACCCGATAGTTTATTATATTCATCTCTTTTTCCGATATAGTCTATTTCAAGAAAATAAGTAACCGCTTTCACCAATTCAGTCAAGTCAGTAAAAGCACGGTTTTTAATCATGCCTTCTCGATTGGTTTTATCAATAAGGTCAATATTTGTGGATTGGTCAATTTCAATATTACCCATCATGTGGTAATAAGACATTCTGTATGATTGTTTGATTTGTCTTTGTCTCAAACCAAGCCAATCTGTTTCTGTTCCGTTCTCTGCTGAAAACACATTTATTCCATCACGGTAAATGGATAAACCTCCATAATCTTCCAGATAACGTTTGAATTCTTTTTCGTCATCAGTATTTCCAATCCAAGGTTTGTCACGATACCATACATCAATGTGAATATAAAAAGAACCGCAAGCAGGTTTACGCCAAAGTTTTCTTTCATTCTCTATTTTAAACCAATGATTTTTGTCGATTGTCTTTAAATCTATCTTTTGGTCTTTACGGTCGAAACTTGCTAATGGAACATTATATGGAGGTTCAAAGCTATATTCATAGTCAAAATTTCCCCATTCATCAACAATGCCGTAAATTCTAAATACGGGTTCATATTTCTTGTAAGTAATTTCCTCATCTAAAGCTTTGACTTGCTGACAAAAGAACGAAGCTTTGAAAGTTGGGGTTTGGGAATTAGGGTTTGGGTTTGGAGAATTAAGTTTTAGAATTGTCCTGTTGATTTCTTTGATTTCATTCTCCGTCAATTCAAATCCTTCTCTGCCACCAAAAATTATTAGTTGAGTTCCGCTTCCTTTTGAACCATAATCTCTTGACGGTGCTTGCCGTGTTAAGGTAACTTTTACATCATCCAAATCTTTGTGTGAACCGTCAAGTAAATTAAAATCATCCCAATCAATCTTCAAAATATACTCGTAATTATTTTCTTCAATTTTAGTTTTGATGATTAATTTTTTTCCAAGCCGGTGGCTTGCAAATCTACCAACACCTTTTTCCCCTAAGGGTATTCGTCCTTTATTTTCTGCTTTGATAATTTTTAAATAGTTCTCGAAGGTTTCAAGTTTATCTTCTCTAATTGCCTTTTCTCTTTCACGCTTCAACCTCTCTTTTACATTTGTTTTCAATGTGGAAGCAGGTCTCAGCCATCCCATTTCGATTTGCTCTTTTGTCATCCCGCTTCCATCATCTTCAATGATAATAACAGGTCCTTCAAACTCATTGAATTCGTAAAGTGTTTCGGGAATTTCTGGAAGATTAGGTACCTTTTCTATTTTTACTTTACAATATGATGCTCCAGCATCAATGGAATTTTTTACCAATTCCAAAATTCCAACTCTTTCTGAAGCAATCAACTGTTCACCTAGTACCTGAACAAGATGCGCATCAGCTTTAAAATTTAAAAGTATGCCGCCATCAAGACACAATTCGTCTAGAAATTGAGGTCTGACTTTTCTTACGGCATTGTTATAATTGTAAAACTCTGTATTATGAATCTTTTCAAGTATCTCGCCTTTGTCATCCTTGAACGAAACAGGTTTTGAGAAAAGTTTAAAATCTGAAATCTCAACAAAATAATGGTCAAGGGTTTTCTTATCAACGAATGGCGGTTTTGTAATTTTTCCGTAACCGTAAAAAACGCCATCACCTTTCTTGTCTGGTTCATAATAAACAACTTCAATAGGAAGCGAACTAAACTGATTTAGATAGTTCTTATTGCTTGTTGCCGGGAAATGATAGTATTTTCCAATGAAATCATTATAATCACTGTTATTCCTGTATTGAGTCAATATAAGGCAATTTCTTTCTTCCATCAGTTATAACTTTTTTTCGTTGACGAAAGCAGCTCTCTAATATCAACGTTTAGGATCTTGGCAATTTCTGAAAGTGTATCAACCGGAGGCTGCGTATTATTTGTACACCAGCGAGAAATTGTTGATTCGTTCATTCCAAGCTTTCCCGCTAACCATTTGCTGCTCTTGCCCTGTTCAACAAGAACAACTTTGATTCGGTTAATTGCTTTATTTGCCATTAAAATTGCCTTTAGTGCAAATTAATTGCTTTGTTTGTAACATTCAAATATAGTTTTTAAAAGAGAACATAGTCTCTGCCTGGCGCAGGCCTCCTAGCCGTTGACTGTCCGTTGCTAATTTTGAAACAAATAATTAAGAAGCCTTACTTTTTTTATTGTAAAAAAGCATTTGTCTTTAAATCTGAGAGGTCTTTGAAAATAAAAATAGGGAAGATATCTATTACCTGAGTTAAAAGAAGTATTTATTTTATTTTTACACTATGAGTAGAAGATTAAAAATTACAAAAACAGAAGAATCAGTTTTTACCCTACTTTCTTTATTCATTTTAATCAAACAAAGTATGGAATCAATATATGGAAATGAAGACATTTTAGATTCCGAATTTGATTCAATAAATAATTCATTTCATAATTTGGTCACTGATACCATTCACGAAGCATTAGATTATCAAATATTATTAAAAACCTGCGCATTCTTAGATGAATGGAATCAAATATTTGGTGTAATTACTGAAGAAAAAGATCACAATAAAATTATTATTGCAAAAAGATTAGCCAAACCCGCTATAAAAGAGATCTCCAACTGGAAACAGTTAAGAGAATTTAGAAATGAAGCGATTGCTCACAATCACCGAGATAAATCAGGTAAAAATATTTATCTCAATTCCAAAGGATATGACTTTCCAGATACATCTGATGAAATTTATTTAATGGTTTATTGTTTGAAAAAGGCAATGGATGTTATCTCATTTTTTTTCAAACCAGAAATGACCAAGGTGACAAGAGAGCTTCAACTTAGAAAAAAAACACCTAAGCAGAAAAGAATTTCATCTCGTGCAATAAAGCAAAAAATAAAGCAAATAGATAATTCGATTAATGATCCGATGTCAGATATTATTATAAGACAGAATATAATGAATGCTTACTCAAATGGGCAGCCTCAATAATCTAATGCAACGCTAGTATAAACTCCATTTTGGCGCAGGCCTCCCTTCCCTGTGTACGAGCGTTACCTGGCCTTCATTTAAAAAACGTCATTAAAATAATAACATACGCTTAATAACTGTGACCTTTCCCCAGGTTATGAATTCATCTTTCAATAGGGGAAGCATTAAAAATCACAAATCAATTTCTATCACCGATCTTGCCCTTCCTGTTTATCGCCTTTGATACCAGTAATTCCAAAACCATCAGCCAAAAAATTCCGGAAGCAGATAAAAGATCAGCTTTTCAGGCGACGAACAACGATAACTAACCAATCAAAATTCACAGGTAAGCGGTCAAAATTTACAATTAACTGCCTAAGATAGACAGTTAAGCGGCCAGCAAAGACAGTTAATCGCCAAAGACCGGCAGAAAAGCGCCTGAAATTTACAGGGAAGCCCCAAAGAAAGACAACTAAGCAGCTAAAATTTACAGATAAAGCGCCAAAAATTTACAAATAACAAGCACTTTAGGTCGCTAAAACAACCTGCGAAATCAAACAAATTATAGTAAAACAGGGGTATTTATAACTAAAAAGAGGGCCTTTCAAATAAAAATTTAAAAGTTTACAATAATATGACAATACGTGTCGTTATAGAAAAAAAATACATTAATCAAAAAAAATTATTATCATGAAAAAGAACAAAAAAAATTACGGTATTCCCCAGGAAATTCTTTACACAGTATGTGTTGCTGCATGGAAATTGTGCGGCCAGAATCTGCCCAGCTTCGCGGCGCTGAAAGCGTTTTATTTAGAAACATTTGTTGCCAACGCATTGCAGGCAGTAACAGATGCGAAGCGGCTACCTGAAAGCCTCACTACCATTTCGGCCAGGAAAGAAGCGCGTATCAATTTAATCAAAGATACACGCAAGGTGCTGGCCAACTGGCAGGTGCTGAAGGTGTATATCACCAAAGCATTTGACGAAAAGCTGGTAAAAACCAAATTGCAGGCGGCTGGCGCTTCCTTGTATCCCCGGGCCTCTGTGGATAATTGGACCGCTGTTCGTAGCCTGATTGAGGCTGCCAACACTTTTATTGAAAGCAACCTTGATGCGCTGACAGCCAACGAAAACATGCCCGCAGCGTATCTGGCTACTTTCAAAACCGCCGGTGATAAGTGTATTGCGTCTTATGTCATCTTTTCACACGTAAACATGGAGAAGGAAACGGCTACCAGCGTGAAAATAGAGGCCAACAATGCCATCTATATGAGCGTGATCGAAATGTTGAAAGACGGCCAGCAGATCTTTAAAGAAGATAAGATCATGAAAAGGAAGTTTACTTTCAGATACCTCGTGTCTATGCACAAGGGTGAGCGCCCTGCAAGCCTGAAAGGAAAGATCGTTAATAACCTCAACATGCCGGTGGCAGGTGCGGTGATCCTGAGCCAGGATCAGAAATATACCGCCACTACCGGCAACAAAGGGCAATATCATATTAATAGAATCGCCGCAGGAACCTACACCTTCACGATTACATGCCCTGGCTATAACCCTCTTGTTCAGGCCATCACTTTTGCGGCAGGCAAAGCCAGCAAAGGCGATTTTGAGATGGCAAACGCTATGAAGAAAGTAGCCTGATAAAAAATAAGCTGGTTTTTGATTTTAAGGCTGCCTGAACGGGCAGCCTTTTTTTTGCGCAAGGTTTAAGTAAAGATTCTGTGAGCCAGCCATGCTTATCCTTCAATCCAATCTCATTCCCGTTTATCCTTCCCAGTTACACAACAATAGAAAATAGAAAACTCATTTATTTGTTTGTTTACTTCAGTGCATTTTTCTTCCTAATATCATCTCTATTATGAAAAAGGCCGCCATCTTGAACGTCATTGCGAGGCGCATAAAAAATCATAAGGAAAGTAAAATGATAATTGCGCAGAAGCAATCTTTTTAATGGGAACTTGGTACAAAAAGTGAGATTGCCACGTCGCCAAAAAGATTTATCAAAAAACAACGATTTATCTGGCTTCTCGCAATGACGATATAAGGCTTCCCGCAATGACGTAATGTGAAGCCCATCGTGAACGTCATTGCGAGTTACCACCTTTGTCCAAAGGAAAAAATAAGAATGACGTAATATGTAGGTTTGTAGATTGCAATAAAAGCAAGGCAAACTACATAACCCGGTAACGCTATTGGAGTCTGTAGAAC
>Ga0207933_1000319_pt1 | contig 49448 bp, 50 predicted proteins | sample NGESurdeep092012_4_FD_184488 | JGI IMG/M metagenome (GOLD analysis project Ga0207933, IMG submission 184488) | Arctic peat soil microbial communities from Barrow, Alaska - NGEE Surface sample F53-3 deep-092012 (SPAdes) | ecosystem: Environmental > Terrestrial > Soil > Wetlands > Peat ... | reverse complement strand
TGATATACTTGTGGTTCTTATGGAGAGTACCGACACGGCTGCGCGATACGAAGAATATAAGAAACCATCCTGGGCACCTCCGTCGTGGCTCTTTGGTCCGGTGTGGAGCGTACTCTATATCATCATTGCGTTTTCCTTTGGGAACGTCGGATACTGGTATATTTCACACGCGATTCCATTTATCATAGTATTGCCTTTTATTCTCAATTTGATCTTTAACATTGCCTTTACCCCGATTCAGTTTCGTTTGAAAAATCGCGCGCTCGCGACAGCAGATATTATTTTGGTGTTCATAACGCTCGCATGGGCACTTATTGCCATTCATTCGTATGCGCCATGGGTGAGTATCGTCAATATCCCATATTTGGCATGGGTAAGCTTCGCGAGCGTCTTGCAGATTACAATTACCGCAATGAATTGGATTGATAACGCCGAGGAATCAATCGAACAATGACGCGTACATGTCGTATTTTGTCTACATTCTTGAGTGTGCCGACAAGACGCTCTATGTGGGCTCGACGAATGATTTAGAAAAAAGATTGCACGCACACAACAATCTCAAATCCGGTGCGCACTACACCAAGATCCGCCGACCAGTTGTACTCAAGTATTCAGAAAAAGTCAGAAGCTTAGGTAAGGCGCGCAGTAGGGAAGCGGAGATCAAGCGACTTTCACGAGCCGAAAAGATAGAAATTATTCATTTGAGGTAGTTTATTTTCTTGTTTCTATCGAGATGGTATGTGGGCTCCGAGGAGTTTCTTATAGCAAGGTATGCTATTCTTTCGTAATGAAAAAGAGAATGTTGGGAGAAGGAAAAGGTTTTGAAGTAAGTGAAGTGGGGCTTGGTTGTTGGCAGTTGGGAGGCAATTGGGGTGAAGAATTGTCACGCGAAACTGCCTTTGAAATCATGCAGAGCGCCGTCGATTGTGGAATCACATTCTTTGATACTGCAGATGTATATGGCGATGGGAAAAGTGAGAAACTGATTGGGGAGTTCATTAAACAAACAAACGCACCTGTCCGAATTGCGACCAAATTTGGGAGAGCAAGTAGTGTATTTCCAGCAAGCTATTCTGAACAAGCACTGCGTGAAGCAGTCGAGGGGTCATGTGAGCGGCTTGGTGTTGCCTCGCTCGACCTGCTGCAATTGCATTGTATTCCTACAGAGGTTATGAGACAGGGCGATGTGTTTGATTGGTTGCGAACTATCAAACAGGAAGGACGTATCAAAGACTTCGGAGCGAGTGTCGAGAGTGTCGAAGAGGGATTGTTGTGTCTAGGACAGGAAGGACTTTTGTCATTGCAGGTGATTTTCAATATATTTCGACAGAAATTAGTAACTGAACTATTTCCTCAGGCAGAAGCAAAAGGGGTCGGTATTATTGCTCGAGTACCACTTGCCAGTGGCCTACTCTCAGGGAAATTTAATAAAGATACGCAATTTTCTGAGAACGATCATCGCAACTTCAATCGTAATGGCGAAGCGTTTAATGTGGGAGAAACATTTGCGGGTCTGCCTTTTGAAAAAGGGGTGGCGTTAGTAGATGAAATAAAGACAATGATTCCTGAAGGCATGACGATGGTGCAGTTAGCATTACGTTGGATCCTTGATCACAAGGCAGTCTCTACCGTAATTCCTGGCGCAAGCTCCGCGCGACAAGTAGTGGCAAGCGCAGCTATATCAGATATGCCCCCACTGTCTCGAGAATTACACGAGAAACTCTCTGCATTTTATGAGCAGAATGTCCGTCAATATATTCGCGGTGCGTACTAGCATGGAGCCAACAGCGCCATGAGCATGAGAGCGCCTCTTGCGGAGAGGTCAATTTCGTGATAAAATATTACCTCTAATCAGTAATATAGCGCTTAATACCTTTATGTTAGATCACTCACAACGTTGGATCCTCTTGGGGATTTTGGCGCTCGCACAGTTTATGGTGGTGCTCGATGTCTCCATCATGAACGTCGCCCTTCCTTCGGTACAGCGCTCGCTTCATCTCTCGCTTTCCAATCTCCAGTGGATTGTGACCATATACACACTCGCATTCGGCGGGTTCCTTCTCTTGGGCGGGCGTGCAGCTGACCTCTATGGTCGTCGCACCGTTTTCGTGAGCGGTGTCTTCGCCTTTTCGGCGATATCACTTCTTGTCGGTCTCTCTCAGTCAGATATTCAAATAATTATATTGCGCGGCTTCCAAGGTCTCTCTGCGGCGTTTATGTCACCTGCAGCACTCTCTATCGTCCTTACGACATTTCGCGAACCAGCAGAGCGCACTCGTGCGTTGAGTGTGTGGGGCATGGTCGCGGCGGGCGGCGGCGCCTTCGGAGTGCTCCTTGGCGGCATACTCACGCAATACTTGAGTTGGCGCTGGAACTTCTTCATCAACGTGCCTATCGGGATTTTTGTTGGGCTTCTTGCGTTGCGTCTCGCGCCTCCTCATGAGTTCGAAGAGACAACGAAGAGTCTTGATTTGCCAGGGGCAGTTCTCATCACGAGTGGGCTGATACTCCTCGTCTACACACTCTCTCAAGCTTCAACCTGGGGATGGTATTCGGGTCAGACGCTATTCTTCTTGGGTGGCGTACTTGCACTTTTCATTGCATTCGTAGTGAATGAATATTATGCATCGCATCCATTGGTGCCACTGTCGGTGTTTAGTATCGGCAACATCACTCCAGCCAACATGACGCAACTGCCTATCACCGCGGCACTCTTTGCGATGTTCTTCTTCATCTCGCTCTACGTACAGACAGTGCTTGGCTATACGCCTGTCATGTCGGGCTTAAGCTTCCTTCCGGTGCCGCTTATCGTCGCGATCTCCGCTATGCTCGCACCGCGTGCACTGATGCGTGTTGGATATAGACCGATACTCATCGTGGCACCGCTTCTTATGGCTGCCGGACTCTTCATCCTCTCTCACGTACCTGTCGCTGGGTCATACTGGAGTGATGTGCTTCCTGGCATGGCTATTATGGCCGTTGGTATGGGCTTCTCATTCGTGTCCCTTACTGTCGCCGCAACGACCGGCATCCCAATGCATCAGTCTGGACTCGCATCGGGACTTCTGAACACTTCGCAGCAAATAGGAGGGGCGGTGGGTCTCGCAATACTTTCTTCAGTCGCCGCTTCCAAGACCGCGGCAATGCTCGCGATCGACAGCACCAGTCCGCTTGCCCAAGTGAGTGCGACTGTAGCAGGCTTCCAAAGCGCATTTGCTGTTGGAGTTGCCTTTGCATTCCTCGCATCATTTTTCGCGCTCGTCTTGATACGCGATTCATCTGATCACTCAAGTACTTCTATACCCGTTGTATTTGAATAGCATACCAATACAGGAATACTTAACTGCGTGTTATGGCATACATACCAAAGAAAAAGAATGAACACACAACGCCCGCACCAGTGCGGAAGGCTCCTCCACAAACCTCTTGGGGTTCTGTTGCTGATTGGTATGATACGTATCTCGAGGTGACGCCGGACAGCTATCAGGCAATGGTCATTGCCCCCAATCTCTTGCGAGTGCTCGCACTACAGAAAGGTGAACGCGTACTTGATGTGGCGTGCGGGCAGGGATATTTCACGAGATCTTTTGTTGAGGCAGGTGCTCTGGCAGAAGGCACTGATATATCTCGTGAGCTCATTACGAGAGCTAAGAAGCGCTCACCGAAGATTCCCTTTTATAATACTTCTGCTCATCAGCTACAGTTTGCAAAAGATGCCTCATACGACGTGGTGACGATTATTCTCGCCATTCAAAACATCGAAAATATCGTTGAAGTCTTTGCTGAGGCACGACGTGTATTGAAGCCGACAGGACGGCTCGTAGTGGTCATGAATCATCCGGCATTTCGTATTCCCAAGCGCACGAGTTGGGGATGGGACGATGTAGGGAAGATACAATTTCGTCGCACCGATGGTTATCTTTCTGCTGCGACAATTTCTATCGATATGCATCCCGGCAAGATGAATAGTCCCAAAACAATCTCGTATCATCGATCACTCCAGGATTTCTTCAAAGCACTTTCGAAGTCCGGATTTGCGGTGACTAAACTCGAAGAATGGATATCTCACAAGAAAAGTGAAAAGGGTCCCAAGCAAATTGCCGAGGACACTGCACGCAAAGAAATTCCACTATTCCTTATGATGGAATGTCGGGCTATGTAATGAGCTCGAGTGATTTGAGAAACACCTGCAATTCCTCTCCTTCGATTTTGCGATAGGCGCCCGAAGCGAGCGAGCCGATTTTGATATTCATAACGCTCACACGACGGAGACTCGTCACTTCGTTGTAGAGTGCCACGAGCATGCGGCGTATTTGGTGGGTCTTACCTTCGGTAATGGTGATGCGTGCACTTTTCTCCCGCACTGACTCAACCTTTGCGGGCTTGGTTTTGTAGCCTTCAATCATCACACCCTCCTCCATCTTTTCTTTGAAATTAGGACGCAGTGGCATCTTCACTTTCACGTCATAGGTCTTTTCGTGTTCGTATTTGGGATTAAGGAGTCGGTCGGTTACGCGCGCATCGTTGGTGAGGATGATGAGCCCTTCGGACTCCTTGTCGAGGCGTCCAATAGGGAACACCTTATGCTGTGTGACTTCCTTCGGGAGTGAGCGGAGGATATCTTGCTCGGTCTTAGTCTGAGCGAGGGTAATGAGACCCACCGGCTTGTTGTAGGCAAAGTATGCGTATGTCGGCATTTTGCCTGAGCGGCGCACCTCGACTGAGTCACTCTCCTGCACCTTGTCGCCGAGGACCGCCTTACGGCCATTGAGAAAGACCTGGCCCTTCTCGATAAGCTCATCGACACCACGGCGCGTGCCGTGATTATGCTGCGCGAGGTATTTGTTGATGCGCATCGGATATTCGGAGCTTTGTGCCTTATTCGACATATTCATATGTGGCACTATAGCACTATTCTGATATAATAGCGCTTACTATATAGTAATTTTATGATACGCGAAGCATCACAGCTAACGAAGCAGGCCTGGGTACAGCAACTCCCTGCCTCAGTAATGGTGTATCCGCTTTCATGGGTTGATCGAGTCAAATACTTTGCGTGGCGGATTTATACGCCAATGCATCCGGCAGTGCGCGACTTTCTCGGGGCAGTTGGTCTTGTAAATCACACTGAGAAATATCCTCGTGGCCGACAGCCATACATTTTGGGACATATTGCTCCTGGGCAAACAATGCAGGAGTTTGTCGCTTACGTGGTGGGGAAGGGATTTGGCAATCACTTCGTAGCCTTTGAAGATCGTGGACAGGTTGTCAGTTTGCGTCACGTCGATAATTTTAAATACCAGTACCATTTGCGCATCTTTGAAGACGGGGAAGTGCGTGGACACTATGAATACACCCCAGAATGTCACCCGTTTCTTCATATGAAGGAGGGTACGATGGAGCCTCGTCGTGATGAATTTCTCAAAATCCTTGCAGATAAAATAACTGTCGCGGAGCATTCAGAATAGAAAAAGATAGCTGTCCCACAGGGGGATTTTACAAATACATATTCGTGTGTTAGTATTGGCTTAATAAGAAAAAGAAGCTCCCTCACGTCATTTTAGAACATACGGGCGCGCAAAACTTGAACAATATGAATAGTACAGAACCTCAGAAACAAGAGGCGTCTTTCCATACTCTTGGAATTGACCCAAAGATTGTGACGATTATCGACTCGCTCAAGCTTACGACCCCAACCCCTATCCAGCACCAGGCTATTCCGCATGCGGTACTCGGAAAGGACGTCATCGGCGTGGCACAGACCGGCACTGGCAAAACCATGGCCTTCGGCATCCCGATGATTCAACGCATCGTGGAGACGGGTGGTCGCGGACTTATTTTGCTCCCAACACGCGAACTCGCACTTCAGGTATATGAGACACTCGGTAGCTTTGCAAAGCCACTTGGCCTCAAGGGTGCGCTTCTCATCGGCGGAGCTGCAATGGGTCCTCAGATTTCTGACCTTCGTCGCAATCCCAACATCATCATTGCAACTCCAGGCCGACTCTTTGATCACTTCGAACAGCGCACGGTGCGACTCGATGACATTTCTATCCTCGTACTCGATGAGGCAGACCGCATGCTCGACATGGGCTTCTGGCCACAAATCAAACGCATCATCGCGGCAGTACCCGTTGATAGACAGACGATGCTCTTCTCCGCGACTCTTTCCAAAGAAATCATGGAGCTCGCTACAAAGCACATGAAGACACCGACTTCCATCGAAGTCGCACCACCTGGTACTACTGCCGCGAATGTCAGTCAGGAGTTTTTCATTGTCCGCAAGGATGAGAAGGTGCGTTTACTTGAAAGTGTCCTCGGTAAATACTTCGGACCGACGATTGTGTTTACTCGTACCAAGTACGGTGCCACGCGTGTCATGAAAAGTATTCGTCAGATGGGTCACACTACTGCCGAAATCCATTCCAACCGTTCGCTCTTCCAGCGCCGTGAAGCACTCGATGGATTCAAGGCTGGCAAATATCGCGTACTCGTCGCTACCGACATCGCTGCTCGTGGACTCGACGTCAAAGGCGTGGAGCTCGTCGTCAACTTCGACATCCCGTCGCAGAGTGAAGACTACGTGCACCGCATTGGTCGCACCGCTCGCGCTGGTGCACAAGGCCATGCGATCTCTTTCGCCCAGCCCGATGAGAAGCGTTCCATGCGCGACATCGAACGCCTCATTCGCAAACAAATCACCGTCTCGATGATTCCTCATGATCTCCCACCTGCTCGCGCACCGATTGCTGAGGCACGTGACGATCGTCGACCTGCGAGTTCTTCTCGTGGTAACCCTCGTAGCTTCGGTTCACGTCCATACAGCAGCGGCGGCAATCGCCGTTCAAGTGGATCCCGCTCTTCGGGCCCTCGTTCTCATTCGCGCTCCTAAGCCGTATACTATGGAGGTATGAAGCACTTCCAAGAACACTTCGATTGGGCAGTTCGCATCGTGCTCTCGCTTCTCGTCCTGCTTTTCCTAGGACTGTGCGTGACGCTTTTCTTTCAGTATCAGCGTTTGCGACATGATCAAATGATCGGTCCGCATGCGCCATGGTTTCCCTCGCAAGGCAGAGGGGGAGTCCCGTCAGATGTAAACCTTGTTCAGTCATGGATGACCTATGACTACGTCGGCCACATCTATCATCTACCGCAGGATTATCTTAAGACCACGCTCTCCCTTAAGACCACCTACTATCCGCGAGTCTCTATCTCGGCTTCTGCAGCAGTTCAAGGTACGTCGAGTGCGGCACTCACCACTGATGTCAAAAAGGCCATTCAGGATTATCTCGTAAGCAACCCTCAATGAGCACCATTGCTGCGGCACTTCTCTCGGGGCTGCTTCTTTATAAATACTTTCTCCTCTTTGGAGTCTTTTTTCTGTCCGCACTCGCACTTCCGCTTCCCGGCAACACGCTTCTCTTTGCAGCCGGAGCTTTCGCGAGCCAGGGATATATGAATTTTTGGTATGTGCTCGCCTCAGTCCTTGCAGGTAACGTCCTTGGTGACCTTGCTGGCTATTTACTCGCTGCACGATATGGCGAACGTATCGTGCGCATGTTTCGTATCAAGCGTTCCTATCTCGACACTATCGAAGGATATGTGCGCAAACATCCTCGTCCGACGATAATTCTTTCGCGCTTTGGGGGATCGCTCGATCCAGCAGTGAATGTACTCTCCGGCATGGGAGGCGTACCGCTGAGAATCTTTTTAACATACGATATCGTCGGCAATGTGATATCGCTCTTTTTGGTGATTACTGCTGGCTATTACTTAGGCGACTATTGGCAGTCGTTCTCCGGTGTTATTTCGACCATCGGTTGGATATTGTTTGCGGCCCTTGCTATCGGGGGAATTATCGTAATATATCGACGCCAAGTTGGTATCAAGTCAACATCGACAACATTTCCCATGCATCAGGTGAGGAAATTCTGGAGAACATTCAAACAATATGGACAAAGAGATTAATGGCCTGTAGGCTACTATTCTATGGAATACACACCCAGCGATAAAATTCTTGAACGATACGCAGACGTACTTGTCAACTTCGCCCTCGGCGGTGGTAAGGGCATAAAAAAGGGCGAGGTTGTGCGCATTACCGCACACGAAAGCGCCAAGCCACTCTTCCGACACGTGTATCGTGCTGTACTCAAATCCGGCGGCCATGTCGTTTCCAACTACATGCCAGACGACACATCACTCGGGATCAATCTTTCTCGAGATTTCTTCGAACTTGCCAAGCCCGAGCAGCTCGACTTTTTCGCCGAGAAACTCATGCGCGGTATGGTCGACCAAGTCGATCACTCCGTCTATATCATTTCCGATGCCGACATGCAGAGTCTCTCAGGGATTGATCCCAAGAAAATAATGCGTCGCGGTGTAGCAATGAAGAAGCAACGCGATTGGCAAAACGAAAAGGAACACAAGGGGAAGTTCACGTGGACTATTGCGCTCTATGGTACGCCAGCAATGGCCAAGGAGGCAGGGCTTACGCTCGACGAATACTGGAGCCAAATCATCCGTGCGTGTTTTCTCGATGAGACCAAGCCGATTGCCAAATGGAAAGACGTATACAAAAAGCTCGAGAACTATCGCAAAGTTCTCAACGCGCTTGCGCCCAAGACCGACCGCATCCATGTGGAAGGTCCTGACGTGGACTTGTGGATAAAGCTCGGTGAGAAGCGCACCTGGCTTGGCGGCTCTGGCCGCAACATCCCGAGTTTCGAACTCTTTACCTCTCCGGACTGCCGAGGGACTGAAGGCTGGATTCGCTTCAATCAGCCGCTCTATCGCTATGGCAACAAGATAGAGGGAATCGAACTCAAGTTTAAGGCTGGTAAGGTCATCGAGAGTAAGGCCAAGACCAATGAGAAACTTCTCAAAGAAATGATTGCGACTCCCGGAGCAAATATGGTGGGGGAATTCAGCCTTACCGACAAACGCTTTTCTCGCATCACAAAGTTTATGGCCGAGACACTCTTTGATGAAAACATGGGTGGTCCTCATGGCAACACTCATATCGCCCTCGGCATGAGCTACAACGATACATTCTCAGGTGACGTCGCCAAGCTCACGAAGGCGCAGGCAAAAGCACTCGGCTTCAACGACTCCTCAGTGCACACCGACATCATCTCAACCACCGAGCGCACTGCGACTCTTCACATGAAAGACGGCAGCACAAAGCTCATCTACAAGAACGGAGAGTTTACCCTCTAAGGATTACTTTCTTCGAAGGCTTTTGGTCGTCCTCGTTTCGAGGCGAGCAACTGCATATGTGCTCAACCACAAAAAGAATCCTCCAACGACAAATCCGCCCAAGACATCGCTTGGATAATGCACTCCCAGATACACACGACTGAATCCGATAAGGAGTATAAGTGCTGCGAGCACTGAGACGAGCGGGAATCGGTGATGTGGCGGATGCAGAAGTTTGTAAATCATATAAATAAGAAATCCATACATGGCTATCGAGCACGCTGCATGCATGCTGGGAAATGAATATCCCGGTGCGTCTATTGCGGCAAACGATGGAAGCGGGCGAGCACGAGCAACAATGATTTTTATCAGGTACGAGGCAAGCAGACTTCCAAAAATAGAAACAGCAAGCCCTGCAATATACGAGAATCGACGGTGACGGTAGAGCACGATTGCCATGCTAATACCAATCACCGTAATCACACGCGCGTCCCCGAGGAATGTAATCCACGTAAATACATTTACGAGCTCCGGTGTGCGATGTAAGTACAAGAAGTATTCAATCTGGTGATCGAGTGCACTGATAGCAGGAAGCATAGCTCCTATTATACGCCATAACATAAGCGATAAAACTTTGTCGAGGCCCGACCTCGGCAATTTGCCGAGGTCGGGCCTCGACAGATAAGCTTAATCAAAACGTTTTTATCCTGCAAAATGTACGGCGAGATACATCACTCCCATTCCTGCGATTGTCGCAAACGTAGTAAATCGCACCGGATGCCCATGGTGACTCTCTGGCAAAAGGTCGCTCGTCCCAATGTAGAGGAAAAATCCAGAGAATATGGCAAGGAGAATTCCGAGCGTGAGGTCACTCACGCTTATGAGCATGGAGGCAATGATACCAACCACCGGAGCAATCGCGTCAACGATGAGCCATCGCATCGCCTGTCTTCGATCAGGACTGTTTCGCAGCACCACGTTTATCGTATTGATACCGTCTGAGAAATCATGCGTGAGCACTGCGGCGGCGACGATAAATCCGATAGCAGGGGAGACGTGGAAGGCCAGACCGATACCGAGGCCGTCGAGAAAACTGTGAATAGAAAGCGTCCCGGCAAGCCATGAGCCTCTTCCTGAGTGCGAATGTGCATCAGAATCATCATCGTGATGATCGCGATGGAGAACAATAACGCGATCAATTAATAGATACAGTCCGAATCCGACTGCAACCATGGATGTGCCGAAAAACATCGAATAGTGCGGACTGATAAGCCCGAGTGCCTCGGGCATCAAATCAAAAAAGGCGACACCGATGACGGCACCAGCAGAGAATCCAAGTATGAGGTGCAGTCGGTCCTTGAGATACAGTGCAAAAAGACCTCCAAAAAATGTGGAGGCAAACGCCGCGATTCCGATAAGGAATACCATGCATCTAATGTACCGTGTGGATGGCTATTTGCAAAGACGACTTGCGCACTCGTGGCCTATGGGTTATGATTATTTACTTAGAACTCCTAACTATTATCTAGAGTCTTTTTATCGCATTTTTATTGCGTTATCTGCATACAAAAATAATTATGAACAAAACCATTAAGAACCTTTTACAGCCGACGAACGTCGTTATCATTTCTATCGTCGTCGCTGTCGTTTCCGTGGGCGTAGCATATCTCTTGTCCTCCAAACGACCTTCTATTGCTTACGTCCCCGTCACCTCAGGTGCAATCGTGCAGGAAGTCGACGCTAGTGCCGTCGTCGCCGCAGCCGATGCGCTTGATTTATCGTTCCGCTCAGGCGGACAAATTTCTTATGCTGGTCCTGCAGTGGGCACTCATGTAAGTGCCGGTACTACACTCGCAAGTCTCTCAGCTGCTGATTTGCGAGCGCAGGTTGAGCAGGCTCAAGCACAGCTTGCATCTCAAAACGCACAACTTGCAACACTTATGGCAGGTGCGACTCCACAAAATCTTGCCGTCTCACAAACTGCCGTCACCAACGCCCAGGGCACGCTCGCCCAAGACAAGCAAAACGTCATTCAAGCTTCTCAAGATGGCTACGTAAAGGCAGACGATGCTATTCACAATAAAGTTGATCAATTTTTCACCAATCCACGCTCGGGCTCTCCGACACTCGTCGTGACATCAAGCAACTCTCAGCAAACGCTCTCCGCGCAAGCCGATCGTGCAGCGATGGAGCAGACACTCTCTGCATGGCAGACATATGTCGCCTCGCTTCCAACTGTTTCTGCGGGTGACACGTCGTCAGTCGATATTGTTGCGGTAGAAACACAGACAACATCCTACGAGACTCAGGTCCAGAATTTCCTAAATGAAATAGCGACTATTCTTTCGAATGCATCTCCATCGGGTTCCACACCGATTTCCGTATTGCAGGGCTATCAATCAAGTGTCGCAACGGCCCGCTCCAACATGGCAAGTGTCATCAGTGAGCTCAATACGACGTCACTCGCCGCGCAGGGTGCCGTCTCTGCCCTTGCAACCGCCCAGGCACAGCTCAACGTGACGCAATCGCCTCCAACGCAAAATGCTATCGCCGTACAGCAAGCAGCAGTCGCCGCGGCACAGGCCTCTGTCGACTTGGCACAAGCACAGCTTGGAAAGACCGTCATCATGGCCCCAATCGCCGGCACCATTACGGTCAACAACGCGCATATCGGAGAGACAGCAGCGGTGGGGACTCCAGTCATATCGATGATTTCCAACTCGCTCTTTGAGATGGACGTGTACGTATCTCAGACGGACGTCGCCAAGCTCAAGACCGCCGACGTGGCATCGGTCACATTGGATGCATATTCAGGCGTCACCTTTGCCGCGCACGTCGCTTCAATCGATCCAGCAGCAACGACACAAGACGGCGTGTCATCCTACAAAGTCACTCTACAGTTTGACGCAAATGATCCACGCGTTCAGCAAGGTATGACCGGCAGCGTAAAGATTACGACCGATACTCACTCGACTGCACTTTCAGTCCCGACGAGCGCCATTCTTACCGAAGGGACCAACACGTTCGTCTTTGTTCGCTCCGGCAGTGGGGAGACGAAAGTCCCTGTCACGACCGGCATTACGAGTACGGCAGGAATGACGGAAATTATCTCTGGAGTATCTGCAGCAGATTACGTGCGTACGTTTGGCAACGATCAATAAATAACTAACCGAGATAATATAACAGAACTATATGACTACTGAATCACACACCAAGAAATCAAGTCGCGCACAATGGATTCGCGCAGGCGTGCTCGTCCTCATCATCGCGAGCATTGCAACAGCGCTGATATATGTCGGCATCATCAATCGCCGCGTCTACGTAGACAGTGCCTCTATTGTCGCTCCGCTCATCAACCTCGCACCGTCACAAGCAGGCATCTTGGAAGACATATACGTGCACGAAGGGGATACGGTAAACGCATATCAGACCGTCGCACGCGTCGGCAATGAGCTCGTACAGTCCAAAGTCTCCGGTATTATTGTCGCCGTCCCGAATACTGTCGGAGCCCAGGTGAATTCTGGCTCGCCAGTCGTCACCATGATTGATTCCACACAGCTTCGCGTTGTCGGCAGTGTCGCTGAAGACAAAGGATTGAGCAAGCTTGCCGTCGGAGACCCAGTCACATTTACCGTCGATGCCTTTGGTAGCAAGCAATTCTCCGGCATTGTCGATGAGATTGCACCGACTTCCCAGCAATCACAAATCGTCTTCAATATTTCTGACCAACGCGCTGAACAGCAGTTTGATGTGAAGGCACGCTTCGATACGACGGCTTACCCACAACTGAAAAACGGCATGTCTGCGCGCATGTGGATCTATCTCCAATAAGAGACGCATATGAATGGCGTTAACCGATGGCTCGTCCTTGCAACCGTTATCGTCGGGACGTTTCTCGGGCGTCTCGATCAGACGATTGTGAATCTCGCACTGCCGAAGATTATTTCAAGCTTCAGCATTACCGTCACCTCTGCAGCATGGATTGCAACGGCGTACATCATTGCCAATGCGGTCTTTGTGCCTGTCTGGGGAAAGCTTGGCGACACCATCGGACGCAAGAAGATTTATATTTGGGGATTCATGATATTTATCGTAGGCTCGGTGCTCGCAGGATTTGCGTGGAACCTCTCCTCGATGATCATATTTCGCATCATCCAAGCAATCGCATCGTCTGCAGACTATCCGACTGCAATGGCCATTCTCACGATGACGTTCCCACCTGGCAGAGAACGCTCGCGCGCTCTGGGAATCTGGTCGGGAGCATTCGCTGCTTCAGCGGTATTTGGCCCGCTCATTGGCGGACCGCTTATCGACGCATTTGGATGGCGTTCGGTCTTCTTCCTCAATATTCCTGTCGGGCTCGTGGGCCTCGCGATGGCCTTCGCCTACATCAAGGAGTCGGTCTCGGAGCGCAAGTCGACGGAGTTTGATTGGAATGGCGCGCTCACACTTGGTGTGGCACTTTCGACACTCGTCCTCGTGCTTGATCGTGGCACGACCTGGGGCTGGTTCTCTGTTAATTCGCTCCTCTGCTACCTCATCACCATTGTGTTCTCACTACTCTTCTATTACATCGAAAAGACTCACAAGGAGCCGATTATCGATTTCAAGTTTTTCAAAATCGGTGCCTTCACCAATGCGCTCGTCAACAACTTCCTTGTATTCATGTGTATGATGGGAAGCATCTTCCTCATCCCAGTCTTTGCTCAGACATTCCTCGGATATACCGCGACCGAAAGTGGCTATCTCTTCATCCCGATGGGACTCGCCATTCCGATTGCAGCAGCTGTTGGCGCGCAGTTTTCATCGCGCGTATCGCCTCGCATCATCATATTTATTTCGACCGCCGGAGCGGCACTGGGATTCTTCCTGCTCTCCTTTATCGACCCCAAATCCACCGCGCTTGATATCAGTATGCCGCTCATGGTCATGGCAATATTCATGGGCTTTGGTATGGCACAGCGTACCAACATCATCGCGTCTGTCGTACCACAATCAGAAATAGGCATCGCCTCGGGCATCTTGGCGCTTGCCCGCAACATTGGCGGAGCGTTTGGTATCGCGATATTCGGCACGGTGCTTCTCGACTCAGAAAAGCGCAATGTCATCGCTATCGCCGCGCGCAGTGTCATACACAGCGTTGATCCTGCAATCATTCGGCAGGGGATTGCGCTCATTGAGTTTAAGGCGCAGGTCGCAGCCTATGGAGAGGTGTTTCTCTTGGGCTCGGTGTGTATGTTTCTCGCGGCGTTCCCCGTGCTTCTCTTGCGTCTCAATCGCGATGCTGCCGCAGTGCACGTGCACGTTGAAGCCTAATTCTAATTAATCATATGAAAGAAAATCAATTTTCAGAACTCGCATCACTCTTCTTCTCGACGAAGCAAATCATGAAGAAGCAAATGCCGACAAACGCGCACAGCGATCCCAATTCCTGGTTGCGCTTCGAGACGATGAAGTTTATCGACGTCTCAGGTGAGCCCACCATGCGCGACATTGCAGAATATTTGCGCATCAAAGCACCATCGGCGACCTCACTCATCGCTCACTTGGCCTCTCTCGGGCTCATTGTCCGCAAGGTGGAGAAAGACGATAAGCGCATCGTCCGCATCGCGCTCTCACCCAAAGGTGCCAAAGAAGTAGATGCCTATACGAAGCGTTCCATCGTCACCATGCGCAAGACTTTCTCCAAGCTCGACGCGAAAGAAATACAAACACTCGTCACCATTCTCAAACATTTGCGTGCCGCACACCTGAAATAGTCCTATCTCTCGTACGTGCGAGAGAGGCGCTCATTTGCTATCATACAGGCATGAGCGAATCTGATATCCGCGCAGAGCGCATTAAGAAACTCGACACCCTCAAGAGTGCGGGCATGGAGGCGTATCCTATAACCCTCGAACGCGATTACTCCATTGAGGATTTGCTCGCGCGCTTTGACGCGCTTGCAGCTGATGCCGCAAAGGTGACTATCGTGGGTCGTGTCATGGCTCGTCGCGGACAAGGCGGCATCATCTTTATCGATCTTTTTGATGGTTCTTCACGCATGCAGGCGGTCCTCCAGAAAGATGATATGGACGCGGCACTTTTCCAGCTATTCGTCGACACTGCCGACATTGGGGACTTCGTACAAGTGACGGGCACACCGTTTACCACCAAGCGCGGCGAGCGCTCGATACAGGTGAGTGATTGGCGCATGGCTTCCAAGTCGTTGCTTCCGATTCCTGATGAGTGGTACGGCCTCAAAGACGAAGAGAAGATTCTCCGCGAGCGCTATCTCGATATTCTCCTCAACGCCGATGTACGCGCAATGTTTGAACGTCGCTCCAAATTTTGGCACGCAATCCGCACCTTTCTTATGGAGCGAGGATTTATGGAAGTGGAGACCCCGATACTCGAAAGCTCGCCGGGCGGTGCTGATGCACGACCGTTCGTCACACATCACAACGCGCTCAATATCGATGTTTTCCTACGTATTTCAGCAGGGGAGTTGTGGCAGAAGATGCTTCTCGTTGCTGGATTCCCCAAGGTATTTGAAATCGGCAGAATATTTCGCAACGAAGGGCAATCGCGCGAACATGCGCAGGATTACACACAGTTGGAATTTTATCAGGCTTTTTCTGATTACACCGAGGGCATGCGCATGATTCAAGACATGTATCGCCACATAGCCAAAGAAGTCTATGGCAAATATACCTTTGAGATTAATGATCACACGGTGGATCTCGCCAATGAATGGACAGTGATTGACTACTCAACCGTCCTCAAAGAAAAATTCGGCATTGATGCCATTGAGTGCTCCGAGGCAGATGCTATTGCGGCTGCAATAGAAGCAGGAGTGCTTAAAAGGGGAGAAGAGGCCAACAAGGCACGTGCGGTTGATTTGCTCTGGAAGCAGATACGCAAGACCTTGAGTGGGCCGGCATTTCTCACGGGAGTGCCTATCTACCTCGAGCCGCTGGCTAAGCGTAGTCCCACCAATCCCAACGTCGTGGAGCGATTCCAAGTCATTCTTGCTGGCTCTGAGATGGGAAAGGGCTTCAGCGAGCTCAACGACCCACTCGACCAGCGAGCACGCTTCGAAGAGCAGCAGAAGATGCGCGATGCGGGCGATGACGAAGCGCAGCGACTCGACGAGGGCTATATCCGCGCAATGGAATACGGCATGCCACCGGCATTTGGCTTCGGCGTCTCCGAGCGACTCTTTTCATTCCTCGAAAACAAACACATTCACGAAGGCCAACTTTTCCCGCTTCTGAGACCTAAGGAATAATTAAGAACATTTAAATATTAGCATCAGCGATGTCTATCTCTTATGGTGATGTAGACTGAATAAAGTACGACAAGTCCGAGATATACAGCAAAGAAGTTGATACCATAGGAGGTCCAAGAAGGAGTGACCCATATCTTTAAGAGACCCTGTCTTGGGTCGGGGGGCATACAATCTGTGAACGGACCAGCGCCACCCACTGCGAATCCTAAACCTGCTGGATACGTAAATTCACTATAATCGCCCTCCTTGAAACAAAAGAGAGCTGGCGGATTATTATTGATTTTGATTATTTCCATTGGACAAGCTCTCCCCAAGATTCCCGATTGAGCATAGGGTTGAATCTGTCCGCCTATTTTTATAGACGCAACATTTGTTGTCGTGCTCAAAAAAACATCATACGCGTCTTCTGGACAGACTTTTACTCGAATATGAAATACATTTCGAGATACGTGGAGCGGGAGCTGCAACGCTGTTGCTAAGTCACCTCTAAATGTTGGATTTTCACTTGTTACAGCATCTGGGAAAGCTATCTGTGTGTAGGAGTTGAAAGGACTTCCGTAAAGCCATACAGTAAAAACTAGAGCTACAAGAAAAACTAGGAAAAATGGGGCATATTTATAATTAATCACCCTCCATAGCCATCTAAGACCTCTCATTGTAGAAAGGAAGGGAATGGCAATATAGTGTCGCCAGTTTTTTAGATTCACAATATAACTCTACCTTAAGGTGCTGTATGATTGCAAAGAAGTTCCAACCAGTCAACAAACAAAACATGCACAAGCTTAAATTAATCATTGAGAATTCTTTTATTGAATCTACTGCAACCAGTAGCGAGCTCGGAATAACTGTATATGAAAGGGTCTTTAATAAACTGGCAAAGGAAGGAAAGTCCCTTGGGAAAGTCCAGCCTATATACATTGAAATTCATGGAACCTATAAGATATTTGGTGTACTAACCTTAAATAAGAGCGGCACCTATTCCTTCTTTCCCGAATTCACTGATGGCCTACCTTTCGACCACATAACCTTCGTTAAAGACCTTTCAAAGAATAATCATCACTACACACGAAATACTCCTGATGGAAGGGAAAAAGTTCTACCCATATTCGCGGAACATCTAACCAATGGTATGTATCACGCATTATCATTTGCCTGTGAACCTTCATTCCTGAAAGATGCGCCGAGAGAGGTCTTTTATCCAGAAGTTAACGTGGATAGTGCGAGTGAGTTGACGGATGCTTTCTTTACAGCGGGTACTCAAGAAGGTTCGATATTGATTAAGCCCGGGGAAGGTACAGGGACAGTCTGTGTACAATTCTTTCTTATCCCAAAGGAAACCGATTATAAGAATATGATCATTTACCCTGAGGGATACAAAAAGATACAAACAGACTTCGAGATAGAGGAGGGAAGGGAAGTCAGTACTAGTTACACTGTAGTTCCGCATGTATATCAAACAGATTATGTTTTAGGCATTGCGGTCTTTTTTTACAATAAAAAAATGGATAGTCCATTAATGATAGCTGGAGCCGCAAACAGAGAAGGTTTTTATTCCAAAATAGATATTGAACCTCCCAGGAGAGCCTAAGACTTAAGACGGTTACAACTTTGCCCCAAACCCCCAGCAATTGACAAATATATATATTGGTGTATAATACTGTTCATTAAATATGGACAACAAATACATTGATCAGGAAGGTTATCCACGCTGGAAAGATAGCCGTCGCTTGGTACATCGAACTGTCGCAGCAAACATGTTTGGTGGAAAGCTCCCAGACGGTATGATTGTTCATCACATCGATGGAAACAAGCGAAACTTTCGTAAAAATAACCTTGGTGTCATGAATCGAAGTGCGCATGCAATCCTCCACATTCGCGAGAGACAGCTGTATCTAAAATTGTACTAAAAAGGTTCCAACTTCGGACCAACCCCCCAGCTAGCACTTGCCGTATTGAAACAAAAAAGCGGGACCGAATCGATCGGCCCCGCTCCAGTTGATTAAGAGTAACTACTGCAGTAAGTAGTTAGACTTTCGCTTATTCTTCTGGATCGTCCCACGTGGCTGTGACCGTGCAGTCATAGAGACCGGAACTGTGGTCGCAGGAGGGCCAGCTATATTTTATATTCTTCGCACCATCGGGGACCTGAGATTTTGCCAGTTCTCTGGCTATCTGCCACGCCTTTGGTTGAAGCGCTGACGTCCCGATCGCGCTCGCTGAGCCCGCATAACTGACTGTAGAAGATGCCAAAAACGCGACTGGCAAAGCCAAAGCGCATAGCATTCGCATTCGATTAATACCCATCTTACGCCGAGTCACATAGTTAAAACCAAAGTAATTATGCATTTGATTCTCCAATAGTCTCACGGACTAGATCACACTTGGCGCGATTGCCTCAAAGCTCAGGTGACGAGCTGTGTCAAAGAACGACGGCAATACTATAACATATGTAAACAGAATTGCAATCCCACCTAAAAATTGCAATAATCTTTAGTAATAAAAGTTCTAACATCGTCCCCTACGGCCAGCATCAAAAAGTCCCCAATTGGGGACTTTTTGTTTGAGAATATGCGAGGTTGTTCTCTTTATTGTCCTGTCGTAGGAGCCGCTGCAGGGCGCTCAAGGCCGCTGGTGCGGGCTGGACCTGTTCTGGGGTCAGACCCCATTTCTCATTTCTTCATGTGCTTCCGAGAGAATAATGCGCTTTCCATCTTCCGGTGCATCGGCCGCAATTGCTATTTTTTCCTGGTGATGTACAGTATTTCTTGGACCGATATCTCTACATACTTTCGGCCAAAAAACCAAAGAAAAAAGGAGAACGCAGAAATGTCAATCATACGTTGGGCGGCTATGGTAGCCGCATTGCTGGTGTTTACTATTACCGCAAACCCGGCACGAGCAGAAAATCTCAACCAGAAGTACGGTCCGAGTTGGGACTGCAGCTACATCACCTTTGGACTGCCTATATATGACACATGCAAACCATGCCAAGACAAAGGAATGGATTTTTGGAAGGATAGCGATACAACTGGGCACTGTGTGCTCAAGGAGGGAGCTGCCACAGAGCAAGCCCCAGTACAAAAACGGAATTACACGCCCACTCCATCTGCTCCGACGAAGCAGAAGCAATTGTGGGGAGCCATCGCTGCTGGTATTGAGGAACAAGGGAACGGCATCAGTGTTGCGGTCGGATCGACTATCAGAGCCGGTTCCGAGCAATTGGCAAAACAAGGAGCTCTGCAGAAATGCGGAGAGAATGGAATCTCAACTTGCAAAATCGTCAGCACGTTTACCGGTTGTGGTTATGTGACAGACGGGAAGGGTAATGGCACAGGCAAGGTGGCATGGGGCATTGGCGCAACAGCGCAAGATGCATACAACCAATGCATGAGTAAGGGTGGCGTGACCTGTGATGTTGAAACCATTGGCGGCTGCAACCAATAACTCTTAAAGCCGGGAATTTTTATCCCGGCTTTTTATTTGTATAGGAGGCGATTAATCTGCTAGAAATCTATCTCTGTACTGGATATTGTATTTAAATATGTTCCAACTTCACCCCAAACCCCAGCCAGTTTGAGCTCCATTCTTATGCTCGAATCGAGTCGTTTTATATTAACTTTACTCTTTATTGTTTCCACGATAGGGTGGTCCGTAGATGAACGATGAAGGAGGCGACTATGCCAAATATTGTGCAAGCAGAATTTTTCCATGTTGGAGGAAGGAATACCAGCTCGCTCGAAGACTTGTTCGAGGAAATGAGTGAACGTATAAAGGAGAGCCTTCCGCTCGCTCTAGCAGGAATCGAAACAGGTACCGGAATTAAGACAGCACTGCGTTTCTTCGACCAAGATAATCATTTGACCGTTTTGACGAAGAAGCTGCAATCAATGGAAGACCTGTACACGTCTATACTCGAATCTCTCGGCACTACTTCTCCGAACAGTTGGCATCGATGGTACTTTGGCATGCAACTACGAAAATTTGCAAAACAGAAGTCTGCCCTAAGCGAGAAAGTCGAGCAAGCAGCAATCGCAGCATGTATTGCTTCTCTTCAGTCAAACAAACCATTCGGCGTTGAACGAATGGATCGTTCGTATCGAACTATCAAGCCAGAAGAGCGCCATAATTTTCAAGAAAAGGTGCAAGGAGCAAAAGGAGTCTGGCTTTTTATCTTCGAACCGAACGATCTGTGCGCAGACAAAAACAAGCTCGTGACGACAATGATGTAAATTGAAACTAAGAGGCGCCGAGATAGGCGCTTCTTTTTTTATGTACTCAAACTCGTTGGAATATCGTCCCAAACGGTCCGCAACAAAAAGTCCCCGACTGGGGACTTTTTGTTTGGAGGAAGAAGACAGTTTCTTATTGTCCTGTCGTAGGAGTCGTCGCAGGGCGCTCGAGGCCGCTGGTGCGGGCTGGGCGGACTTGGATGGACGTTGCCGTGACTGAACCATCGGAATTGGTGGCTCCTGTCACTGTAACGCTTTGTCCCACGGTAAGCGCGCTTGGTGCGACAGTCTGCATCTCAGAGACCTGAGTCGTCGTGTCGAAGAGGACGATCTTGGTGCCGGTCGTCGCTGAAGTAGAGGTCGAGGCTGCCATCTGGATGGTCATGGTGCCGCTGCCGATGGAGAGAATCGTGCCGCCGGTAAATCCGCCTCCCGCAGCTCCGCCGCCGAAGCGTCCTGCGCCGCCTGCACCACGGCCTGCGAATGCTGCGCCAGTTGCTGTTGCAGCAGTTGTTGATGACGTTGCTTTTTGCATTCCGAGATAATATCCGCCTCCTCCGAAGACCACTGCCGCCACTATGCCTACGATTATTGTGTTGTTCATATTTATTTTTTATCTTAATTACTATACTTTTTAATAATCTGACCTTTATTCCTATCACTACTCATATCGTAGCGCTTCAATAGGATTCAATGAGGCGGCACGACTTGCTGGATACCAGCCAAAGACGATACCGATAGCGGCGGAAACGCCGAAGGCGAGCAATATGGGTTGAAGTGAAATGGAAGTGGTGACGATACCGGTAAGATTGACCGCGAGCGATATGCCGGTCCCGAGAACGATACCGATGACGCCTCCAATCACGGTGAGCGTGATTGCCTCGATGAGGAATTGTCGGCTGATGTCACTCTTTCGAGCGCCAATGGCTTTGCGCAAGCCGATTTCGCGCGTGCGCTCGGTCACCGTCGTGAGCATCATGTTCATGATGCCGATACCACCGACGAGAAGCGATATTCCCGCGATGGCACCGAGAAGAATGGTGAGCGTGCCGGTGATGGATGAGGCGCTCGCCAAGATATCTGCTTGATTGAGGACGCTGAAGTCCGCGCTCGCGGGATTACTGATGTTGTGTCGTGCGAGCAAGAGGGAAGTGACGTCATTTTGCACCTGGGTCGTGACGTCGGCACTTGCTGCCTGTACGTCGATGGTCGTGAGGAAGCTGTTGCCAGCCAAATACAGGGACATTGTACCCACGGGAATGTAAATCATACTATCTGGACTGCTAAATCCACTTCCGCCCTTAGCGACGGTGACACCGACCACGGTAAATTGTTGCCCATTGATGCGGATGATTTGTCCTACCGGCTCGGTACCGGTGGCGATGAGATCGCTCACTGCAGTCGGGCCCAGCACGGCAACCTTGGCAAGCGAAAGACTTTGCTCATCGGTGATGAATGATCCATCAGCAACAGAGATGTTGCGAATAGTCGCGTAGCTTGCCGAGACGCCGTCGACGGTCGTGTTGGTGTTGGTGCCGGCACCCACCACCTGATAGCGGCCAGAGACTTCTTTGGCAACGCCGCCGATGTTTGCTACTTGGGAGAGAATTGCATCGGAATCAGCAGTTGTAAGTGTCTGCGCGGTGCCGCGTCCGGCACTGACACCGAATCCAGTTGCGCTACGCTGCGCGCCCGGTGTGATGAGGAGGAGATTGGAGCCAATGGATTGAATGCTTGATTGAATAGAGGCGGTCGCACCCTGGCCGATAGAGACCAGTGCAATGACAGAAGCGATGCCGATAACGATACCAAGTACGGTGAGCCCCGAGCGGGTCATATTGGCCGAAAGTGCGGCATATGTCTCTTCAAATGTATCTTTTATTGTCATGATGTTTGTTCGTAGTGGATGTTGGTAGGGACAATCTTTTGCTGGTGTTTCTTGTCGGAGAGAATTTTACCGTCTTTGATATGAATGATGCGCTCGGCGTGCTCTGCTACCTCTGGCTCGTGCGTGATGAGGACGATGGTGCGACCTTGCTCCTTGTTGAGTCGTTGAAATGTACCAAGCACGATTTCTCCGGTACGTGAATCGAGGTTGCCTGTCGGTTCATCGGCGAGAATAAGCGAGGGATTGTTGACGAGTGCGCGCGCGATAGCGACACGCTGGATTTGCCCGCCAGAGAGTTGATTGCTCATGTGAAAGAAGTGACTCTCAACCATGCCGGCTGCAAAGAGTGCCTCTCTCGCACGCTTCTCACGCTCCACTTCATCGACGCCCGCATAGATGAGTGGGAGCATGACATTGCGCAGGACGGTCGTGCGGGGAAGGAGATTGAATGATTGGAAGACGAAGCCGATTTTGTCTTTGCGGATGTCGGCGAGTTCTTCATCACTAAGCTGGGCTACGTCTTTGTTGTCGAGCAGGTAGGCACCGGTCGTCGGGGTGTCGAGACAGCCAAGAATGTGCATGGTGGTTGATTTGCCAGATCCTGACGGACCCATGATAGCGACAAACTCGCCGTCATTAATGGTGAAGGAAATTCCCTTGAGCGCTTGGAAGACGTTGTCTCCCGAGCCGTATGACTTCGTAATGTCTTGTACCTCAATCATACGATTAGAGGCGAATAGCAGTACCGCCACCGCCACCTCCTCCAAAGCCACCAGTTCCGCCTGTGCGTGAGGTTGCGGTCGCGGCGGTGGTCTTGGATGCGGTCGATCCCGAGGTTGTGCGTGTGATTATTTGCGCACCTTCGGTGAGTCCGGAGACAATCTCGGTGTTGGTGTTGTCAGAGAGTCCGACGACGACGGGAATCATTACCGGTGTCTGTGTGGAAGTAACTCCGGAGCTGCTCGTGATACTAGGACCGGTGAGTGCAGGGGAGAATGTACGTACAAACGTTGCCGTGCCTTGGGTCGTGATGGCGCTTGCTGGCACGGTAAGCACATTCTGATGCACTGCTGACTGAATGCTGGCGTTCACCGTCATGCCAGCCTTTACACGCGGATCTTGCGTTGCAAAGCCGATTTTAATCGCATAAGAGACGACTCCTTGCGTCACCGTGCCGAGAGGAGAGACGTCAACAACCTGCCCGGTGAGGCTGAGATTGGTAATTGCGTCGAAGGTGAGTGTCGCTTGCTGCCCGACAGCGACCTTCGCCGCGTCGATTTCATTAAGTGAGAGCACTGCGAGCTCTTGGTCGGTGAGGAGCGTTGCAGCACTCGTGCCACTACTTACCGTGTCGCCCACATGGAGGTTGAGGTTGGCAATGGTGCCGGAGAAGGGTGCGGTGATGGTGTAGTTGGAAAGATTCGTCTCTGCTTGGTCAACGGCGTTTTGAGCTTGCTGTACGCTTAGTTGTGAAGATTGCAAATCAAGTGTGTTGGCTCCTGCCTGGAGCTGGGCGAGCGTCTGAGTGCTCTCTGAGAGAGCCGCGTTGTCGTTGATGATTGATTGTTTGGTGGAAGCGAGCTGATTTCTATCGGAGAGAAGTGACGACAAGTGAGAATTAATCTTTGCGATGTCGGTGCTGAGATTGGCGATTGAAGTGTCGGCTTGCGCATTAGGATTCTGATTGTGAAGCTTTACTTGATTTTCATAAAATTGCAGGAATGAGTTTGCGGTGTTGAGTGCGTTTTGCTCCGCTTGTACGAGTGTGTATGACTCGTTGAGTATTGATTCAATCGTTGATGTAGAGGATGACTGGGAGGTCAATTGAAAATCAGCGTAGGCACTATTGTAGGCTGTCTGTGCGGCAAGGTATGTGTTGTAGGTATTTGTGCGATATGAGATAGCACCGAGGTTGTCCCAGTTTTGCAGTGCGCTCTGGTAGTAGTCAATGTTCCATAAGCTTCCCTTGCTCGCGCCGGTGCCGATAACGACATCTTGGAGTTGTGTTTGAATATTGGGGATATCGAGGAATGCTGAGATGACGTCACTGTAGCTCGTGCCATAGTCGGTCGAAAGATTGGTTTGATCGGTCACGATGCTCGCCTGTGCCTTTGCCACAGCATTTTGATCTTGGGTAAGCTGGAGCGGGGTTGCTGGCTGCTGAGTCTTTTGCAGAGAGATTTGTGCGCTTTGCAGACTCGATTTGGCACTTTGCAGTGCATTGTACTGGTCCGATGCGCTGATGTAGGCGAGTACCTGGCCGGTATGCACTTGCGCACCGTTTTTGACCAGGACGTTGCTAATTTGCCCTGAAGCCTTTGGATTGATGGTTATTTCATCCGATGGGGAGACCTGTCCACTGCCGGAGACGGTCGAAATGACCGTGCCTGTCTGTACTGTTGAGAGTACGTACTTGGTCTGTACGACTGTCGGATGCGTAACGCCCCACAGCCAATACAGAGCACCGATGACGATTATCGCGATGATGAAGCTGCGAATTTTGTGCTTCTTAATGTATAGAGAGACCTTACTGAAATAAGCTTGCGCGGGTGCAGTTACGGGTAAATTCATAAGTAAATCAAGCAGTGTTGATAAAAGAGACATGATATTTGTCTTATATGAGCATAATACGTCACTTTGCAGAGTTTTCTTTCATTTATGAGGTATAGTTGTTGATATGGAAAAGACGGCAGTATTTGGAGGCGGATGCTTCTGGTGCACGGAAGCGATATTTCAGATGCTTAAAGGCGTGAGCAAAGTAGAAAGTGGCTATGCCGGAGGTGCTATGGAGAATCCTTCATACGAGAAAGTTTCAAATGGAAATACTGGCCACGCTGAGGTCATTCGCGTTACGTACGATCCTTCACAAATTTCATACGAAGATTTGCTCACGGTCTTCTTCGGCTCTCATGATCCGACTACTCCCAATCGACAAGGCGCAGATGTAGGCGAGCAATACCGCTCCATCATTCTCTACGAGACTGATGAAGACAAGGCGACAGCCGAGCGTGTGTCGAAGGAGATACAAGAGAGCCTTACTGATGGCACACGTGTCGTCACACAGATTGTGCCGCTTGGGAAATTCTTCAAGGCAGAAGACTACCATCAGAATTATTTCAAAGAAAATGTCTCTGCTCCGTATTGCCAAATAATCATCGAACCCAAAATAGAAAAGGTGAAGAAGCGATTTGCGGAACTCGTGAGGCAATAATACTAAGCGCTAAAGTTATCCACAGTGACAGACTGGTCACAGTTGTTACAGTGGGAAATGTGAGAGGTTAGCATGGGTGTTTATCCTCCTCACAGCCCATTTTGGGCTTCCTCCGTGAGAGATGAGGCTGCTTCCACTCCCTGAAGCAGCCTCTTTTTATATTAGACATTATTTGTAGCCATAGTTGGGGCGCAATGTTATATTTCCTGTATGCAAAAACTCTCAGACACGCTGCGTGAGCGCGGATATGTCTACCAGCACTCGAGCGAAACCATCGAGGAAATTACCGATGGCGTACCGAGGACACTCTACCTAGGAGTAGATCCTACTGCTGATTCGATGCACGTGGGTCAACTGCAAGGCATTCTCGTTTTGCGCCGATTTATCGAAGCAGGACACAAGCTCATCATTCTCGTCGGCGGCGGCACCGGCATGGTGGGAGATCCAGGTGGCAAAAGCACCGAGCGTAATCTGCTCTCTGACGAGATGGTGGACAGTAATGCTGCAGCACTCAAGAAACAATTTGAGCAACTTCTCGGAAGTGTGGATTTCCAGATGGTCAATAATGCCGATTGGCTTCGCGCAATCTCAATGATGGAATTCTTGCGCGACACTGGGAAGCACTTCACCGTCAACGAAATGATAAAACGCGACAGTGTACGCCCTCGCCTCGAGACGCCAGATCAAAGTATTTCATATACGGAATTTTCATACATGCTCATGCAGGCATACGATTACCTGCATCTCAATAAGACACTTGGTTGCGACCTTCAGGTTGGTGGCTCTGACCAGTGGGGGAATATCATCTCGGGAGTTGACCTCATTCGTCGAGTCGAACAAAAGCAAGCTTATGCATTCTCCTGGCCGCTCCTCGTTGACAAGAAGACCGGGAAGAAATTTGGTAAGAGTGAAAAAGGAACTGTTTGGCTTGATGAAAGCAAAACGTCATTCTTTGATTTCTATCAATTTTGGCTCAATACGGATGATGATGCAGTTGAGGAATTTCTTTTAAAGATGACGATGATAACAAAGGAAGATATTGATTCGGTACTTGCGACCCACAATGAGAATCCAAGTGTTCGATTTGGACAACAAAGATTGGCGCACGAAGTTACATCGCTTGTTTTTGGACCAGAAAAGGCGAAACGTGCCGAATTAGTTTCAAGAGTACTCTTTGGAAAGGATGGTAGTACTCAATCTATGAATGATGGGGACTGGAATTTGATTGCAGAAGATTTCCCAACTTTCCATGCGAGTGTTGGCGTCAGTCTTGCTGATGTTCTTGTTGCGTCCAATCTCGCCAGCTCCAAACGTGAAGCCAAACAATTCTTAGAAGACGGAGCAATTACATTGAATTATAAAACAGAGTCAGCGGACAGACAGCTCCATGAAATTGATTTTCCAAACAAGCGTGCACACTTACAGCGAGGTAAGCGCAACGTCGTCGTTCTCACTCTCCAGTAGCATACAGAAGCATGAAGCGGCCGATTAGTTTTGAAATTGAAAAGCGAGGCGCTGGCCTTGCACGTGCTGGGGTACTCAAGACTCCTCATGGCGACATCAAGACGCCTGCGTTTACGGCTGTCGCGACTAAGGCAAGCCTCAAAGGGATTGCGCCTGATAGATTCAGCAACCTTGGCGTGCAAGGAATTATTTCCAATACCTACCACCTCTTTCTCTCACCCGGAGAGAAGCTTATTGAAGCTGCCGGTGGAATACACAAGTTCATGAACTTCGATGGTCCAATAATGACCGACTCCGGTGGTTTCCAAGTCTTCTCGCTCGGCGTTGGCTTCGGCAAAAAAGTCTCGAAGTTTGCGCCAAGGTTAGACCTTGACGGAGCTGGCGAGGCTGTCGAGGAGCCGACGTTGCCGGGAGTCTATAGCGAGGAGCTTGCGACCTCGCATGGCAAGCTCGCTATCGTGGATGATGAGGGAGTGTCCTTCACCTCGCATATCGATGGCTCGTTCCATCGTTTTACCCCGGAGCGTTCTATTGAAATACAACACGCCCTCGGTGCGGACATCATCTATGCATTCGATGAATGCACGTCGCCCGAAGCGGATTATGAATATCAACAAGAAGCAAGTGCACGCACGCATGCGTGGGCCAAACGAAGCCTTGCAGCACACCGACAAAATCCTACCAAAGACGCATCGCAGGGAATATACGGCATCGTGCAAGGAGGTCGCTTCGAAGATTTGCGTATTGAGAGCGCAAAGACACTGGCCGACATGGATTTTGACGGCTATGGTATCGGAGGATCGTTTAGTAAGGAAGACATTCTCGGGATTTTGGAATTAGTAAACAAAGAATTGCCCGAAGGAAAGCCGCGACACTTGCTCGGCATTGGAGAGCCTGAAGACATATTCATCGGTGCGGCTGCTGGCATCGATACGTTTGACTGTGTGGTGCCCACGCGCAAGGGACGCACCGGCTCGCTCTACACACACGAAGGGCAAATACTTATCCGCAATGCTGAATTCAAAGAGGACTTTTCGCCAATCGATGCGCAGTGTACGTGCTTTGTATGCAAAGGATTCACGCGTGCCTACATCCACCACCTTTTTCGCACTAACGAAATGCTCGGACCCATATTGAGCTCAGCACACAACGTGCACTTCCTCTCGCAGCTGACCGCCGACATCCGCGCCTCAATCATTGACGACACGTTTGATGAATATCAAGATACCTTTCTCAAAAAATATCTCGCAACATAAAAGGCGATACCGAAGTATCGCCTTTAATCTAGGGTTTGGGTTTACCATCCTCAGATTTAGATTTGCCTGAATGTTCTCTGTGGAATTTTCCGGCGAGTGCGAGGGCTCCTTCGCCACTCAATTCCGGGTGCACTTTTTGAAGCTGTTTGATTTTCGGCTCCAATATTTGTAGATTTTTTAGGTATTCTGGATCATTTCGAGAATCATCTTTCATGGTAATCTCCGCATCATGTACCGAGTCAATTATAACACAGTTTAGTATATTTTACAAATTCTGATACAGTGTACGTATAGTATATATGGCTCGTTTCAAAATTAAATCAGACTATATTCCTGCCGGTGACCAGCCGACCGCTATTGCGGCACTGGTGAAGGGGCTCAAGGAGGGCAAACGCGACCAAACGCTTCTTGGCGTTACGGGTTCGGGCAAGACCTTTACCGTTGCCAACGTCATCGAGCAGACTCAAAAGCCCACGCTCGTCATCGCGCATAACAAAACACTCGCCGCACAGCTCGCTGCCGAATACCGAGAATTTTTCCCCGATGCAGCGGTGCATTATTTCGTCTCATACTACGACTACTATCAGCCGGAGGCGTATATGCCGGTCACTGATACCTTTATCGAGAAGGAAGCGATGGTCAACGAAGACATCGAGCGCTTGCGACATGCGGCGACCCAAGCACTGCTCACGCGCTCAGACGTGATTATCGTAGCGTCGGTCTCATGTATCTACGGACTCGGAAGTCCTATCGAATACCAGAAGGTCAACATGAAGCTCACGGTAGGCGACCCGATGACGCGTGCCGCTCTCGGTCGCCGACTCATTGGAATGTACTTCGAGCGCGTGGCCGGCGACCTTTCACCAGGGACGTTTCGCGCACTTGGCTCGCATGTAGAGGTAATGCCAGCCGGCGAGCGCACTATTTATCGCGTTGATCTTATGGGCGGGAAGGTCTCAAAGATTGAACAAATTGATGATGTAACTCGTGTCATAGAACAAAATCACGAGGCAGTATTTCTTTTCCCTGCCAAACACTATGTCACTCCTAAAGATGTGCAGGATGCGGCTGTTGCCGATATCGAAGCCGAGCTCGCCGCGCGCTTGAAGCAACTTACGGATCCCGACAAAGTGATTGAACACGAGCGATTGAAGCGTCGCGTGCGACAAGATGTCTCGATGATTAAAGAGTTTGGCTACTGCAACGGTATTGAGAATTACTCGCGCCATTTCGATAGGCGCTCTCCCGGCGAGCCACCATATACCCTCATGAGTTATTTCCCGAAGGATTTTCTCACCATTATCGATGAATCACACGTCACTATTCCGCAGATTGGCGGAATGTATGCCGGAGACCGAGCTCGCAAGGAGACGCTCATTCAGTACGGCTTTCGTCTGCCGAGTGCCTTAGACAATCGACCACTCAAGTTTGATGAATTTGAAACGCGTCGTGGGCAAACTATTTATACCTCTGCAACACCAGGACCATATGAACTCGAACATAGTGGCACACCAATCCCACAGGTGATTCGCCCGACAGGACTCGTGGATCCTCAGATAGAGATTCGTCCAGTCGTGAGTGGTTCCCCGAGGTCAGACCTTAAGGGAGCCCAAGGTCCGACCTCGGGGAATCCTGATTATCTTGGACAAGTGAAGGACTTCATTGTTGAAGCAGAGAAAGTCACTGCTCGCGGTGCTCGCAGTATGGTGACGGTACTTACCAAGAAAATGGCCGAGGACCTCGCGCAGTTTCTTACCGAGAAACAAATTCGCGCCAAATACATTCACAGTGACATCAAAACCATCGAACGCATCGAGATTCTTACAGCGTTTCGCCGAGGAGAATTCGACGTGCTTGTCGGAGTGAACTTGCTTCGCGAAGGACTCGACCTGCCTGAAGTGGAGCTTGTGGGCATCTTGGATGCCGACAAAGAAGGATTCTTGCGCAGCGAGACGTCGCTCATTCAGACCATTGGTCGTGCCGCCCGCAACGTAAACGGTCGCGTCATCCTCTATGCCGATCGCATGACAGGCTCACTCGACAGAGCAATAGGCGAGACCAACCGTCGTCGTGATATTCAAATCGCATACAACACCAAGCACGGCATCACTCCACAGACTATTGTGAAGCGCATTCACGATATCGTCGGCGACATTCAGAAGGCTCGTTCACGCGCGGTCTCCGAGCTTGCCGAGGGCGACATCAAAGCCTACGGAGGTGATGTGAAGAAACTCATCAAAGAGAAGCGCAACGAAATGCATAAAGCAGCGGATGCCCTCGACTTCGAGACTGCCGCACTCTTGCGCGATGAAATCCAGCGACTCGAAAATCCTCCCAAGGATGCCAGTGCCAAGAAGAAGCCTCGTACTCGTACATAATATATGGCTCTAAATGTACAAAAACAGGTGCCACTTTCTCCGCTCACCACTTTTCAAATTGGAGGCAATGCAGAAAGCTTCGTTGAGATTAAAAACACAGATGAACTAAAGGAAGCACTAGAGTGGGCTCGCGAGCACAAAATTGCAGTCGCAATTCTTGCCGGCGGGAGCAACGTGCTCGTCGCTGACGATGGGTTTGATGGGCTCGTTATACATATTGTGAGCGATGGACATGTCTTTGATGGGCAGGTACTTACTGCTGATGCCGGATGCAATCTTCTCTCACTTATTCATGAAGCGGGGAGTCGCGGACTTGGTGGATGGGAAAGTCTCGCCGGTATTCCCGGCACTATTGGTGGCGCTGCGCGAGGCAATGCCGGAGCCTTTGGCACTGAAATCAAAGACGTCCTTACGAGTGTCGAGGCACTCCATCGAGAAACATTTGAAGTGCGAAAATTTACCAATGCAGAATGCGCATTCGCGTATCGGCAGAGTTTTTTCAAATCCCATCCGGAATGGATTATTACGTCGGTCTCAGTAGCACTCCAAGTTGTTGACGCAACGACAAGTGCGGTAAAGTCAGAAGAAACCATTACTGAGCGCGAACGCAGACACCTGCAAAATGTAAAAGCCGCAGGTTCATACTTTATGAATCCGACAGCACCGACAGAGGTGATTGCACAATTCGAGCAAGAAAAAAATGTGAAGGCTCGTGAAGGTCGCGTACCGGCCGGCTGGCTCATAGAGAAGGCGGGGATGAAAGGTGCCGTCGTCGGCGGAGCAATGGCGAGCATGCAGCATCCGAATTATTTGGTGAATACCGGTAACGCTACCTCGGCTGATGTGCGCGAGCTTGCTCAGATGGTGAAAGATGCAGTAAAGAGTCAGTTTGGAGTCGATTTGAAGGAAGAAGCAGTCCAATTCTGATTGTGGTATAGTGCCCATACCAACCCCTAGCGCAAAGCAGGGGCGGATTTCCTTTAATCTTATATGGCAGATTCATCAAAACATAACGACAAAAACATGGATGCGGGCAAAATCGTCATCAAGGGCGCACGCACACATAATTTGAAAAATGTGTCGGTTGAAATTCCACGCAACAAAATGGTCGTTTTTACCGGGCTTTCGGGTTCCGGCAAATCCTCCCTCGCGTTCGACACTATCTTTGCGGAAGGCCAGCGCAAGTATGTCGAGTCCCTTTCGGCTTATGCGCGACAATTTTTGCGCCAGATGCAAAAGCCTGATGTCGACGAGATAACCGGCCTCTCACCAGCAATTTCAATCGATCAAAAGAGTCGCTCCAACAATCCGCGCTCGACTGTCGCTACCATTACTGAAATATATGACTACCTTCGTGTGCTCTATGCTCGTATCGGTCACCCTCATTGCCCCGAGTGTGGTCGCGAAGTCAAAAAGCAATCCAATGAAGAAATTCTCGGTTCGGTTTTGGATATTGTAGAAAAGGCTCGAAAGAGTCCCAGTGCCAAATCGAGCGAAGGCAAGAAACTTACCAAGGGAGTATCCGATGCGAAGATTCGCATCGCCGCGCCGATTGTCGTCGGTCGCAAAGGTGAGTACTATCAGCTTCTCTACGATTTGCTCAACAAAGGCTACGAGAAAGTGGTGATTGATGGGCAAGAGAAGTCACTCCGTGAGCGCATTGTCCTCGAGAAGAACGATCGTCACGATATCGATGTCGTTGTCGATGACATTTTTGTCTCGGAATTCGTCGATGATGCGAAGGCGGCACACGAGCGCGCATCGGAAGCCATCGAACGTGCGCTTGCCGAGTCTGAAGGTTTGATAAAGATTACCGATGCCGCAGGAGTGCCACACATCATATCGGCAAAGTTCATGTGTCCGTACGACGGCTTTTCCTTCCCTGAAGTCGAGCCTCGCCTTTTCTCATTCAATAGCCCGTATGGTGCATGCCCTGAATGTAAGGGGCTTGGAACGCTGTATCTCTTTAGCGATGAGCCATGCACCGTCTGTAATGGCGCGCGTCTACGACCCGAGGCGCTCAATGTGTTTCTTGGTCCCGTCAAACAGCCAGCAGATCACAAGGGACCTGCGACAGGTATGAGTATCGTCGGCCTCTCATCGCTTTCTATCGAGGCAGCTCAAGCTTTTTTTGATCATCTCAAACTCTCAGCAAAAGAATCTGATATTTCCAAAGGTATCAACAAAGAAATCACCTCGCGATTACAATTCATGCTCAATGTCGGTATCGAATACCTAACCCTCAATCGCAAAGCCAACACACTCTCAGGCGGCGAAGCGCAGCGCATCCGTCTCGCCTCACAGCTCGGCTCAGGGCTCGTAGGGGCACTCTACGTACTCGATGAGCCGACAATTGGCTTGCATCAACGCGACAACGACAAACTTATTGAAACACTCAAACATTTGCGCGACCTCGGTAATACCGTCGTCGTCGTTGAACACGATGAGGACACTATTTATGCGTCCGACTATATCGTCGACATCGGCCCCGGAGCAGGAGTGCATGGTGGCAATATTGTCGCTTCCGGTTGGCTTGAAGATTTGCTGACTGCCAAGACCAACAAATCAGGGAGCCGCACGCTCTCATACTTGCGCGAAGAGACCGCAATAGAAATTCCCGAGAAGCGCCGCACAGCCGACAGAGGCAAGATTAAGATTCGCGGAGCCAACAAGTTCAGTATGAAGAATCTCAATGTGGATGTGCCACTCTCCAAGCTCGTTGCCATCACCGGCGTCTCTGGCTCGGGCAAATCCACCTTCCTCTACGAAATACTCCACCGCAATTTACTCGCGAAGTTTGATAAACGATTCCGAACTGCGAAGCTCTACAATGTGAAGGAGTTCAGCGGCACAGAATATCTCGGACGTGCCATTCTTATCGATCAATCACCAATCGGCCGCACACCTCGTTCTAACCCCGCCACCTACACCGGTGCATGGACCCACATTCGCGATATGTTTGCGATGAGTGAAGAATCCAAGGCGCGCGGATGGGGACCAGGGCGATTCTCATTCAACGTCAAAGGTGGCCGCTGTGAAGCATGCCAAGGCAATGGGCTCGTTGCAGTTGAGATGCACTTCTTGCCGACGGTGTACGTCACCTGCGACGTCTGCAACGGCAAGCGCTTCATGAAGGAAACGCTCGATGTAAAGTACAAGAAGAAGAGCATTCACGACGTGCTCACAATGACTGTCGAGCAAGCAATCGACTTTTTTGAAGATATTCCTGCCATATCAGACAGACTCAAATCTCTCGCAGAGGTGGGGCTCAATTATCTCGAGCTTGGACAAAGTGCAACGACACTCTCTGGTGGAGAAGCGCAGCGTGTCAAAATCGCCTCCGAGCTCTATCGACCACTCATGACAAAGACCGTGTACCTTCTCGATGAACCGACGGTCGGGCTCCACTACGACGATGTACAAAAGCTTATCGATATTCTCCAGCGATTGGTAGAGCGCGGTAACACCGTCATCGTCATCGAACACAATCTCGACGTAATCAAGTCCGCCGACTACATTATCGACATGGGACCAGAGGGTGGTATGAATGGCGGTAATATCGTAGCGAAAGGAACGCCGGAGGAAGTTTCGAAGACCGACGGCTCACACACGGGCTACTATCTCAAGAAGGTACTCAAAAGAGCCAAGAAATAAGGCGTAATTTGGTACAAGGTCGAACCTTGTAAAAGTTATCCCCATACCTTTTCAATATTTCTCTCATTTATAAATGTAACAATGAGTTTTTAGAACTCACACTGAACCTTTAACAAACGAGGTACGCAGATGAATATAGATTTCATCGAAACTACTGGAGTGGCGCTCTCAAAATCCGAACAACAAAAAATCAGAAAATTGTCTGAGTATTTTGCGAGACTCGAAGATAAGAAATCTTATTCTTTGGAGGAAACCTTCCTTGAGGCTAAGCGACATCTTCGGGGAGCAGAACAAGTCAATCCCGAGATGCAGTGGCGTGTTGATTGGGATCTCCAAGATTTCCTAATCAGTGGGGTCATTCCTACATACGTTTTGGATACATATAGCTCTCTGGAGAAGAAGAAATTAGTTGCCGCGGGATAATCCCCGCGGCAAGACTATTTTGCATAGTTCGTACATTTGTATATTGTGCTCCTATGACCCGTGAAGAACTCAATGCCCTTAAATTGCCGGATGCTCCCGGCATATATGTATTCCGTGGTACCAAGCGGGAGATTCTCTATATTGGCAAAGCCGCATCGCTGCGCGATCGTGTGCGAAGCTATTTCGCTTCCGACATTGCCGATACACGAAGTTCCGCAATCGCCCAGATGGCACAAGCCGCGAAGACACTTACGTGGACCGAGACTGGCTCTGTGTTGGAGGCGTTGATACTGGAGGCCAATCTCATCAAGCAACATCAGCCACCGTACAACATTCGCGAGAAGGATAACAAGAGCTTTAATTATCTCGTTGTCACCAAAGAAGAATTCCCACGAGTACTCATCGTGCGCGGACGAGAATTGTTCCAAAATTGGAAAGACTCCGATATCAAAAAACTCTTTGGCCCCTTCCCGCAAGGTTCATCACTCAAGGAAGCCCTCAAAATCGTTCGTAAGATATTTCCATTCCGTGATACCTGCACCCCATGCCCCAATCATCTATTTCCAGCTACAGAGGTCAGTCCTCTGTATGACGCAAATACTGCTTTAAAAAAGCCCGGAAAACAAAGCTTTTCTGGAAAGCTACAGAGGTCGGTCCTCTGTAAGCCGTGCTTCAATGCGCAGATTGGTCTTTGTCCGGGCGTCTGTAGTGGCGTCATGAATGCTGTGCAATATGCACAAGAGGTCTCCCACATCACCGAACTCTTTTCAGGCAACTTCAAAGGTCTCAAACGTCAGCTTGCGCGAGAAATGAAACTCGCATCAAGTGAAGAGCGATTTGAAGAAGCGAAGTCTCTTCATCGACAAATCACCGCGCTTGAGCACATCCGTGATGTCTCACTCATCAAAAGCGAGCACCGCATCTCCTCTGGGGGCACTTCATCGTTGATGCGAATTGAGGCGTACGACACTGCACATACCGGAGGCTCTGAGACCGTCGCTGTGATGACAGTGGTGGAGGATGGCGAGCTCAACAAAGACGCATATCGCAAATTTAAGATTCATACTGCTACCAACGACGATGTTGCCGCTCTCAAAGAAGTACTCGAGCGTCGCCTCGCGCACGCTGAATGGCCATTGCCAAAGTTGTTTGTTATCGATGGTGGGACGCCACAGATACGAGTGGCACAGCGCGTACTCAAAGATGCTGGCATATCGATACCGATTGTTGCGGTTGTCAAAAACGATGCACACAAACCGGAGCGATTGATAGGGGATGCAAAAATGGCAAAACTTCATGAGAAGGAAATTTTACTTGCTAACGCCGAGGCACACCGATTCGCTATCACCTGGCACCGATCCCGCAGTCGTAAACGACTCATTGCATAATTGCACAAAAGTAAATGATATAATTGGTTGATGGTACGTACAATCGTTGGCGTCTTGCGTGGAGGTAATTCAAGCGAGTATGATCTCTCGCTCAAGACCGGTGCCGCAATGCTCGCACAATTGCCCGAAGAGCGTTTTGATACCCGCGATATCTTTATCGACAAGCAGGGGATTTGGCATTTGCGTGGTATGCCTGTGAGCTCATCACGCGCAGTTCAACAGCTCGACGTTATTCTCAATGCGCTCCACGGCGGTGTTGGCGAAGACGGATCACTGCAACGATTTCTCGATACGACAGGTGTGCCCTATGCAGGCTCGGGAGCAGTCGGTAGCTCATCTTCACACAACAAAATCCGCACACACGAACTTCTCGAAAAGGCTGGCATTCACATGCCCAACTGGATTGCGTTCTCGCTTGAAGACAATCTCAACACGGCACAAATGGCCCAGGCGGTATTTGCAAGCTTCGGACCACCGTATGTGGTCAAGCCTCCGCGTGAAGGTGCTTCGCTTGGTATTCGTATTGCCGATACGTTACTGGATTTGCCAGACATAATCGGTGACGTGCTCGATGCCTACGGTCAGGCACTTGTCGAACAATTCATCCGCGGGGAACACGTAAGTGCGGGAGTGATTGACGATTTCCGCGGAGAAGAACTTTACGTGCTTCCTCCTGCGTATCAAAAGCTCCCTGAAGGGGCGCGCTTCATAGAGCCGCATCATGTGCGCTCTGCCGCACTCGAGCACAAAGTGCCTTCGCATTTTTCTCACGAGGAAAAACAAACTATCGCTGATATGGCGCGCGCAGCACATCGAGCGCTTGGTATGGAGCACTTCTCGCGTGCCGATATGATTAAGACTCCGCGTGCTGTGTATCTGCTGGAGGTCAACGCCGTTCCCGGACTCTACGAGGGCGCGTCGTTGCCGCCGATGCTTGAGAGCATCGGCTCATCGGTGCCGGAGTTCTTAGAGCATGCGATTTCACTCGCGCGGCGCTAGGGACAATAGGGGATTTGCTTCAAACGCCTAAAGGCATTAAAATAGGCAAGTTCAAGTAAGGGCCTTTAGCTCATTTGGTACCCGCCCGACTGAACGATTCAGTCGTTCGGGCGGGGAGCACCTCGTATGCAATATACTGTCTACGTTCTAAAAAGTTCGGACGGAAAGTTGTATAAAGGAATGACCTCAGATATTGAGCGAAGGATAAAGGAACACAGGGGCGGTCACACGCAGACAACCTCACGAATGAAAGACCTAGAGATTGCATATACGGAAAAGTTTGATAGTTTAGAGTTAGCGAGAAAAAGAGAGTTGTACTTTAAGTCAGCGGCAGGTCGTCGCTTTCTTAAAACAAAATTGGGCCTTTAGCTCATTTGGTAGAGCACCTCATTTGCAATGAGGGGGTGGCCGGTTCGAATCCGGCAAGGTCCACTAGACTACACGAGATTCGAAATTCGCATGCCGTTTCGTCTAGACAGGGGCAGTGCCTGTTTCTTTAGACCTTAGGCAGTTATACAAACCCCTTCATCGGCCCCAAACCCCAGCACTCGCTTTTTTGTGTTCTAATGCTAGGATTCCTCAGGTTCAAACATTTGGAGCCTGTTTCCAACTACACTCAGGGAGTTCATTGAAATGAAGAGACATAGATGCCTTTGGATTGTGTGCTTGGCCGCAATACTTGGCTCAGCGCATTCTGCCAGTGCAAGTCAAAAAGGACGGGATAATTGTCAAGCAAACAGTACGACCGAACAAAAGCTTGTTGGCTGTACCGAAATGATTAACGACTCCAGTGAGACACAGGAGAATCGTGTCATTGCCTATCTCAACCGTGGTGCCGCTTACACGGAAAAAGGCGACTACGATCGAGCTATCGCAGATGAAAACGAAGCGCTCAAAATCAATCCTCGCGTTGCAAATGCTTATATCAGCCGTGGAGTTGCCTACGGTAAAAAAGGCGACCACGATCGAGCAATTGCTGATTTCAACGAAGCGATTAAGCTCAATCCTCGGTTTTCTGCTACCTATGGCAGCCGCGGCAATTCCTATTATGATAAGGGCGACTATGATCGAGCAATTGCTGATTACAACGAAGCGCTCAAAATCAATCCTCGCGATGCAGTTGCTTATAGCAACCGTGGAGCTGCCTACGCTAAAAAAGGTTACTACGATCGAGCTATCGAAGATGAAAACGAAGCGCTCAAAATCAATCCTCGCGATGCAACTGCTTATATCAGCCGTGGAGTTGCCTATGATAGTAGGGGAGACTACGATGGAGCAATCGCTGATTACAACGAAGCGCTCAAAATCAATCCTCGGCGTGCAGATGCCTATCTCAACCGTGGATCTGCCTACAATAAAAAGGGCGACTACGATCGGGCTATTGCGGATGAAAACGAATCGATCAAACTCAATCCTCGATATGGAAATGCCTACACTAATCGTGGTATTGCATACGAAAAGCTCGGAAAGAAAGAGGAGGCGATTGCAGACTATCGCAAAGCACTCTCGATTGATCCATCTAATCAACTCGCCAAGGATAAACTAAAAGGCCTTGGTGTCTCTGAATAACAAGCGTCAAAATATATCAGACTTCCAAAACAGGACTCGCAAGGTCCTGTTTTTTCTTTGCGTAAACTTCATGTAGTGGTGTCTATTGTTCTTATTGGAATCGGAGAAAATGTCCCTTAGGGCTTCTTGATGATCGAAGGCCTTTCCTGATGGAGGAATCTGGTCGTGCAATTGCTTCGAGTTCTGAAATCAAATCTTGATGTGCGCAATTGAGAAGTAACTCCACTTGCTCTTTTATCACGTGGTGACTGCTTCGAAAATCGGCACGGTCTTCTCCACAAGACTACCCAATATTCAAACCTGGAATTTCAGGTAAAATCGTGGCCGCGATGGAACATAGTCCTGCTTACCCACACCCGCATCCTCAACCAAAATATATGGGTGATACAATGTATCCATGCGTATACGCAGATTAATCGAAGCTGCAGCACTCCTGATTTTTAGCCTTTCATACATAGTTCTTGCTCCTGTAGCCATTCACGCGCAGGTAACGACCACTCAATCGGCAGCCCCTTCTTGTCCGCAGCTTTTGCGTAACCTCTCGCGCGGGATGCGAGGTACTGACGTCCTCTCGCTCCAGCAGTTCCTCACCACGCAATATAGCGATTTTCCGACACCGACTGGCTACTTCGGCCCCTTCACCCAAGCTGCGATACAGCAGTGGCAAGCGAGCAAGGGAATCGTCTCATCAGGAACTCCTGCAACTACCGGATATGGTTCTGTAGGCCCAAAGACACGTAAGGCTTTCGCTAGCTGTAGTAGTATCTCTGCAACTCAGGCCTCAACCTCCGCGCCTGTTCAATCCAGCATTAATATCCCAATATATCCGCCATCGCCTGTCGGGAATGGAGGTAGTCCACCTGTAACACCACAGCCACAAGTCACTCCGCCAGTAATTACTGCACCAACTACAACAGTCCTCGTTTCAAACAATTGTCCTTCGGGATGGATATGCCCCGCAACGCCGGTGTACTCATCGACCATTGGGGCGTGGTACGAGCCGTGGTGGAAGTCTAGCGGGACGTACGCATACCAGTGGACGAGCTGGGCGCGCTACATGCCCCTCCTTGGCTATTACGATGCGGGTAATCCTGCGACGATTGATGCTGAGTTTGCAGCCATGAACGCAGCAGGTATTCAGTACCTAGTTCTCGACGACACCAACTTTATCAATTCCAATACTGCCTACATTCAGAATAATATTCTCTCAATGTTCCAAGAAGACTCCAAGCTTCCGGCTAAGCAACGTCTCGGGCTGTCAATTGCCATCGGAAGCCAACTGCTCGTCAACAAATCTCTGGCCGACCAAAATGCTGAGGCAGACACAATCTTTAATGATTTTGTCCCGTGGTCGGTTTATTTCAAATGGCACAGCAAGCCACTACTTATCAATTACAACGGTTTCGACACGCCGACGCCATACGATCCGACCTGGGACGATACTCGCTTCACGGTACGTAATGCCGCAGGGTTCGTCAGCAGCAGCAGTACTGTCGAACAGCAATACGGCACACACGGCTGGTGGGGTTGGACACAGATTTATCCTCAGCCGGTTACAAGCGAAGAAGTCGGTGTGTCGCCGGGCGCAGACAATGTTCATCGGACGCTCACGCAGCCATGTTCGGACTGTACCTATCACTTGGATAGGGAAGAAGGTTCACTCTATAAGTATGAATGGTTGCGGGCAATCGCACAGAATCCCGAGACGATACTTTTGAGCTCATGGAATGAGTTTAGTGACGAAACGGCTGTCGAAGCTGCGACTCCGGTCGGAAGCGCGCCTTTGTGGAAAGATACATACGGTACAGAGGTGCCCGACTGGTATGTGCAGATCACCACAGCGTATACAAACTTACGTACTGGCCTCATGGCCAACGGTTACTACCGCGATATAAACAACTCGACCATCTACGAAGTAGTGAACGGACAGCTCGTATGTCAGAGCGCTCAGCCACATGGACATCCTACAATCCCGCTTCCTGCAGGGCTGCTCGCAAAGCTCGGAGCCCCGACATGTACATAAAGATCTTCTCCTCTGATATACACACCCCATAGTCTTCTGAGCCTTGACGCAACCCAGCAATGCGGTACAGTTGCGGGGAATGTAATTTTTCCAATAAGCGAACAGCAGAGGAAATGGTTGGTTTACATCATTAATTTAGAGGAAAAAGAAGATATATACAACATGGCAAAGAAGCTTTATGTCGGAGGTCTGCCTTACAGCACGACCGAAGACCAGCTCAAGGATGCATTCGGCCAAGCCGGATCTGTCGACTCTGCGAGTATCATCATTGATAAAATGAGTGGTCGCTCAAAGGGTTTTGGTTTCGTCGAGATGACGTCTGATGCGGAAGCACAGGCTGCAATCGAGATGTGGAATGGGAAGGACTTCGGTGGACGTACTCTCACGGTAAATGAGGCACGCCCTATGGAGGAGCGCCCACGCACAGGTGGAAGTGGCGGTGGATACCGCGGCGGCAGTGATCGTGGTGGCCAAGGTGGCTACGGCGGTGGCAGTCGTGGTGGTAGCAACGGTGGCGGAGGCCGCAGTTGGTAATTTCATACCACTCACACAAACAAGAATCCCGGTTAGAGAAATCTAATCGGGATTTTTGTTTTTGATTATGGATAGGAGCCTCGTCACAACATATTCTCAGGGGTCGGGAATTTCTTGCTAGAAATTCCCTCTGTTTCGCGCCCGTCGCGCTGCAAAGACCCCTTCAAACATATTGTGACGGGGCTCCTGCCGCGACTCGCTATCCACACACAGGATGCAAGGAACGTGCATATATCATTCATAATGAGTGTATGAAATATCTCATGCGATTGGGGTGGGGAATAGTCATTTATGCAATCATGTATGTTGCCTCCAACGCACTGCTTATCTACGGAGTCTCGGGTGGTATCTCAGGTATTATTGCACGACTCGTCATCCTCATTGTCGTCGCACTCATCGCTGGTCGCTCTCTGCAGCTCATGTCGTGGAAAGATATCCTCCCATATTCGTTTGGTTGGGCACTCATCGCTATCGGGCTCGATGCGATTCTCACACTTCCCCTGAGCGGTGCAGGCATGTATTCCAACTGGAATATCTGGATTGGCTACACACTGGTAGTCTTACTCCCACTTCTCGCACCGAGCTCTCGCATCATTCACGAGTCACCAACGACTATTTCCTAAGTATGATTGGAGGCAATGCTCTGTCTTTGCATCGCCTGATTGTGCGAATTGTGCTCGCAGGTGCACACATCTTTGCGTGGCTTTTTATATTTCAATATTTCTACTATGAATACTCCGCAGTTGCCCCTGCACTCGTTGAGACATTTCTCCTTTATGCGATTACACAAATCGTAACAGCACTCGCGACGCCGCTCTCCGCGATTCTCCTGCGTAACGGCATGAAGCGGACCATCATCTTTGCCATACTTTCTTCGAGCGCTGCCTTCGTGGCACTGGGTGCGACATATTCATCATACTTCGGCATGTACCATGTCTTTGGAATTATAGGATTTGCAGTATTACTTGGGTTGTATCGTGCACTCTACTGGGTACCGTATACTATCGCGCATCGTGCACTCAATCACAGTGGAACACCACTTATCGATGAAGTGCTCATCGCATTATTGCCGGCAGCTGTCGGCTATGCGCTCGCCTTCGAGCATCTCGCTCCCGCGTGGCTCTTTTTTGGAGCGGGAATACTGATGATACTCTCACTTGGATTCCTTATCCCAATGCCGGATGTGTATGAGCGATTTGCCTGGGGATATCGTGAATCGTTTGGACATATCATCTCACGTGGCAATCGCAGAATTTTTATACGAGCGTTTATCGATGGCGTACAAGGGATGGCGCTCCTTCTTGTATGGCCTCTCGGCGTATTTCTTTTGGTGGGGAAGTCATATCAACTCTTCGGTCTCATATTCTCCTCCTCGCTCCTGTGTGTGCTCATCTATCGGCTTAGTGCGGCTAGGTTTAAGTCGCCTTCGCATATCTTGCAATCGTTCCCCGTACGTCTCGCTATTATATTTTCCTCATGGGCAGTGCGATCGTTCGTCGCAATTCCAATTGCGATGGTGAGTGTGGATGTCTATGCTGCAACCGGCAATCACCACGCATCTGTTGAACAGTCGACCTTCGAGCAGACAGCTGACGGGGGATATTATCTCGATGAATATACAGTCCTTCGTGAAATCGGGCTTTCGCTCGGTAAAATTGCATTGTGCGTGTTGATTGTCGCTGGTATCACAACTCTCCCCATCTCGTATGTGTTTGGCGGAGTATTTGTACTCTGTGGCATAGCCGCTGTTGTCTCGATGGTTATCGCTCGCACGCATCGGAAGTCTATCTAATATATAAAATCAAAAGGCAGGGGACGTATGAGGTCACCTGCCTTGAGAAAGAGCTGAAGCCTTCCACTGTTGTCGGCGAAAGAAGATCTTGCCGATAATCTGCTTGTAGCCGTGCCGCTCATCGTTATCATTGGTCTTGTTGTTGACCGCTGCATCGAGCAGGTTTTCGAAGTCTAAGCCGCTACGATATTGCCCCGATATTTCATCGCGGAGCATTATGATTACAACTGGAGAGAGATAGCATTCAAACTCTCGCTCCGCATGCTGTATATCGGCAAGGACTTTAGGGTTGGCAATCACGAGGCGAACCGACGCGTCATCGCAGTTGCAGTAAGCTTTTCCTGTGCATACTGTGCTGCTCGCGCTCGCCCGCCCTCGCTGGCGTATCCACTAATAATCTCACTGGCGAGACGTGGAATCTCGCGTGGATCACGGCTGATGTTTTTCCAAGGCACTATGGCACTGGCCTGCTTCACGAGTTCGTAGCCAAATGCCTTTTCGTTCTTCTCAAGATTGGGTCGCTTCTCGAGTTCCTTTCTCATCCGACTTTTCAACTCACTTATCGCGCCGATTAGCTTAAATGAATCCATGGCAATGCTCCTTAATTTACTGCTCCCATTATACCACCAAACAGAGAATTGTCCAGTGTCAACCAAAGGCTGTGGATAATCGCTATTTTAGGAGCATCTCGATAACGGTTTTAACATCGTTACCGTCAGCGTTGCCAGCGAATTCCTTCATGATGGCACCGGTAAGCTTTCCCATGCCGGATTTATCGGTAATGGCGAGCTCGGCGATTTTAACCTTTGCGACGCGTTCGATTTCCTCACGGGATGTACTCTGTGGAAGATATGCCTCGATAATCTTGAGCTCAGTGGCTTCTTTCTCGGCGAGCTCTGGGCGGCCGCCTTTCTCGAATTGCTCCATAGCGTCTTTGCGCTGTTTGCTGAGTCGCTTGAGGACGACGACCGCTTCGGCGTCATTGAGCTCCTCGGTCGGTTTGCGGCCCTTGGATACAAGCTCATTGGTAAAGGCAGTGATAGCACCACGGAGGCAGTCGAGGCGCACCTGATCACGCGCCTTCATGGCCACGGGGATTTCCGAACGGATTTGTTGTGTAATCATATCGTTCAAGTATACCGTATTCAGATGCAAATACAGAGGTCCGACCTTTAGGGAGCCCAAGGTCGGACCTCTGTATTTTGCCCGACTCGCCCATGTTACAATCGCATTATTATGGAATGGCTCATCATCGCACTGCTTGTAGCCAATGTGGCGCTCGTTTCCTACCTACTCATACGAAAGCCACCAGTCAAAGACGATTCCCAAAGCATGCTGCTCCTGCAGCAGTCGATGCAAGAGCTTGCACGCGGGATGGATGCCCGCCTTGGCGAAGGCACACGTACGATGAATGAATCCGTACGCACGCAGTTTCAAGAATCCCAACGGCTCATTTCCAACATTCAGGAAGTCATGTCGCGCCAGCTTACCGAGGTTGCCAAAGAACAAACGAAGACCAACGAAGCAACTACACGCTTCACCACCATCGCTGAGCAACTTTCCAATCTCGAAAAGGTCCTCACACACCAGAAGCAGCGCGGTAATTGGGGCGAGGCCTCACTCGAACTCGTGCTCAACAACTTCCTGCCACCCAATCAGTTCAAGATGCAGTATCAGTTTGAAGACGGTGAGACAGTTGATGCGGGAATATTCACCAAAGAAGGCATTATTCCGGTTGATGCCAAGTTCTCACTCGATAACTACAACCGATTGGCTAATGCAGTTGATGAAGCACAGCGACTCGAACTCGAGAAGACCTTCAAAAACGATCTTAAGCTCCGTATCGATGAGACATCCAAATACGTACGCCCGAAAGAGGGCACATTGCCGATTGCCTTCATGTATATTCCGGCGGAGGCAATTTATTACGACCTCCTCGTGGGTGAAGTGAATGCCGGGAAGGTCAACGCACGCAACCTTATCGACTACGCCTACCGCGAAAAGAAAGTCATCATCGTAAGTCCGACTACGTTCATGGCATATCTTGCAATGGTCGCCAACGGTCTCAAGGCATTTAAGGTCGAAGAGAATTTCAAAGACATTCAGAAGAATATTGACGCTCTTGGTAAGCACCTCAAATCCTACGAGGATTTCTACAAAAAGATGGGCAATTCACTCTCGACGACCATTAATCACTACAATGCTGGCAGCAAGGCCTTTGCCCAAATAGACAAAGATGTGCTCAAAATCACGGGTTCTTCGCCTGATTTAGATGCTATAACTCTTGATAAACCTCAATTGGCGAGTGAGGAGTAGCCCGTTGTTGCAGGAATTACCGCTTTAGGGTATAGTTCCACAACTAAAGACAAATATATGGCTAAGATTGCAATCATTGAAACAGGCGGTAAGCAATACCTCGTCGCACAGGACACTGTCCTCAAGATTGAGAAGCTCACCTTAAAGACTCCTCGCAAGGCAGGAGATGTCATTGAATTCGACAAAGTTTTGCTTACAGACGACGGTGCAAAGACCGAAATCGGCGCTCCATACGTCAAAGGCGCTACCGTCAAAGCAGAACTTATCGAAGAGAGTCGCCACCAGACTGTTACCGTCATCAAGTACCGCCAAAAGAGTCGCTACTTCAAGAAGCGCGGTCATCGCCAGCCATACGCAAAGATTAAGATTACTTCTTTGTCCTAAACAAAATCCCGCCTTCGAGCGGGTTTTTTGTTGTGTCAAAAAAACTCCCGAGGTCTGACCTTGGGCTCCCTTAAGGTCAGACCTCTGGAATTCTGTCTCCATCAATCTTACCGTCTGCTTTCAAACGCACTCTTGAGCGTATCAGGATCGGCATATTCGAGCTCGCTGCCGGTCGAGAGGCCACGACCGAGAGAGGTGATTTTGATATCAGAAAGCTCTGCAATAGGAGCGAGATGTTCACGCACGAATATGAGTGTCGCATCACCTTCAGGGTTAGCAGGGAATGCAAGAATGATTTCTTCAAGGCCATTCTCAATGCGAGTAGGAAGAGAGTCGAGAAGTGCCGATACGCGCAGTCCATCACCCTTCTCGGAGGCAAGCGAAACCGTGCCACCAATCACAAAGTATTTGCCACGAAATGTCCCGGAACGCTCGAGTGCGGCAAGGTCGGTGTCGGTTGCAATTACAGTGAGCGTTCGTGGGTCGCGGTGCGGGTTGCTACAAATACCGCAGACCTTTTGTCGAGCTGCATGATGGCGCATGCACTCGGGACATTGATGCACTCCTGAGCCGAGCTCTGCGAGTGCTTCGGTAAGTTCGCGACGGATTGCCGGCGAGCTGCGAAGGAGGAATTGTACGAAACGTCCCGCTTGGCGCGGACCAATTCCAGGAAAACGCTCGAAGAGTCTCGTCAGTCGTTCAAGAGGATCCATATATTAGAATGGCGAACCCCCCTCTATTTGAGTCTCTGGCATGAAGTCGCCAAAGTCACTTTTCTCAATTGAAACGAACGTGGTCTTCTCGTCGTCGAAGCGCAAGTCGATTTTGCCGACAGGGCCGTTACGATGCTTTTCAATTAAAATCTCAGCGATGTTGGTGCGCTCTTCGTTGTCGCTACGATTTTTCATCATGTCTTCGCGATGTATGAACATGACGACGTCGGCATCTTGTTCGATAGAGCCTGAGTCACGCAAGTCTGAAAGACGTGGGCGTCCGCCGCGCTGCTCCACTGCACGCGAGAGCTGAGAAAGCGCTATTACCGGCACGTCGAGCTCGCGGGCCATGCCTTTGAGTGAGCGAGATATCTCAGTCACTTGTTGGACGAGGTTGTCGCTGCCATGGGAGTGGCCTGGAGTGATGAGCTGCAAGTAATCGATGATGACGAGACCGATGTCTTTTTCCATTTTCAGACGGCGCGCAACGGAGCGCATCGAGAGCACAGTGCTCCCCGGCTTGTCGTCGATATAAATCGGTGCCTCAGAGAGTGTTGCCATACCGGTCTGCAAACGCTCAAAATCGTCATCACTTGAGATTTTACCTGTACGAAGCTTCCAAGAGTTGACTCCCGACTGCGCTGCGAGCATGCGGTCTACCAATTGCTGTGAGGACATTTCGAGCGAAAAGATGGCAACAGGCGTCTTGTGTTTGGTCGCGGTAAGACGAGCGATATCGAGCGCAAGGGCTGTCTTACCTATCGAAGGCCGAGCAGCGAGGATGATGAGATCGGATTTTTGAAATCCGGCGAGCATATTGTCGAGCTGTGGGAATCCTGAAGGTACCCCGCGCATCGTACCGGCGTGCTTTTGGAGTGATTCAAGGCGCTCCCATGCTTCCGTGAGCTCTTCTTTGATGGTACTGAAGGTACGCAGCATCGGTGCTTGGGACACTGAGAACACGGCCGACTGCGCCTCGTCGAGCACTTCCTCGATATCACGATCCTCTTCAAACGCTATCTCACCAATTTTGGCGGAGGCGTCGATGAGACTGCGAAGCACGAACTTAGTCTGGACGGTCTGCGCGTAGTGACGCGCGCTTCCGGGCGATGCCGCCGCACTTACGAGCTCGGTAAGATATGCAGCACCACCGACCTCTTTAAGTTGCTTGCGCTCTTTGAGTTTGGTGGAGACGGTGACGACGTCAACTGGTTCTGATTTTGCATAGAGGCCGAGCATGGCATCAAAGACGATGCGATGCTTGCCCGAATAAAAAGAGTCGACGCCGACAAGATCCGCAATCTCATACATTGCGTTTTGATTGAGCATTAAGGCACCCAAAAGTGCCTTCTCCATCTCAATATCCTGAGGGGGGACTCGAGTTGCTGAATTTGCCATGAACGGATTCTACCATCGCAAATACATATCGGAGGCCGAGGTCAATTGGCAATTATGGGGGTTGCCTGTGGATAGCTTTTGATGGCCTAGGGACCTAATTGATAGGGACTTGACGACTTGCGATATGTTTGATACAACATAAACATATAGATTGTAATAGTCAATAAACGCACCATGCTTTCCTTTTCACCAAAGAACGTAAGTAAAGAGCTGCTTTCTGAATTGCCGGACCGTTCCCGCCGTGTGCTCTCTGACCGTTTCGGCTTGGGCGGAAAGAGTGAAGGCCGCACGCTTGATGCTATCGGTCAGGAATACGGCGTCACCCGTGAGCGTATCCGCCAAATCGAAAACCACTCTCTCGCAGCGGTGCGTGACTCTGATGCATACACTACCCACACTGCCAATCTCGAAGACCTCAAGCGTGTTCTCAATACACTCGGCGGCATCCTTGCTGAAGAGACTCTTTTGAACAGCATCGCCAAAAACGAAGCAGAACGAAACCATATTGTCTTCATACTCAATGTTGGACATATTTTTGAATCACGTCGTGAAGATAATGATTACCGCGTCCGCTGGTACACCGACGAACAGCTCGCAGGACAAGTTGAGACAGCGCTCTCTGAACTCTACAAATCAATCGAACCAAACCGACTTACGCCTGAGGAAGAGTTCTTGCAACTTTTTGCTAAGCACTTGAAAACTGCCGGGGTAAAGAATCGCTCCGAAGAGGCGCTTGCCCACTGGCTCGGTATTTCCAAGCGCCTCGGCCGCAACCCACTCGGTGAATGGGGTCGTATGGATTCTCCGCACGTACGCATCAAGAATACCCGCGACTTCGCCTTCCTCACGCTCAAGCGCCACGGCTCGCCAATGCACTTCACTGAAGTAGCCAAGGGAATTGAGAAGCTTTTCTCTCGCGAGACGCATCCTGCAACTACACACAACGAACTCATCAAAGACGGTCGTTTCGTCCTCGTAGGCCGCGGACTCTACGCGCTCAAGGAGTGGGGATATGAGCCAGGTGTCGTACGTGACGTCATCAAAAACATCATCGAGCGCGAGGGTCCACTTACGCGCGAAGAGATTGTTGATCGTGTAAAGCGCGAACGCTACGTCAAAGATGCGACCATTGCGGTCAACCTCCAGCACTCGACATTCACTCGACTTGCCGATGGCCGTTACGCCCTTTCAAAATAATACGCAAGGTAATACATCTTGAACACAAGAAACCCGAAGAAATCTTCGGGTTTTTTGTTTACACAGTGCGGTGAATATTCGTAGATATTTGTTTCAACACGATGGTATTATACAGACATGGCAGATGAGGAACACCCAGCACCCAAAGGGCTTTTTGAGGATACAAT
>Ga0207933_1000318_pt1 | contig 49731 bp, 42 predicted proteins | sample NGESurdeep092012_4_FD_184488 | JGI IMG/M metagenome (GOLD analysis project Ga0207933, IMG submission 184488) | Arctic peat soil microbial communities from Barrow, Alaska - NGEE Surface sample F53-3 deep-092012 (SPAdes) | ecosystem: Environmental > Terrestrial > Soil > Wetlands > Peat ... | reverse complement strand
CCTGAAAGAATTGCAGGCCAAAACCATTCGTCCGATCATGCGCGGCAGCGATATTCCCTCGATGCGGCATCAAACCGTACGGGTCGAAATCGTCAACGCCAATGCGCTGAAGGAGCGCCACGACGTGATGGTGCGCTTCATGAAGGCCTATCGCGAGACGGTCGACTGGATGTATTCCAGCCCTGAGGCGGTTAAGCTTTATTCCGAGAGCATGAAAATGGCGCCGGAATTGGTCGAGCTTCAGAAGAAGGAGTTCAATCCGAAATCGGCGATGAACCCGGACAAGCTCTCCGATGTCGACCTGGTGATGAAGGACGCCATCGACGGCAAGTTTCTCGATGCGCCACTGACCAAGGAGCAACTGGCGGAGCTAATCCAGATTCCGCCACGATAGCCATACGAGGGCGTAAATTACGCTGCCTCTTCCTTCGGCAGCGGGCATTGCGGCATCAGCGGCAGCCGCACCACGACTAGCGTGCCCTTGCCGAGGGCGGAGCGGATGCGCATGCGCCCGCCGTGCAGTTCGACCAGCGATTTGGCGATGGCGAGGCCGAGGCCGGAGCCTTGGTGGCTCTTGGTGAGCTGGCTCTCAACCTGCTCGAACGGGCGGCCGAGCTTGGCGAGCGCGTCCCTGGCAATGCCGATGCCGCTGTCGGCGATGGCGAGCACGATGCAGTTGTCGGTTGCGCGTCCGCGCACGCTGATCCTACCGCCGGACGGCGTGAACTTGACCGCGTTCGATAGAAGATTGAGCGCGATCTGCTTGAGCGCGCGCCGATCGGCGCGCAGATGCAGATCGGGCGAGATGCGCGCGTTGACGGCGAGCTTCTTGTCGTCGGCGCGGGCGGAGACGACGCGCATGGATTCGGCCAGCAGCGTGTCGAGTTGCAAGTCCTCGAAGTCGAGGCGGATGCGGCCGGCCTCGATCTTCGACATGTCGAGAATGTCGTTGATGACGTCGAGCAGGTATTGCCCGCTGCCGTGAATGTCGCTGCAATATTCCCGGTACTTCTCGGCCCCGAGCGGGCCGAACATGCCCGTCTCCATGATCTCGGAAAATCCGATGATAGCGTTGAGCGGCGTGCGCAATTCATGGCTCATGTTGGCGAGGAATTTCGATTTCGCCTGGTTGGCGTCCTCGGCGCGGGTCTTTTCCTCGGCATATTTCATAGCCAATTCCGCGCTGCGTTGTTGCGAAGCGCGCAGGTCGGAATTGGTCGCGATCAGGCGTTTTTCGCTGTCGACCAGCTTTTCCTCATGCGTCTTGAGCGCGGTGATGTCGGTGCCGACCGAAACGTAGCCGCCGTCCTTGGTGCGGCGTTCGCTGATATGCAGCCAGCGGCCGTCTTCGAGTTGCGCTTCGAAAGTTTGCGCGCCCGGGATGACAGGCTCGCCGGTGATGACTTTGTTGCGAACGACCGGTTTGGAGCCGGAGGCCACCACGGTTTCGTAGGACGCCCCGACCGCGATATCTTCGTCGGTAAGACGATGCAGTTCCTGGAAATTGGAATTGCACAGCACCAGACGATTATCGGCGTCCCACAGCACGAAGGCTTCCGGAATGGTCTCGATGGCGTCGCGCAGGCGCATGTCGGCGGCGACGGTTTTTTCCACCAGGCTTTTCTGCTCGGTCACGTCGACCGCGATTCCGATCAGGTGCAGGCCGGGATCGCCGGCCTGCTGCACCAGTTCGCAGCGCGCGCGCAACCAGACCCAGTGGCCGCCGGCGTGCCGCATGCGGAAGGCGTGATCGATGGTGGTGACGCGCGCTTCGGCGAGGTCGCTCGCTAGATCGTAGAGATTGGCGTCGTCGGGATGAACCAGCGCGCTGACATCGCCGAAGCTCAACAGGTCGTCCTTGGCCTTGAGGCCGAGAATGTCGAACATCGACTGCGACCAGAAAATGCGTCCGCGCGCCAGGTCCCAATCCCACAGACCGCAGCGGCCGCGGTTGAGCGCGGTGTCGATGCGGCTGCGCACCGTCTCGTAGATCGTGTCGGCCTCGCGCGCGCGCGTCGCCTGCCAATGAAAGGCGAAGCCCAAAATCAGCACCACGAAACCGGTCGTGGCCGACAGCGTGATGGTGAGGGTGGTGAGCGAGCGCCAGGAGCCGAGCGCGGCGGTGCGTGACTGCATCACGGCGAACTGGCCAAGCGGGGCGCCCAGCATGCGGACGCTCGCCAGCGCGCGGCTATCGTCCGGCAGCGTGATTTCCATGACGCCGGCTCCGGCGCCGAATGTCGTCAGCGGCTGCGTCGCGCCGATAAGATCGATCAGGCGGCGGCCGATGGTGGCGTCGGCGGCCGGAATGGCAGCGATCACGAGGCCATGTTCGTTGGTCAGAAGAAAGCGCCGCCCGGCCTCGGTGGCCCAGCGGGGTAGCGCCCTGGCGAGCAATTCCTGCGGCCGTTCGACCGCGTCAAAGGCTTTGTTGGGCGGCAATTGCAGGCGCTGGGCGGCGACGTCGGCGGCGGCGTCGAGCGCAAGCGCCATGGTGCCGAGGGTCTGGCGTCGCTGGTCGAGCACCTGCACCAAAGCGCCGACGCAGATCGTGACCAGAAAGGCGATGATCAGCACCGGCACGGCGCGACGTAACAAAGGCTCCGCTGTCAGTAGCCGCCGATACGCCGGGTTGGCGATCGATTGCGCAAGGCCTTTGATCGAATCGCTTCGTGCAGACGCACTCGCCAGGTTGGCGCGCGCCATTCAGGCCTCCGTTGTAAATAAATCCCCTGCCACAACCGAGCCGGAAGTACCGCCACGCCATCCGAATCAGTGATGCGATTGGAATCGATGCGTGCTGATTTGTCGAGAGTCCCAAGAGTCAATTGTTTAAAAATCGTTACTCACAGAAATACGAGTCCGATCAAGGGGTAAGCGCGAGCATGCAGACGCAGGTACCGCGGTCGGCGATCTCACGAGAGCGTTTTCGAGCGAAGTGGGTACCGGTTCGCGTGAAGAAAACGCGATAAAATAAAAGCTAGAGTCTCGGCTTTGATTCCATCAAAGCCGGAAAGCCTCTTGGCAATCTGGATTATCCGAGCGCGCGTTCGACGATGTCCGCGACATCGCGCGATAGCGACGGCGCACTTTTGATTCGGCGCAGCGCCACCTCGGCCAAACCCCGACGGCCGGGTTCAAGCGTGCGCCAGGCGCGGAAGGCGGTCGCCATGCGCGAGGCAAGCTGCGGGTTTTTGGGATCGAGCGCGAGAATGGTATCGGCGACGAATTCGTAGCCTTGCCCGTCCGGCCGGTTGAACTGGGTCGGGTTGCTTTGCGCAAAGGCGCCGATGAGCGCGCGCACTCGGTTCGGATTGGCCATGGAGAAGCCGGCGTGGCCGGTGAGCGCGCGGACTTCGTCGAGCGTTTCCGGGTCCGGGCTCATCGCCTGTAACGAGAACCACTTGTCGATCACCAACGCGTCGGCGGCATAGCGCGCATAGAAATCGGCCAGCGCCGTGGCGCGCTCCGGCACATCGTGCAGCGCGAGGGTGGCGAGCGCGGCGATGCGGTCGGCCATGTTGTCGGCGGCGTCATATTGTCTCTTGGCGCGCGCGATCGCCGCGGCCGCGCCATCGGCGGCCATGAGGTCAAGCGCGACATTGCGCAAGGCGCGTTTGCCGGCGGCGGTGGCGTCGGGCGAGTAGGGGCCGGCGACCGCGAGATTGTCATAGGTGCTGGCTAGCGCAGCCCCGAGCTTGCCGCCGATGTCGGCGCGCAGCGCGGCGCGGGCGCGATAGATCGCCTCCGGATCGACGTCCTTGCCGGTCTCGCGCGCGATATCTCCTTCGCCTGGCGGCGTCAGCGCCAGCGCGACAAAAGCGGGCTCGATCGCTTTATCGTTAAGGATCGCGGCCATCGCCGCGACCAATTCGTCGCCGCCTGGCGGCGTCTGTCCGGCCCGCAGGCGCGCCGTGTTGTCGATGAGCAGGCGCATGGCGGTGGTTTGCAAGGCCTGCCAGCGGTTGAACGGATCGCTGTCATGCGCGGCCAGGAAGGCAAGATCGCTCGCGGTCAGATCGCTGATGAGTTTGATCGGCGCCGAGAAGCCGCGATTGATCGACAATACCGGCCGTTCTGTGATGCCGTTGAAAACGAAGGTTTGCTCGGTGTCTTTCAGCTCCAGCACGCCGCGCGCTACAGTAGCGTCGCCAGCAAATTCCAGCGGCACATCGTTGCCGTCCTTGCCAACCAGGCCGGTGAGCAGCGGGATCACCATCGACGCTTTTACCGGCTGATTTGGTGTCGGCGGCACCATCTGCTTGCAGGAGAGCGTATAGGTTTTGGCGGCGGGGTCGAAGGCACCGCTCACCGTCACCTCGGGCGTGCCGGCCTGCGAATACCACAACATGAACTGCGTCATGTCGCGGCTGCTGACATCGGCAAAACACTGGATAAATTGCTCGATGGTGGCGGCTTCGCCGTCGTGGCGCTCGAAATAAAGATCCATGCCGCCGCGGAATTTTTGCGGGCCCAGCAGCGTGTGCACCATGCGCACCACTTCCGAGCCTTTTTCGTAAATCGTGCTGGTATAGAAATTGTTGATTTCTTTGTACTGCTCGGGCCGCACCGGATGCGCCAAAGGCCCGGAATCCTCGATGAATTGCGCGGCGCGCAGGCCGCGCACGTCGGCGATCCGTTTGACCGGACGCGAGCGCATGTCGGATGAGAATTCCTGATCGCGGAAAACGGTGAGGCCTTCCTTCAGGCACAATTGAAACCAGTCGCGGCAGGTAATGCGATTGCCGGTCCAGTTGTGGAAATATTCGTGCGCGATCACAGCTTCGACGCCGGCGAAATCGCTGTCGGTAGCGACGTCGCCGGTCGCCAGCACGTATTTATCGTTGAAGACGTTGAGGCCCTTGTTTTCCATCGCGCCCATGTTGAAGTCGGAGACGGCCACAATCATGAAAATATCGAGATCGTATTCGCGCCCGAAGGCTTCTTCGTCCCAGCGCATTGAGCGCTTGAGCGAATCCATGGCGTAGTCGCATCGGTCCTCTTTGCCGTGCTCGACATAAATGCGCAGCGTGACGTCACGGCCAGACATGGTGACGAATTTGTCCTCGACGCACGCCAGGTCGCCGCCGACCAGTGCGAACAGGTAAGACGGCTTCTTGTGCGGGTCATGCCAGGTCGCGAAATGGCGGCCGCCGGGCAGATCGCCGGCCTCGATCAGATTGCCATTGGCGAGCAGCACCGGCGCCTGCGCCTTGTCGGCCTCGATACGCGTCGTGTAGACCGCCATCACGTCGGGGCGGTCGGGGAAGTAAGTGATGCGGCGGAAGCCTTCTGCCTCGCATTGCGTGCAGAACGTGGCGCTTGAGCGATAAAGCCCGGACAATTGTGTGTTGGCGGTGGGATCGACCAGCGTTTCGATCTCAAGCGTGAAGGGTCCATTCGGCGGCTGCGGAATGGTCAGCTGATCGGGCGTCGCCATGAAGGCGTCCGGGCCGGGATCGACACCGTCGATCTTGAGCGACACGAAGGACACGCCGTCGCCGTCGAATACCAGCGGGGCTGCGGCGGTCTCCGGGTTTGGTCGGAGCCTGAGTGTCGCGCGCACTTTCGTCTGCGTGGGATGCAGCGAAAAATCGAGGTCGACGGTTTCCACCAGCCAGTCGGGCGGGCGGTAGTCTTTCAGGCGGATTGGCTGGCAAATGTCTGTGCGCATGGCAGTTGATTTAGGATGTCCGGGTTGCGAAGGGAAGGCGGCGGGCGGATTTATGGGCGCATCGGCTCGACGTGGCCGATGGCGCGCTTGATCAGCGACGAATGCTCCCGCAGCGCGCGTTCGAGGGCGTCGACCTTTTCGTGCGCGGCCTGCACGCTCATCTCCGGGTCAACGCGGCAATGGAAATTGACGATCTCGCCGTCGTCGGTTTCGCGCACGCGCACGTTATGGACATTGCGCAGCGCGCGGTCGCTGGCGGCGAGTTCCGAGAGTGTCGCCTGCACCGCGGCCACACGCTCGGGTGGCGCCTCGCGGCCGGAGGCGTCCTCCGCTTGCAGCGGTTCGATATGGGTTTCGACCTCGACCCTGGCGCCAAGTTCGTCGGCGATTGCCGCCTCCAGCCCGTCGGCCAGCGCATGCGCTTCGGCCATCGAAAGCTTGCCATCGACCTCGAGATCGAGCGCGATGGCGAGCCGGTCCTGGATATTGTGAACCGTGACATGGTGGACTGCCAGCGCGCGGTTGCGCGCGATCACCATCACGCGGTCGAGCACGGTCTCGTTATCGAGCGCAATCGGATCGGTGATGACGACCGGTTCGGCGCCGGGCATTTGCCGGGCGAGCGCGTCCGTCACCGCGGATTTGATCGCGCTGACGCGGTCGAGCGGCAGCGTGCGGCTGACCGCGACGGTAAGATCGATGAAGGTCCGGTCTGAGACGCTGCGCGCACGCACCTGTTCGACCGCGACCACGCCGGGCACCGTTTCGGCGATCGCGGCGATCTGTTCGGCGGCGCCGGCGGGCGCCGTGTCGGTCAGTGTTTCGATGGTGCGCCGGCCGAGCCGCCAGCCGGCAACGCAAACCAGAACGGCAACGGCAAGAGCGGCGACGGAATCCGCCCACCAGTACCCAAAGCGCACGCCAACAAGGCCGGCGATCACGGCGAGTGAGGCCCACAGATCAGACGAGAAATGCAGCGCATCGGCTTCCAGCGCCTGGCTGTGAGTGGACTTGGCGACCCGCGATAAAGCGCGGGCGCGAAAAAAGTCGATCACGACCGATCCCGCCATCACGCCGAAGGCCCAATAGGTCACGACCACCATATGCGGCTCGTGATAGATCAGACGCTTGACCGCCTCCCAGATCACGATGCCGGAAAGGAAAAACAACAGCGCGGTCTCGCCTAGCGCGGACACGCTTTCGACCTTGCCGTGGCCGTAATGATGTTCTTCGTCCGCGGGCTTGCCCGACACCCGCACGGCGGCGTAGGTCATGATCGCCGCGCCCAGATCGATCAGCGAATGGCCAGCCTCCGACAAAATCGCCAGCGATCCGGTGGCGATACCGACCAGCCCTTTGGCGATGGTCATCGCCGCCGACGCAGCGATCGAGGTGAGGGCGACCTGTTCTTTTTCGTGCTGCATGCGGGTTCCTTGACGGGTTCGTTTAACCCATTCAATGCGGCATTTCGACAGCGATGATCGCTCTTGCGTCCAAGTCGCAATTAGAGCGTTTTCGAGCGAAGTGGGTACCGGTTCGCGTGAAGAAAACGCGATAAAGTAAAAGCTAGAGCCGGCGTGGCCGGACTAAAGCCTATTCCGGCCGGTAATTGCTCGCGGCGGTGATCAGCCGCTGCGCGCCTGCTGCTTCTGCGTCCGCGCCATGGCTGCGCAGCAAGGCATCGATATTATGTTCCACGGCGTGGGCCGCCGTAGCACTGACAGCCGCGGCGGTCAGCGCCGGTATCAATTCGAACAACATCGCCTGTTCGGCCTGTTCGGCACGCAGCTCAATGGTCGCTATCTCTTGGCGCAGGGCCTGGACGGCGTCATCGCTCATCTGCGGCAGCGGTTTCATGGCTTGGCGCGCGGCCCGCAGCGGTCGCACGACTTTCTGATGCCAGGCGGCGACGCTTGCCTTGATCGCCGCGAGATTTTTATCGTTCAGCGCAACTTTTTGCGCGCTTCCCATGAAGGCACAGAACAAAAGCACGTTAACGTCGATCTCCAGCCGGCGCTGCAAATTCAGGCATTCGGCCGCGATTTCAGGTGCGCCGTAAACCGCGAGCGAAAATTTCCAAAACGGATTATCGAAACTCAGCACCTTGCCGCACCCCAGCCGGCCGCACGATCAACGCGGCGTTTTAGCCGGTGCCTTCTGCCGGCGTTCCTCGCCGGTCCAGCGCTTCACCAGATTGAGTTCGATGCCGAACAGGTCAAGCGCGCGCCCGAGCGTATGATCGATCATGTCCTCGATCGATTGTGGCTGCGAATAGAAGGCCGGCACTGGCGGATAGACGATGGCGCCGGCTTCCGTCACCGCCGCCATGCTTCGGATGTGGCCGAGATGCAGCGGCGTTTCGCGCAGCATCAAGACGACGCGGCGGCGCTCTTTGAGCGCCACGTCGGCAGCGCGCGAGATCAGGTTAGCGGTCACCCCGGTTGCGATTTCGGCCATGGTCTTGACCGAGCAGGGCGCGATGATCATGCCGAGATTTTGAAACGATCCGCTCGAACAGGCCGCGCCCACGTCCTGGTTGGAATGCACGACATCGGCGAGCGCCTCGACGTCGGAAATTTTCAACCGCGTTTCGGCGGCGAGCGTCATGTGCGCGGCGCGCGACATGATCAGATGCGTTTCGATCTCGCTGTCCCGCAGCAGCTCAAGCAGCCGCACGCCATAGATCGCGCCCGAGGCGCCGGTGATGCCGACGATCAGCCGTTTTCCGGGGTCGCCGATGTTCTTCTTGCGTTTGGTCTTTTGCAGCATGGCTAGCCATCCTAGTCGAAACAGCGGCTTTTGTCGATTGGCCGGCCGCCGCGCAGCCTGCGCCTTTACTGCCGACGAGTTCTCACGGCGCGCGGGTGCGCGCGAACGAAGCCTCGTGTTGCGCAAAGGCGGCCAGCCAGGCGGCGAGCACCGGATAAGCGTTCCGCCATTCGACGGGTTTACGCCAATCAAGATAACCGAGCGCGCAGGAAAGTCCGATGCTCACGATGTCGGTCTTTGCGGGGTCGGGCGGCGTACGTTCGAAAGCGGAAAGGGCGCGCGTTATTTTCCCGCGTTGATGCGCCAGCCAGCGCTCCGAATGCGCGCCGGTGTCGCGGAAGCGGCCCTCATAAACCATCAGGATGGCGGCTTCGGTGATGCCGTCGGCCAGCCGCGCCAGCGTCAGTGCCTTGAAGCGCGCCATTCCGCTCGTTGGCAGCAGTCTATCGTCGCCGGCCGCGTCGGCCAGAAACTCGATAATGACGCCGCTGTCATACATGGCGGTGCCGTCGGCGAGCAGCAGGCACGGCATTTTACCGAGCGGATTTTGCTGGCGCAGTGTGTCGCTTTCGTCGAGCGTGTCGGCCGGCGCCATCGTGACGCGGTCGCTTAATCCCAGAACGTCGATCGCCATGCGCACCTTGCGGCCGAAAGGCGAGGTGACGGTCGAGCGCAGCACGAAGTTCTGGTCGGACGGCATGGTCTTTCCGTTGCGTGCTCAGGCGACGCCGTAGGTCTTGAACAGGTCGGGCGCGAATTTTAGCCCGAAGCCCGGCGCGGTGGGCACCTTCATTTTGCCCTTGACCGGCTTAGGCGGGTCGTCGAACAGCCGCCAAGTCCAGGGCATATATTCGAGTACCAAGGCGTTCGGAATCGCGGCCAAGAGCTGGACATGAATTTCCGGCAGCAGATGCGTGACGACCGGCAGGTTGAAGGCTTCCGCCATGCCGGCCACCTTCATCCACTGCGTGACGCCGCCGACGCGTAACAGATCGATCATGGCGATGTCGACCGAGCGGTGCGTCATCAATTGCCGGAACGGCTCGATGCCCCAGACATATTCGCCGGCGCAGACTGGCGTGCTCAGGGCGGCGGCAATCTGCGCCAGGCCCTGATAGTCGTTGGCGACGGAAGGATCCTCGATCCAGCCGAGCCCGACATCCTCGATGCGCGCGCCAATAGAAATCGCTTCCTGCACGCTCCAGCGCTGATTGATATCCACCATCAGATTGACGTCGGGCCCGACAACTTTGCGGATGGCGCGGATGCGCGCGATTTCCTGCGCGGGCGATAGATCGTCGCCGGCCATCTGGGTCTTGACTTGCGTGTAGCCTTTCTCGACCAGCGCCGCCGCCGCGCGTTCGACCTCGGCAAGCGGCGTGGTGCGGATGAGCGCGCCGCTGGCATAAGCCGGCACGCTGTCACGCTTGCCGCCAAGCAAATGCGAGACCGAAACGCCGGCGGCCTTGCCGCGAATGTCCCACAGCGCCATGTCGATCGCCGACAGCGCCAAAGTCGCAATGCCGGTGCTGCACGGCGCCGAGGCCGCGCGCAGTTTTCCGATGATGAGTTCGGTGCGCAGCGGGTCTTCGCCGACGGTGAGCGCGGCCAGATCCTCGACCGCCGCTTTGAGCGACCGCACGAGCTTGCCGCCGAACGTGGTAATGCCGATGCCTTCGATGCCGTCGTCGGTCACGATCTGGAGGGTGACAAAGTCGCGCAGCATGCCTGCGAAAGGCGGGGCGCCGGCGAGCGGCTCTTCCAGCGGCAGACGAACTAAATTGACAGTAACGCTTTTGATTTTCATGGATGCCTCTGGAAAGTACGCGTCTTCAATTGACGGCGAGCTTGTCGAGCAGATTCAGGTCCGGCTCGACGCCGAGCCCGGGCCCTTGCGGAACGGCGAGCGTGCCGTCGACCGGCTCATACCAGTCGCCGAAGGGACTTTCGGTCAGGTCGCAATAAAGTCGTTCGATCATCGGCGCGGGCGAGAGCGCGGCGCTCACATGCGCGGTGGCGATCAGGCCGGCGCCGAAATAGGCCGAATGCGGCGCCACCGCGACGCCGGCTTGGTTCGCCGCCGTGATGATGTCGCGTGCAATCGAAATGCCGCCAATCTTGGCGACGCTCGGCTGGATGTAGTCGACCGCCCGCGTCGCGATCAGGCGCGCAAAATCGCTGGGTGTGAGCACGTTTTCGCCGATGGCCACTGGCACGCCGCTGGCGCTGATTTTCGCCGCGCCGGCGAAGTCCTCCGGCGGCCAGACCGGCTCCTCGATCCATTTCAACCCGAGTTCGCGCAGCGGCGCGGTCGCCGCCAGCGCTTCCGGCAGCGTCCAGGGCGCGTTCACATCGACCATCAGCGAGCCGCCATTATGTTCGCGCAACAAACGCGCCGCCGCTGCGATTTCATCACAGCCGGTCTCGTGGATTTTGAGATCGCCGTAGCCGCGCGAAAGCGCCTCTTCGATGGTCGCGGTCACGACATTCACGTCGTTATATTTTAGCAGGCTGGCATAGGCCGGAATGCGGTCGAGCGGCTTGCCACCGAGCAATTTGTAGATCGGTTGATTCTTCACCTTGCCGAGAATGTCCCACAGCGCGGTGTCGAGCCCGGATAGCGCGTACATGGCAGGTCCCGCGCGGCCGACGCCGTGCACGTGGTAGATCAGCTTTTTCATCAATTTCGGAATGTCGGTCGGATCGGCGCCGATGCAGCCCGGCGCGATCAGGCTATCGACCAGCGGGCGGATCGCGGGCCAAACCCGGTGCGGAAAGGCTTCGCCCCAGCCGGTGACGCCCTCGTCGGTTTCGACCTTGATCAGTAGCGTTTCGAACGCATCGCGTCCTTCGCCGGCGAATTTCGGTTTGGGGCCACTCTTGAGATGCTGACGATAGACGACGCTGGATACGCGAATAATTTTCATTATTGTTTTTCTTGGCTAATTTTGCATGCCCCAGCGGCGCACGGTGATCGCTTCGATGTTGCGGAAGATCAGGCTTTCCACGATCAGCCCGATCAAAATGACGGCGAACAGGCCGGCAAACACCGCCGGTATGTCGAGCATGCTCTTGCTCTCGTAAATGTACCACCCCAACCCGCCTTTACCCGACGAGACGCCGAACACCAGTTCGGCCGCGATCAGCGTACGCCACGCAAAGGCCCAGCCGATCTTCAAGCCGGTCACGATCGAGGGGAAGGCGGCGGGAATGAGTATCTTCGCAATAAAGCGCGGGCCGGTGAGACCGTAATTGCGCCCCACCATACGTAGCGTGTTGGATACGGAACGGAAGCCGGAATGCGTGTTGAGTGCCACCGCCCACAACACCGAATGCACCACCACGAAGATGATCGAAATGTCCCCAAGCCCAAACCAGATCAGCGCGAGCGGTAATAACGCGATCGCGGGCAGGGGATTGAACGCCGAGGTGAGCGTCTCCAGCAGGTCATTGCCGATGCGCGACAGCATCGCGACCGCGGTAAAAATCATCGCCAACGCGAGGCCGAGACCGTAGCCCTTGAGCAGCAGCACAACGGAGTTGATCACCTTCTGCAACAAGTCACCGCTGACCATGCCATCCTTGAACGAGACGAGGGTCGCGCTGAAAGTCAGCACCAGCAGTGGGTTGTTGAGATGGCGCGCATAGCTTTCCCAGGCGACGACGATGACGAGAAGAATGACGGTCTTGCGCAGCCAGCTTTGCGCCATGAGGCGCTGCCAGAATGTCAGGGGTCGCTGCACCACGCCGAAGTCGGCGCTGGCGACGACATCGCTCATATATATTCCGGGCGTTGCGGCGGCGACGCGGCTTTGCCGCGCGTGTCGGTGTGAATGTCAACCATGCGGGGCCACCTCTTCTTCGACGCGGTCGGCAAACAGCGTCGCGTGAATGCGCTCGGATAATGTTTTGCCGCTCGCCGGATCGGTCGGATCGCTGCCGTCACTATTGAGTTCGCCCTTCACCTGTCCCGGGTGCGGTGACAGCAAAAGAATCCGGTTGCCGATCATCACCGCTTCCGGAATCGAATGGGTGACGAACAGCACGGTGAAGTGCGTATCTTCCCACAATTGCAAAAGCTCTTCCTGCATCTTGCGCCGGGTCAACGCGTCGAGCGCGGCAAAGGGCTCGTCCATCAGCAGCACGTCCGGCTCCATCGCCAACCCGCGCGCGATGGCGACGCGCTGCTTCATGCCGCCCGACAGCGTGTGCGGGTAGGAGTTCGCAAACTTCGTCAGGTTCACTTTCTCGATGTAGCGCATGGCCTGGTCGTCGGCCTGCCTGCCGCGCATTTTGCCCGACGACTCGAGCGCGAAGACCACGTTCTGCTTGACCGTCTTCCACGGCAGCAACTGGTCGAATTCCTGGAATACGAAAATCCGGTCTGCGCCCGGACTGCGGATCGGCTCGCCCTTGAGGCGCATGCTGCCTTCGGTCGGCGCCATGTAGCCGCCAATGGCCTTGAGCAATGTCGACTTGCCGCAGCCGGACGGCCCCAAAAGGACAAAGCGGTCGGCGCCGTAGACGTCGAAGCTGACGCGGTAAGTCGCGGTGACGAGATGTTTCTCGGTCCGGTATTGCAGGGTCACGCCTTGCACTTGCAGGAGCGGCGAGGGCTTAAGCGGTGCGTTCATATCTGGGCCGCCTTTCCGGCGCTTGCCGCTTTTGCGCGGCAGTCGCCATCCCGCTTTATTGAATTGGTGCACCGCAACGAAACGAACGGCGGGGCGTCGCGATGCGCAGGCGCCCTCATGCATTGCAGCCGTGCTGCCACGGCCACGGAATAATTGCCGATAACTTGGCACCTAGTCTATCATCAAATTCGGAGGGGGCGCCAAACTTGGCGTCCGCGTCACAAGCAAAACAAACATCACAGGGAGTGCGGCAATGGCAGCCAAAAAGACAACCTCATTCGGACCGGTCAGCCGGCGGCAGGCAATCGCGACGGTCGCCGGCGGCGTCAGCTTGCTGGCCACGCCGGCGGTGCTGCGCGCCCAGGCCCCGCTCACGGTCAAATTCGTTCAGCAACGCGGCCTGCTCTATATCCCGGTCGACGTGATGGTCAGCGGCGGCGTCCTGCAAAAGGAAGCCGACAAGATGGGCCTTGGCAAGATCGACGCCAGCGCGACGACCTTGAGTGGTCCCGGTCCGGTGATCGATGCACTCCTGTCGGGCGCCGCCGACTACGGCACCGCCGCGCTGCCCTCGCTGTTGACCTTGTGGGACAAAACGCACGGCACCGCCAACGAAGTGCGCGCCGTCGGCACCGTCTCGAATGGCGCCATGACCTTTTACAGCATCAATCCGAACGTGAAGACCTTGGCCGATCTCACCGAAAAGGACCGCATCACGGTGCCGACGGTGAAGATTTCGTTCAACGCCATGATGCTGCAAATGGCTTCGGAAAAATTGTTCGGCGACCCCCACAAGCTCGACCATCTCACCGTCGGTCTCGGCCATCCGGACGCGGTCTCCGCGATGTCGGCGGGTTACGGCAAGGCTTCGATCACGGGGCACATTGCCGTACAGCCTTTCACCAGCCGCGGATTGAAAATTCCCGGCGCCCATATCATCGCCGACAGCCGTCAGGTATTCGGCGGTCCACTCACGCAGATCACGCTGCTTGCCACCAAGCAGACCAAGGAGAAAAACCCGAAGCTGTTCCAGTGCGTGGCGAACGCCTTGCAGGAATCGATCAAGGTGGCCAGCGCCGACAAGCATGCGGCCGCCGTGCTGTGGAAAAACGCACAGAAGGCGCCCGACAAAATCGAGGACCTGGTCACGCTGCTTGACGATCCGGGCTTCGAGTTCACCTCGACGCCGCACCGCATCGCTTACTTCGCGGCCTTCCTCAATCGCATCGGCACCTTGAAGGGCAAGGTCAACGACTGGAAGGATATTTTCTGGGAGACGGCTTATAACCAGAAGGGCGACTGATATGGCGGGCGAACGTCTTCCGCTGTTTCATCCGAATCCGCGTAAGCCGAAACTGAAATTGCCTGCCGGGTCCTGGGACGCGCATTTTCACGTCCTGGGACCCAAGGCGATCTATCCGTTCGCGTCCACCACCACCATCGATCCGGGCGACGCGACCAAGGAAATGCTGTTTGCGCTGCACGCCAAGCTCGGCATCGAGCGCGGCGTGTTCGTGCAGTCGGCCGTGCACGGCATGGACAATCGCGTGGTCGAGGACGCGCTGGCGGCGACGAGTGGCAAATATCTCGGCGTCGCCTTGCTGCCGCCGGATGTCGGCAGCGACGAATTGCGCCGTCTCGACGGACTGGGCTTTCGCGGCGTGCGCTATAACTTCATGCGGCATCTGCACCAGAGCGCTACGCTTGATGATGTGATGGCCTTGACCGCGCGGCTCGCCGATGCGCGCTGGCATTTGCAGATTCATATGGACGGCTCCTTCATCGCCGACATGGCGCCGGCGCTGGCGCGCTCGCCGGTCGCGGTCGTCATCGACCACATCGGCCGCATTGACGCCGGGCTCGGCCTCGATCAGGCGCCGTTTACGGAGCTGATGCGCCTCATGCAGAACGAAAAATTCTGGGTAAAGGTGAGCGGCATCGACCGCATCACGCGCACCGGCCCGCCTTATGCCGATGCCATTCCCTTCGCGCGCCAGCTTGTTACGGAATTTCCCGACCGCGTGGTCTGGGGCACCGACTGGCCGCATCCGCATCATCCGCCGCCGGTACCGGACGACGGTGAGCTGATCGATCTGATCGCGGAAATCGCGCCAAGCGAAGAGCTGCGCCGCAAGTTGATGGTCGATAATCCGGACCGGCTTTACGACCGCCGGGCGGGAGCCTGAGGGCGCTGCGCCGGAAACCTTAAAGCATCAGCGGCAGGCCAGGACCACCCGATCCGGCCGCCATCTCGGCCATTGCGCGGGAGCGGTGCGGCATCGGCGCCTTTGCCTCGATGCGGCGCACGCCGGCATCGCCGATGGTAAAGAGCGGATCGAAGCTGGCAACCTCCACGTCCTGGCGAATGACAAGCGTGCGGTTGTCGAGGATGAGCCATTGCCCGTCATCGCGCACGGCGGCGACCGCGTGAAAATCGCGCACGGCGTTGTCGCGCACGACCACCAGCCGCAGGTCGCTTTCGGCGACACCGGCCTCGCGCAAGGCCACGTATTTGGCAATCGCATAATCCTCACAGTCGCCGGCGCCGGAGGTAAACGTCATCAAGGGCGTTGCCCAGACGTCATCGATGCCATATTGCGCCATGTCGCTCATCGGGCGGATTGCAAGATTGACCGCGCGATTGATGAGCCCGATGCGCGCGCGCCCTTGCGTCTTGCGCCCGAGTTCGATCACCGCCAGGAAGCGCTTGGCGGCCGGCACGCAAGCCTCAGCATTGCGTCGGCACATGTCCAGGAGCCGTTGCTCGACCTCAACGCCGTTGCTGACTTGCCGCCATTTTTCAACGAGGCTGCCGAAGGTCAGCTTGTCGGTGCTGACGCCGAAGGGTTCGAACGTTTGCTCGGGGAAATCGCGCGGGGTGAGCGCGGGCGGCGACAAATCGGGCGGCGCAAAGGTCGGCGACAGTGATGCGAGATGATAGGCCGCCGGCCGCGCGACATCGACCGCGTCGGCTTCGCTGCCGCTCGTTCCGGCGAACAGGCCGATGCCGAACGTCGCCAATGCCGCGCACAGCGAAATCGCTCGCTGGAATCGAAAGCCGCCTGACACCTGACACCCCTGCGGCGGGGTGCGTGCCGGCTTAAACTGCCGTTCCTGCCCCGTCCTGCGGGGAAAAATTAGGCCGGCGCCGTCTTATGCCGGCTTAAAGCCGAGCCGTTTCGCGCGCTGAATGTCCTGGCCTGGTAAAACCAAGCCAAAGCCGATTGCTAAAAATTGAACGATCGGCGCCCGCGCGTGGTTAAAAATTTCTTATTGCTATACGAAGTGCGTGAAACGATTACCGCGTCAGATAATCACTGGCGGTCAGTGCGAACATGAAAGTGAGCCAGAACAGCCCGGCCGCCGAGGCGATCCGCACCAGCACGCTCGAGGTCCGGATGTTCATGAACAACAGCATGATCAGCGCCCCCTTCAATGCCGACACCGTCATATTGATCAGGCCGTTGCCCGGCCCGAGCGGAATATAAGCCGAGCCCGTGGTGATGGCGAGCAGCACACACAGCGCTGCCCAGATCAGCAGCGGACCTTTCCAAAGTTCGATGGTCTGCCTGCTCATGATGCGCGCCCGATCAGATAAAGCAGCGGCAGCAGCACCACCCAGATGATATCGACCAGGTGCCAGTAGAGTGCGACGCCCTCATAGGCCGGGCTTACAAGCGGCAGCTTCCGCCGGTGCAACAACACGGTTAGCGTCGCTACCATGCCGATTCCGATAGTGAGATGGATAGCGTGCACCGCCGTCATCACCCAGTAGAATGTCCAGAACAGTTCGGCGCCGGTCTGGTGCAACGGAAAGTGCGGACCGGGCACGAAGCCTCTGATGATGTCGTCGTAGTACTCAAAGCCCTTCACGACGAGAAAGGCGAGACCGAACAGCGCCGTTGCAATCAGGCACCGGAAAACCATACGGCGCATATCCTGTTCGGCCGCGCGCACCGCCACCGCCATGGTGAGGCTCGACGTCATGATAATAGCGGTGTTGCTGACGCCGTAGACAATATCGGTCTCCTGCGCGCCGATCAGAAAGCCCTCCGGATACAGCCAGCGATAGACGGTGTAGCCGAGGAACAGCCCGCCGAAGAACAGCACTTCGGTTGCCAGAAACAGCCACACGGCGAAGGTCACCGCCTCGCGCTGGCGTGGCAGCGACGGCCAGGGTTCGTTGATGACGCGCGCGGTTTCGCTCATGTGTTCTCGTAATCGTAAGGCGCCGCGCTGACGACCAGCTGACGGTCGAAGTTTTCTTTCGGCGGCGGCGAGGTGGTCTGCCACTCAAGGCCGGTCGCGTCCCAAGGGTTGCGTCCGGCCGGCTTGCCGTAACGTAGCGACCACGTGAGGTAGAACAGCGGCAACAGGTAAGCGACCGCCAGGATCACCGCGCCGACCGAAGAGACCACGTTGTAGGCCTGAAACTGTTCGGGATAGACGTGATAGCGCCGCGGCATGCCAGCGTATCCCATGAAGAATTGCGGCATGAAAGTCACGATAAACCCGAGGAAGGTCGTCATCGCGCCGATGCGCGCCCAATTGTCGGGATACATGCGGCCGGTGATTTTCGGCCACCAGAAATGCAACGCCGCGAAGAAACCCGAGACCGCGCCGCCGACCATGATGAAATGGAAATGCGCCACCACGAAATAAGTGTCGGTGACATGGATGTCGATCGGCACCGAGGCGAGGAATAGGCCGGTCAGTCCGCCGATGGTGAACAGGCCGATGAAGCTCATGGCGTAAAGCATCGGTGCCTTCAGCGTGATGCGTCCGCCGTAGAGCGTCGCCGTCCAGTTGAACACCTTGATGGCGGAAGGCACCGCGACGATGAAGGACAAGAAAGAGAAGACGAGGTTGGCGAATTGCGATTGGCCTGAGACGAACATATGGTGGCCCCAGACCAGAAACCCGACCACGGCAATGGACATTAGCGAGATCACCATCGCGGTGTAGCCGAACACGGCCTTGCGCGCGAAGCAGGCGAGCACTTCGGAGACCACGCCCATTGCCGGCAGGACCATGATGTAGACGGCCGGGTGGCTGTAGAACCAGAACAGATGCTGGAACAGCAGCGGATCGCCGCCGTTTGCCGGATTGAAGATCGGCATGCCAAGCCAGCGTTCGGCGACGATCATCAACAGCGACATTGCCAGCACCGGCGTCGCCAGGATCATCACGATGCTGGTGGCATAGATCGACCAGACGAACAGCGGCAGCCTTTTCCAGTGCATGCCGGGCGCGCGCTGTAGATGCACGGTGGCGATAAAGTTGATGCCGGTCGCGATCGAGGAAAAGCCGGCGACGAATACGCCGGCGGCAGCCGCGATTACGCTCCCGTTGGCGTACAACGTCGAAAGCGGCGTGTAGAAAGTCCAGCCGGTGTCGACGCCGCCGGCAATGAGCGCGTAGATCGTGAACAGCGCGCCGATCACGAAGATGTACCACGACATGATATTAAGACGTGGGAACGCGACATCCTTGGCGCCGATCATCATCGGCATCAGAAAATTGCCGAAAGTGGTGGGAATCGAGGGCACCAGGAAGAACCAGACCATGATGATGCCGTGTAGCGTGAACAGCCGGTTATATTGCTCGTCGGTGAGCATCATCCCGTTCGGTGAGATGAGCTCCAGCCGCACTAAGCTGATAGCCGCCCCGCCAATAAAAAAGAAAAACGTGATCGACAGCGCATAGAGAATAGCGACGCGCTTGTGATCGGTAGTGAGCAGCCATGACGACAGTGTGTACCCTTCGTTGAGATAGGTTTGAGGCTGCTTGGCCTGCGGCAGGCGGTCGAGAATGGCGTCGGTCATCGGCGTTCGCCTTGCTGGTTGATCGTGGTGTGGCCTGCGAGCGACTTCAAATATGCGATGAGCTTCACCATGTCATCCTCGCCAACTGTGCCGGCAAAGCTCGGCATTTCCGGCTTGTAGCCGGCGACGATCGCGCTGCCGGGCTTGAGGATCGAATCGCGCAGGTAGGCTTCGTCGGCGGTGACGACACGGCCATCGCTCAAGTGCACCTCGCGCCCGTAGACTCCCGCGAGGTCGGGCGCATGCACGCTGGAATTCGGCCCGTGGCAGCCGGAGCAGCCGAGCGAACGGAAGAGCTTTTCGCCCTGCGCCGCCAGTCCCCGCGACGGCCCCTGCGAACGGCTCCAGCGCGCGTAATCGGGCTGCGTCATCAGCACCAGCCGCCCGGTCATGCGCGAGTGCTCGGTGCCGCAGAACTCCGCGCAAAGCAGATGATAGATGCCGGGCTTTTGCGCGGTGAACCAGAGATATGTGATGCGGTCGGGCAGCACGTCCTGCTTGATGCGCAGCGCCGGCAGGAACAGGCTGTGGATCACGTCCTGCGAGGTCATCACCAACCGCACCGGCGTCTCGATCGGCGCGTGAATTTCATCGATCTCCCGCACGCCGTTCGGCTGCTCGACTTTCCACATCCACTGCTTGGCAACGACATGGATGTCGAGAGAGTCTTTCGGATGGTCGAGCGCGCCGAGTTGGTTGGCCGCCGCCCACCAGAAAATGAACAAAAACAGAAAGAAGGTCGCCGGCGTCCAGATATATTCGAATATACGCGGCGGCTTGCGGCGATGAACTGGATTATCGGCGCGAAAGCGAACGCTGAACACGAGCAATAACAAAAAGACAACGCCGACAATGACGATCGAGAGCGCGGTGAGCGCAAAGAAGATGTGGTCGACGGCGATCGCTTCGTTGGAGACGCGTGAGAAATAGACGAAGGGGTTCATGCGCCCGCCCTCCGCCGCGCGCGCAGCGCGAGCAGCGCAATAAAGCCCGCCAGCAGAACGATGGTAGCGATGCAGAGTCCGCTCATGATGCGCCCGATCGAGGCGCTGTAGATGCCGGTCGCCGCATCGAAGCCGTAGCAAAGCAGGCGGATCCGATCGGCGATGCCGCCGACCTTGCCTTGGCCGGCCTCGACCAGCGCAAGCCGCAGGTCACTGCCTGAAAGCCCCAGCCCGGACAGTTCGCGCGTGATGTGGCCTTCGCCGGTGACCACGAAGGCGATGGCCGGATGCGCGAACTGGTCGTTCTCTTTGTCGTATACAAAATGATAGCCGGCGGCCTTCGTGGCCGCGCGCACCGCGTTGTCGCCGCCGGTCAACATGACGGTAGCGTCGGCAAGCGCGCCATCGCCGATGCGCGATTGCTTCATCGCGCGCGCTTGCGCCAGCGTGTCTTTCGGGTCGAGGCCGATGGAGACGACGCGGAAGTCCTTGTTAGGCGTCAGCCCGGATTTTTCCAGACCGCCGGCGGCGAAGGCGAGCACCGGACCGCAGATGTTCCGGCAGGTGAAGTCGGCGAAAATTACCAACGATGGCTTTCCGTCAATCGCTTTGCCCAGGGTGGTAGCGTTGCCGTGCTCGTCGGTGAAGGCGAGCGGCAGCGGCAGTTGTGCGTCCGGTTTGGCGTCAACACGGACTGTGGCAAGTTGCGCTTTGCTAAGGCCAGCCTGCGCGGGCGCGGCCATCATCACAAACAGAAGAGCAAGCGCGCCGCGCTTCATGGCTTGCCTCCCCGCGTTTGGATGGGGGCGTAAGCATTGGCGCCGCGTGCCGCGATGATGGCCATCGCCTTTTCAATTGGCATCGTGCCGCCGCCGCTTTCCTTCAATCGCGCGCGCTCATCTTCGCGCGTGATCGCTAATTCGTGTCGCGGGTGCGGTTGAAGCCGCGGCTCCGGCGCCGGCTGCGCCAGGCGCGGCGCGCGGTCGGTGACGCTGACATCGAACAGGGCGAACAGCACGCCCATGCTGAGGCCAAGGAAGATGAGCGCGCCGGCCGCGATCAGCATGAAGGGCTTGCCCGGTAGTCGCGGCGACTCGAAACCGTCCATGATGTTGGGTTTACGCGCCATGCGCGGTCCTCCAGCGGGCTGGAAGATCAAGCGGCCAATCACCCAGGATGGCGGCGATGATCAGCGCGGTCATGGCGCCGAAGGCGACCATGGCGGCCAGCACGGCGGCCACGCCGAAGGCCGGCCCAATCAGCCAGGTCTGGTAAAGCGCCAGGCCGAACAGCTCGCAGACGCCGGCAATGCCCAATCCGGTGTGGCTCCGGCGCACGCGCGCGAACATCAGCATCGCGACGGGGAGGAGGGAGCCGATGACGAAGGTGGCGACGGCCAGCGCCAGCCAGCCGTCGTTAAGCCGCTCCGTGAACCAGAATGTCTTAGCCGGCAGATCGCCGTACCAGATCACCAGCACGGCCATGAAATCGAGATAGGTGATGCCGAGCGTGACCGTCAGCAGAAGCCCGCCGAGATCTGCGCGGTCACGCGGCGCGGCGTCGAGCACGGCCCCGAGCGCCAGTACCGCGAGCAGCTGCGTTATGGCGACGGAAGCGCCGAACGAGGTGGAGAAGAACGGGGGCTCGATCGCCAGATTCCAGTCGAGGGCGAGGAAGCTGATGACGACGGCATAGGCGAACAGGCCAAGACCGGCGACTAAGCGTCCGCCGCGCGGCACAAACAGCGCCAGCATGCCGAGTCCCACTACGCCGATCAGCGAGCGCGCGGCGAAGGAGGGGGCGTTGAGATAGATGCTGGCCACGCTTGGCGTTAGTTCACCGATGCGCGCCTGTTCGGGCAAGAACCAGAATGCGCCAATCGCTACCGGCAGCACCAAGACAACCAACAGCAATGTACAGCGCGCCAGTGGCAGTAACACCGGCAGCAAGGCATCGCCCCAACGCCCGCCGGTGAGCCGGTGAATCATAATCAGCGCCAGCGCGCCAAGCGGGAAGGCGGCAACGTAGTTGAAAGCGATCAGCCAGCCGGCGGCGGCGATGCGCGGGTCGATGAAGACGATGACAATCATCGCGACAATGAAGCCGGCAGCAAGGATCAGGGCGCGGCGGTGCCGGGTCATGGCTTGCCCTCCGCCTGCGCGTGCCGCTGCAATTGCAGCGCGCGGATATAGGCCACGATGGCCCAGCGGTCGCGCGGCTCGACGCGCGCCGCATAGGAATACATCGCGCCATAGCCGTTCGTGATCACGTCATAGAAATGCGAAGCCGGCGCCTCAACCAGACGTTTTTCCTGATAGGACGGCGGCGCGGGGAAGCCGCGCTTGACCACGATGCCGTCGCCGTCGCCTGACAGGCCATGGCAGGGCGAGCAATAGATATCGAAACGTTCGCGCCCACGCGCCAGCAACTGAGGTGTCGCCGGCGGCGGGTTGCGGACGATGTCATCACGCGCGAGATCGCTTTGCGCCACGGTGTGTTCCGGCAGGGGCTGCGCGGAGGTGCCATCCTCGAAGATCGGCGCCGGCTGATAGGTGCCATAGCGGTTCTGCTGCGTCATGCTGACATCGCAGCCCGACAGAAGCAGGACGAGGCAAAGAAGAGTGGGCGCGCGCGTCATGCCGCCACCTCCATCACCTCAATGGCGCCGGCCTCTATCAGGCGCTGGCGCAGCGCGGCGATTTCTTTTTTGGCTTCGGGCGCTTCCAGCGCCAACAGGAATCGGTCCTGGCTCGCGCGTTCGAAGTCCGGTATTTCAAATAGCGCGTGGTGCAGACGCGGCAGCCCGGTCTCCGACAGGAGCGCGATGAAGCCGAAAATGGCGGCGGCCAGAATGCCGGTCGCGAACGGCACCAGCATAAACGTTGGCCACGAATTGAGCGGCCGTCCGCCCGAATTGATGGGATAGTCGATCACCGCGCTGTAATACTGGAGGCCGAAGGCGACCGCGGCCATGCTAAATCCACCAATGGCCATCACTACGCGCAAGCGCGTCGAGGTGGCGCCGAGCAATTCCGCCATGCCCTCGACCGGAAACGGCGTGAAAGCGTCGAGCACGTTGGTGCCCTCGCGCTGGCTTTCGCGCGCAGCCTCAAGCAACGCGTCAGCTTCGCTGAACTGGGCGATCACAACGTGCGTCATGCCGTCACCTCGTCATGGACGAGTTTGCGCACCTCGTGCATCGAGACCGCCGGCACCAGACGCACGAACAGCAAAAACATGAACGCGAAGAAGCCGAGCGAGCCGAGCAGTAACGACCAATCCCAGAAGGTCGGCACGAACGAGCGCCGCATCGACGGCAGGAAGCCGTGCGACAGCGTGTTCCAGATGATCAGGATGCGCTCGAGCCACATCCCGACATTGATCAGGACACCGATGACGCAGACCGCCTTGATATTGCGGCGGATTGCGCGCCACCAGAATAGTTGCGGGATGAACACGTTGCAGGCGAGCAGCGCCCACATCATCGGCGCGTAGGTGCCGGTGAACATGTACACGACCAGCGAACGGTCGGCGTGCTCGCCGCCGTACCACGCCGCGAACCATTCGGTCGCGTAAGACAGGCCCATGATCAGCGAGGCGGCGAGCATGATCTTCGCCATCACGTCGAAATGGTCGATAGTGACGATCGCCTGCATGCCGAAGCCCCAGCGTACGCCGGCCGCCAGCACCACCACCATCGCAAAGCCGGAATACATCGCGCCGACGACGAAGTAGGGCGGGAAGATTGTCTCCTGCCAGCCGGGCATCAGACTGGCGGCGAAGTCGAGGCCGACCACGCTGTGTAACGACACCACCAGTGGCACGGCGAGCGCAGCCATCGCCATGTGATAGGTTTCGTAAAAATGCCAGTGCCGCGCCGAGCCACGCCAGCCGAGCGCGAAGGCCCCGTAAATCGCCCGCTTGATCGGGCCCCTGGCACGGTCGCGGATGGTGGCGAGATCGGGGACCAGGCCAATATACCAGAATATGATCGAGAACAGGATATAGGAAAGGATCGCCCAGAAATCCCAGATTAGCGCCGAGCGCCACTGCGGCCACAGGTGCATCGTGTTGGGGTAGGGCGTCACCCAGTAAAAATAGAGCGGCCGCCCGAGGTGAATGATCGGGAAGATGCCAGCGATGGAGGCGGCGAATAGCGTCATCGCCTCGGCGAAGCGGTTGATCGAAGCGCGCCAGCGCTGGTGTGTGAGCAGCAGCATCGAGGAAATCAGCGTGCCGGCATTGCCGATGCCGATCCACCAGACGTAATTGGCAATCGGAAAGCCCCAGACCACCGTGGTGTTGTTGCCGAAGATGCCGATGCCTTTGTAAAGCACCCAGAACAGCGATGCCGCCATCAGCAAGGTCAGCGCGCAGCTTACCGCGAAGGCGATCCACCAGATGCGCCAGCGGAACGTCTCGCGCGCGAGCAGCGGCGCAGTCACCATCGCATTGACCGCGTCGTAGTTGCGCGCGCGCGGCATAACCCAGCGGTTGAGACGGCCAGTCATTCGCCGCCCTCCTTCAGCGCTGTGTTGGGACTGGTCAGGCGCGCCAGATAAGTCGTGCGTGGCCGCGTGCCGAGATGACCGAGTAGTTCGTAATGATGCGTTTCACCGCGTTTTTTGTTCACCGCGGCCTTTGGATCATTACGATTACCAAACGAAATGGCGCGCGTCGGACACGCCGATTGGCAGGCGGTGACGACTTCGCCGTCGGCGATGGTGCGATTCTCTTTCTCCGCGTCGCGCCGCGCCGCGCTGATGCGCTGGACGCAATAAGTGCACTTTTCCATTACGCCGCGCGTACGCACGGTGACGTTCGGATTGTGTTGTGCGGTGACGGATGGTGCGCCGAGGTTTTTGTATTCCTGCCCATCATTGTAGCCGTACCAGTTGAAGCGCCGCACCTTGTAAGGGCAGTTCGACTGGCAGAAGCGCGTGCCGACGCAGCGGTTATAGACCTGCACGTTGAGCCCCTCGCTGTCGTGCACCGAGGCGGAAACCGGGCAGACCGGCTCGCAGGGCGCGTGCTCGCATTGCATGCAAGGGACGGGCTGAAAGCCGCGCATCGCGCCCGGGCCTGACTCATAAGTATCGACGCGCAGCCAATGCATGTCGCGTCCGGCTTCGATTTCTTCCGGTCCCACCACCGCGACATTGTTCTCGGCCTGGCAGGCGACCACGCAGGCATTGCAGCCGATGCAGGCGGCGGTATCGACCACCATGGCCCAGGCGTAAGTGTCGTAAACATAGGGCGGATAAAAGGTCGGCTTCGGTTCGTCCTTGAATGGCTTTCGGTCGAGCCCTTTAGCCAGTTCGACGAGCGATACCAGCGGCAGCAATTCGTCCACTTCGCCTTCGATCTGGAAATGATGCTGCGTGGTCGGCACTGGCCGTGCCGGGCCGGCCTTGCGCAGCATGACATTGTCGATCAGCCAAGGATTTCCGGCTGTTCGCAGCGGATAAACGTTAAAGCCGATCTCATTGCCGATTGCTCCAGCGCGGCTGCGCCCGTAGCCCAGGGAAATCGCAATGACACCGTCTGCCTGGCCGTAATCGATGCGCGCCGGCCCTTGCACACGCTGTCCGCCCACTTCAATCTCGGCGATGTCACCATCCTTGCAGTCGAGATGCCCTGCATCGGCCGGCGCCAGCACGATGCTGTTGCCCCAGACTTCTTTGCTCAGCGGCTTTGGGCACTCCTGTAGCCAGGCATTGTTGGCGTAGCGGCCGTCCCACACCGACGGGTCGGGCGCAACCTTCAACACCATGGTTTGTGTCGGCGTGCGTGCCGCGACGGTGATCCGTTGTGGCTTGGTGGCAACCGGCGCCGAACGCGTGCCGGCGATGACACCGTCATGCAGTGTCTTGCGCCACCAGTTTTCGAAATCACCGCCGCCTTGCGCAGCCCACGTCGTGCGCACGATGTCGTAGGAGGATGGCGTGAGCGCGCCGCCGAGCATCGCCAGCACATCATGCGCCGTGCGCGTGTCGTAAAGCGGACGGATCAACGGCTGCACGATCGAGGCGGTGCCGTCGATGGCGCGCCGGTCCGACCAGCTTTCCAGCGTATGCGACAACGGCAGGTGCCAGTGGCAGAGCGCGGCGGTCTCATTGCGGTGCAGGCTGAGATGCGCGCTGAACGGCAGCTTGTGGATTGCAGCTGCGAGATCTAGTCGCGGCGGTGTGTCATAGGCCGGATTGGCGTCGAGAATAATGAGCGTTTCGGCAGCACCGCTATGGATGTCGGCGGCAAGCGACGTCAACCCGTTCGGGTCGATGTCATCCACCGGCTCGATCAGATCGACCGGTGCGCTGAGCGCGCTATTGATCCAGTGCGCGAGCGCGTGGATTTCCGGCGGCTGTGACGGCCCGACCAGCACCAGCGCGCGGCCTTGCCGGGCTTTCAGGTCTGCGGCGGCGGCTTCGACAAAACGCGCGGCGTGGCCTGCCAAAGGCGGCGGCGTCTCGCCGGCAAGATAAGCCGCGATGGCGATGACCGCATTACCGATCAGTTCCGGCCGCGACGTCAGCCGGTGATCGGCATTGGCGCCGGTCGCCGTCGTCGAACTCTCGATCGCATATAGCCGCAGGAATTGTTCGGCACCGCTCGCGGCGCTGCGCGCTTGCGCGAAACCGCGCGCATTCACAATCTGCGCCGGACCGGGGCCGAGAAAATCGCTGTCGAACGCAACGACGGCGCTCGCGTCTTTTAAACGCGGCAGCGCGACGAGCGGCCGCCCGAAAGCCAGCCGCGCGCCTTCGCGCTCATTGGTGTCCGCGACCGGCTCGTAGCTGATCCAGCGCGCTTGCGGAAATTCCTTCAGCAAACCGGCGCGCTGGCGCGCCAGCGTCGGCGAGGTGACGCGCCCCGACACGACGCGCAAGCCGGCGCCGCCACGCGCGCGCTCTTTGTCCATCTGCGCGCGCAACGCGTCGGCGAACGCTTCCCAGGATTCGACATTGGCCTTGCCGCGCACGGCCTTCGAACGATCGGGATCGTACAGGCCAAGCACGTCAGCTTCCGCGAATACATCGGTCGCGCCGAGGCTGGCCGGGTGGCGTGGATTGCCTTCAATCTTGATCGGCCGGCCTTCGACTGAGGTGACGATGGCGCCGCGCCCGTAACCGGAAAGATCGAGTGTGGTGGCGAAACGCAGCGGCACGCCCGGCACCACGCGCTCCGGCTGATCGACATAGGGCACGATTTCTTCCGCCGGCTTGCCACACGACGTCAGCGATAGCGCCAGACCGCCGCCGAGCAGCTTCAGCGCCGCGCGTCTGTTGAGGTCGTTCACCGGTGACATACCGAGCAGTCCGTCAGGTGTTCGGTATGAATGAGATATTGCGCCATCAGCTTGCGTGATTGTTCGAATTGATCCGCCGGCGGCTTCCAACTGGTACTGAAAATCTCCGATGGCGGGCGCAAATGTGGCGCCGGGTTACGATGGCAGTCAAGGCACCAGCCCATGGTCAGCGGCGCTGTCTGCTTTATCAGCGGCATGGTATCGACCGCGCCGTGACAGGTGGTACAGCCGACGCCCTTGGCGATATGAATCGAGTGATCGAAATAGACGTACCCAGGCAGAAGGTGCACGCGTTGCCAGTGAATCGGTTTGTGTTCAGCGAGACTTTCGCGCACCGGCGCGAGCATCGCCGCGTTGGTGAAAATCTGCGAATGGCAGGTCATGCAGGTTTTGGTCGGGGGCAGGCCGGCGAAGGCCGATTTCTCGACCGAGGTGTGGCAATAGCGGCAGTCGATGCCGAGTTCGCCGACATGATGCTCGTGCGAAAATGGCACCGGCTGGCGCATGGTCACATCCTGTCCGGTCGTGTAAGGTGAGCGCATCACGGCATAGGCGAGCCCGATGCACAGGAACGGCACGACCAGCAACGCGACAAGGATGATGCGGGCAATCGTATTGGCCGAAGGCCTGAAAATTTGAGGCACCCCTGGACCTCCAGGCTCCGACGGCGGGAAACCGTCGTGTCACAAATGATCGCCCGTTTTGGCAAAGCCTGGGGTCTGCAAAAGTTCCATCGACGTGGAAAAATTGCTCCAGCTTTGAAAGAATCGGAATTGCCCCGCTGCCGAAGCCTCCTAGCCGGCTAAGCGAGCGTGGCTACCCCTCGTGGTAGCCGATGGTCGATAACAGAGCGATATTAGGATCGCGCGAATCGAGCCGCGTATGTTGCACCACGATCGGCACGTCGGCCTCGATCACCGAAGCGTAGCTCACGTCGCGCGGCACCGGGGCAGGGTCTTTTAAGTCGTTGAAGCGCAAATGCAGCGTGCGCTGCGCGCCGAGGTCGACGCGGTAAGGGCCGACCGGCCCGTGGTCTTCGAAATACAGCGTGATCTCGATCTTGGCGTTTTTCATGCCGGCGTTCAGCAGGCAGACGGTCTCATGCGAGACCAGCGCGTGGTCCTGACTGACGCTGCCGCTCGGAATGTAGCCTTCTGCGATCGCCCACCGCATGTGTCCGATATCAGACATGAGCGGGCTCCCGAGTATCGATGAGCGCGAGCCCCGTTTCCGCGTCGTGCGACTTGTGCATCTTATGCTCCCGGTTTTCGTGCCCTTCTTAAAAACTGCGCGCCGGTGCGATTTGTTCCGGGACTTCGTGAGGAACCCGGCCGTTAAGTTGGTTAAAGCGCGCGCAATTTAACTGCGGCGTTGCGCGACGAAATGCGCGGCCGCGATCAGCACTGCTGCCCGGTCGCCGAATGGCTTGAGAGCGGTCTCCGCTTCGCCCACCAAAGTCTTCAAGCGCGCGCGGGCGGGTGCGATGCCGAGCAGGCTGACGAAGGTCGCTTTATGCGCAGCCGCGTCTTTACCGGTCGCCTTTCCGACCGTAGCGGCGTCGCCATCGATATCGAGCAGATCGTCGGCGATCTGAAAGGCTTCGCCGATAGCGGCGCCGTAGCGCTCGAGCGCGACGCCGAATTTCCGGCCCGCGTTTCCAAGCATGGCGCCGCTGGCACATGCGAATTGCAGCAGTGCTCCGGTCTTCATCGCTTGCAAACGTCTGACGCGTTCGACGCCTAGCTGCGGGACGCCATTTTCGGCGAAGCGCCCTTCGGCGGCGAGATCGAGCATCTGTCCGCCCGCCATGCCGCCGAGCCCGGCGGCGCGCGCCAATGCCGCGATCAATCGGACGCGAATGGCGGGGTCTTTGTGCGTTTGATCGCGCGCCAGAATATCGAACGCAAAGGTCAATAAACCATCGCCGGCCAGGATGGCGGTCGCCTCGTCGAAGGCCTTATGCACGGTCGGGCGGCCGCGCCGTAGCGCGTCATCGTCCATGGCGGGAAGGTCGTCGTGCACCAGCGAGTAGCAGTGCACGCATTCAAGCGCCGCGGCGACCATCAGGGCGCCACGTGGCGGGGCGTCGAATAGCCGGGCCGTCTCGGTCACCAGAAACGGGCGGAAGCGCTTGCCGCCGCCAAGACCGGCATAACGCATCGCGTCAAGCAGCCGGGCCGGGCGTTCCAGTTCGCCACCGGCCGGTTCGCGCGACAATAGCCGGTCGAGCAGGGCTTCGGTGTCGGCCGCCACCTTCTCAAGCCGGCGCTTGAATAGGGCGTCGGCAGTGGCGGTGCGGACTGGCCGGACCTTGCGAGCGGGGGCATTTGTTGAGGTTTGGGCAAATAAATTCATGAATTTCCCGGTTTCGTCCGCGTTAGTTGCAAATTCCCCGGTCGCCTAAAAAGTTCCCAAGGGGCTGAACCAATTTTGCCGTCAAAAGTTGCCGACCGGGTGGACTCCATTTCAGACCGGCGCGGATGAGCCTGATAATCGCAGCTTTATGTATCGGCCTGTGGGTCTATCTGCTGCTCGCCCGCGGCCGCTTCTGGCTGGGGCCTCGCCGGGACGCCGCCCGGCCGCGTCCGCCCCGGAAATGGCCGGCCGTTACCGCCATTATCCCAGCCCGTAACGAGGCCGGCGTCATTGCCGAAAGCCTGAGTTCCCTTTGCCGGCAGGAATACCCCGGTCCGCTCATGATCATCGTAGTTGACGACGACAGCAAGGATGACACCGCAGAGATTGTGGCCGAATCGGCTCGATCGTTCCCTGACCGGCATGTCGAGGTGCTGAAAAGCCCCGGCCCGCCCGCCGGCTGGACCGGGAAGTTATGGGCGCTACAGACCGGCATCGCCTTTGCCGGAGCCGAGGTGCCGGAGACTGAGTACCTGCTGCTGACCGACGCCGACATTGTTCATGCGCCGGACACGCTGGCGTGGCTGGTATCGCAGGCAGGGGCGGGCGGCTATGGGCTAACATCGCTGATGGCCAAACTGCGCTGCGAGAGCCTGGCCGAACGTAGCCACGTGCCGGCCTTCATCTACTTCTTTCAGATGCTGTTCCCGTTCTGTTGGGTGCGCCAGACGCGATCGAAGACGGCGGCCGCGGCCGGCGGCTGTATGCTTGTTGACGCCGACGCCTTGCGGCGCGCCGGCGGCATCGCCAGCGTGCGCAACGCATTGATCGACGACTGTTCGCTTGCCGCGCGTTTGAAAGCCGTTGGCCCGATCTGGCTCGGACTGACCGGGCGCGTTGAAAGCATTCGCCCCTACGACACGTTCGCCGACGTGCGGCAGATGATTGCACGCTCGGCCTATGCGCAGCTTCGCTATTCGCCTTTGCTGCTGGTGGCGACCATTGCCGGAATGACGTTCACATTTCTCGCCGGACCATTGCTGGCGGTTCTCGGTTCCGGCGCGGCGCAAATTCTGGGCATTGCCGTCTGGCTGGCGATGGCATTTTCGTTTCAGCCGACGTTGCGGTTCTACCGGCTTTCGCCGTTATGGGGCTTCGCGCTTCCACTGATCGCCAGCCTTTATTCGTTTTACACCGTGCTCTCCGCTTTTCAGCATTTCGCCCGCCGCGGCGGCGCCTGGAAGGGCCGCGTGCATGTAAACGCGGCGAGCGCGTCATGACCGCAAGTGTCGAGCTTCGGTCTGGCAAGAGCCATCGCGACGAGAATTTTCCAGTCGCGTCATGGCTTATCGCAGCGCGGCATCGGCCCGCGATTCTCGCCTTTTACGAATTCGTCCGCGTCGCCGACGATATTGCCGATCACCCGTCCTTGCGCGCCGGCGATAAACTGGTCCGGCTCGAACGCCTCGAACAGAGCTTGCTCGGCGGCAATGAGGAGGAGCCGGACGGCGTTGCCTTGCGCGACATTCTTACACGCCGCAAACTTTCATTTCAGCACGCCCGCGATCTTCTGCGCGCATTCCGTCAAGACGTCACGCAACACCGCTACCGCGGCTGGAGCGATCTCGTCGACTATTGCGCTTATTCGGCGATGCCGGTTGGGCGTTTCGTGCTCGATGTCCACGGCGAAGCGCGTTCGACCTGGCCGGCGTCGGATGCGTTGTGCGCCGCGTTGCAGATCATCAATCACTTGCAGGATTGCGCCGATGATTATCGCGCCCTCGGCCGCGTCTATCTCCCGCTCGACGATCTCGCCTCGCATGGGCTCGGCGTCGAAGCGTTGGCCGGCGCGCGCGCGAGCCCGGCCTTGCGCGCCTGCATCGGCGAACTTGCGCAACGCACCGAACGCCTGCTGGCGCAGAGCCGTCCGCTGCCTCGGCTCGTCACGGATACACGGCTGGCGCTCGAAATATCGGTCATTCAGGCACTAGCCGCCCGCCAACTCGCGCGGCTGAAGGAGCGCGACCCGCTCGGCGAACGCGTTCGTTTGAGCAAAGCGGAAATGGCCGCCTTCACTGTCGGGACCGTCGGTCACGCTTTATGGCGCCGACTGTTTCGCGTCACTGACTCACGTCACAGGTATCAGACGCCATGACAGAAACCATGCATGCCGGTCTCTCCCACGTGACAGACATCGGGAGCCGAAGCGCGGTGCGGGCCGGCGGCAGCTCATTTTATCTGGCCATGCGTATCCTCGGCCGTCATCAGCGGCAGGCGATGTTCGAGGTCTATTCGTTTTGCCGCGCCGTCGATGACGTTGCCGACAGCTCCGAGCCGCGCGCATCGCGGCTGTCGCAACTTGCGCAGTGGCGCGATGCGATCGATGCGCTTTATGCCGGCACCAGGGTCGCCGGCCTTGAACAACTGTCGCAGGCGATCGACCGGTTTTCTCTGCGCCGGCAGGATTTCATGGCGGTGATCGACGGCATGGAAATGGACGCCGAAGCCGATATGCGCGCGCCCGATTTTGTCACGTTGGAGAAATATTGCGATCGCGTCGCCTGCGCCGTCGGCCGCTTGTCGGTGCGAATTTTTGGACTCGACGAGGGCGCCGGCCTGTCGCTCGCGCATCATCTGGGACAGGCCTTGCAACTCACCAATATTCTGCGCGATATCGACGAGGACGCAGCCGCCGGCCGGCTTTACCTGCCGTCCGAGGCATTGCACAAGGCCGGTATCGAGGGTACCGATCCGAAAGCCGTGACGGCCCACCCGCGCATCGACGTTGCGTGCCGGTTCGTCGCCGAGCGCGCGCGGACGCATTTCATCACGTCCGACGCCATCATGGCGGCGGCGCCGCGCCACGTCATTCGCGCGCCCAAAATCATGGAAGAAGTGTATCGCAAACTGCTTGACGACATGGTGGCGCAGGGCTGGACGCGGCCGCGTGTGCGCGTCCACGTCAACAAGCCGCGTCTGATATGGATTGCATTGCGCCATGGCTTCGTCTGATCGCGGCACGGTACATGTTATCGGCGCGGGCCTTGCGGGCCTTGCCGCCGCCGTTCGCCTCGCAGAAGCGGGCCGGCGGGTCGTCGTCCATGAGGCGACTTTGCAACCCGGCGGACGCTGCCGATCCTACCTCGATCAGGCGACCGGGATGTTGATCGACAACGGAACGCACCTGACGCTCTCCGGCAATTATTCGCTTTTGTCCTTCGCCCAGACTATCGGTTCGGCGGACGAACTGGATGGGCCGGAGGCGGCGGAATTTCAGTTCGTCGATCTTGCCAGCAACGAACGCTGGACGCTTCGGTTCAACGATGGCCGTTTTCCCTGGTGGCTGTTCGACAGCGAGCGCCGCGTGCCGCAGACCGGCGTCGTCGACTATCTGCCGCTGGCGCGGCTGATGTGGCTCACCGGCGACAGGCCGATCGCCGACGTGATGAATTGCAGCGGGCCGCTCTATGAGCGCATGTTGCGGCCGCTTCTGCTGGCGGCGCTAAATACCGATCCACGTGAGGGGTCGGCGCGGCTCGCGCAAGGCTTGATCCGTGAGACGCTCGCCGCCGGCGGCATAGCGTGCCGGCCGCTGCTGGCGAGGCGAGGCATCGGCAATGTATTTGTCGAACCGGCGATGCGGTACCTACAGAAGCATGGCGTCTCGATCGTGTTGCAGGATGAATTGCGGGCGCTGACCTTTGCCGACGGACGCATTTCCGGTCTCGATTTGACCAAAGGCAGCGTCGCTTTGTCGGCCGAGGACGGGGTGGTCCTCGCCGTGCCGTCTTACGCCGCCGCTGCCCTGCTGCCCGGTCTGCGGACGCCCACGGACTTCCGCGGCATCGTCAACGCGCATTTCAAGGTCGAACCGCCAGCGCATGTGCCGCCGATGCTGGGCATCGTCAACGGCCTATGCGAATGGGTCTTTGCGCATCCGGGCCGGATATCGGTTACCATCAGCGATGCCGGCCGCCTGTTCAAACGGCCGCGCGCCGAACTGGCGGCGGAGATCTGGCGTGACGTGGTGCGCGTCACCGGCCTCAGCGAGACGCTGCCGCCGTGGCAGATCGTGCGCGAGCGCCGCGCTACTTTCGCCGCGACGCCTGAGCAGAATGCCCGGCGTCCGGATGCGCGGACAGCCTGGCGGAACCTGATCCTTGCCGGCGACTGGACGGCGACCGGTCTGCCATCGACGATGGAAGGCGCGGTGCGGTCCGGCAACCGTGCGGCCGATCTTGCCTTGGGATTGCTGCGAGCGGCGGCATGACGGCGGTCTCTGCCATAGCACGGCGGGCATCAGCGGATGTAACCGCCGCCGATGTTGGCCGATCCGCCGAAGCGGCAGCGCAAGCCCTGCTGCGAGCCCGCCAAAGCGACGGCCATTGGATCTTTGAACTGGAGGCCGACGCGACGATCCCGGCCGAATATGTCCTGTTGCGCCATTACCGCGGCGAGCCGGTCGATCCCGTGCTGGAAGAGAAGATCGCCGTCTATCTGCGCCGCATCCAAGGTGCCCATGGCGGCTGGCCGCTTTATCATGAAGGCGATTTCGACATGAGCGCCAGCGTGAAGGCCTATTTCGCGCTCAAGATGATCGGCGATAGCACCGAGGCGGCGCACATGCGGCGCGCGCGCGCGGCGATCCTGGCGCGCGGCGGTGCGGCGCATAGCAACGTATTCACGCGGTTGCTACTTTGTCTCTACGGCATCATGCGCTGGGACAGCGTACCGGAAATGCCGGTCGAGATCATGCTGCTGCCGCGCTGGTTCCCGTTCCATCTGACGAAAGTATCGTATTGGGCGCGCACCGTGCTGGTGCCGCTGCTCGTGTTGCAGGCGCTCAAGCCGCGCGCGAAGAACTCGCGCGGGGTCACCATCGACGAGCTTTTCATCGGCGCGCCGGGGGACGTCGGGCCGGCGCCGAAGGCCGCGCATCAGAAATGGAGCTGGTTTGCGTTCTTCCGCGCTGTCGATGCCGTCGTTCGGCCGGGCGTGAAGCTGCTGCCGCGCCGTTTGCGCCGCCGCGCCATCGATCGCGCCGTCAGCTTCGTGCGCGAGCGGCTCAATGGCCAGGACGGGCTCGGCGCGATTTTCCCGGCCATGGCCAATTCGGTGATGATGTTCGACGTGCTCGGCCATGAGGCCGAGGCGGCCGTCGCCCGCGGCTCGGTCGAGCGTCTGCTCGTGGTGCATGACCACGAAGCCTATTGTCAGCCCTGTGTTTCCCCGGTGTGGGACACGGCGCTGGCATGCCACGCTATGCTCGAAACGGCTGACGAAGAGGACATTGGCGCGGCGTGTCGCGCACTGGATTGGCTGTTACCGCGGCAAGTCTTCGATGTCGCCGGCGACTGGAGCGTGAAGGGCGAAGGCGTGCGGCCCGGAGGCTGGGCCTTCCAATATACCAACCCGCATTATCCCGATCTCGACGACACCGCCGTGGTCGTCATGGCAATGGACCGCGCGCGGCGCCTTGGCGCGGGCGGCCATTACGATCGCGCCATTGCGCGCGGCGTCGAATGGGTGAAGGGCCTGCAAAGCTCGAATGGCGGCTGGGCCGCCTTCGATGTCGACAATAGCTATCGCTATCTCAACAATATCCCTTTCGCCGACCATGGCGCCCTGATCGACCCGCCGACCGAAGATGTCACGGCGCGTTGCGTGTCGATGCTGGCGCAGCTTGGCGAGACAACGGGAACCAGCCCCGCGCTTGCTCGCTCGCTTGATTATTTGCGGAGGACGCAACTGGAGGATGGAAGCTGGTACGGCCGCTGGGGTCTGAATTATATTTACGGCACCTGGTCCGTGCTGTGCGCTTTCAATGCCTGCGGCATTTCACACGACGCACCTGAAATTCGTAAGGCGGTAGACTGGCTGATCTCGATCCAGAACGAAGATGGTGGCTGGGGCGAGAACGGTTCGAGTTATCGTCTCGATTATCGCGGCCATGAGCCGGCGGCCAGCACCGCATCGCAGACCGCTTGGGCTTTATTGGCTCTGATGGCGGGCGAGGCCACCGACCACCCGGCGGTCGTGCGCGGCGTTCGTTATCTGACAAAGACGCAAGGAAATGACGGTCTATGGGAGGAGGCGCGCTTTACCGCGACCGGTTTCCCGCGCGTCTTTTACCTGCGCTACCACGGTTACCGAAAATATTTTCCGTTGTGGGCGCTGGCGCGCTTTCGCAATCTCAATATACACAACAGCCGCAAAGTCGAATTCGGCATGTGAAGCCGATCATGCGAAACCAATCGAGGTTTCGCTAGCCTCCGAGACCGTTGAACTTCGCCTTTTGATCGGCGGTCAACTGCGCATAAAAGCCATTCAGCGCGATTTCCATTGAGGTCGCGGCGTAGTTCATGCTGGTCAATTGATTGTTGGCAGCATCAAGCCGCGCCATTGGATCCGCCGGGATCGACGGGTCGCACGATGCGCCCAGAAGCTTGGCCATATCGCCGGTGGTCTTGCGCAGCGCCTTGAGGGCCGCATCCTGGTCCTTGGTGGGGTGGACTGTCTGTGCGATTTTCTGAATCAGGCGTTCGGCGCTTTCGCCGCCGCGGGCGGCACAGGCCTGGTATTGCTGCTTGGCGGCGTCGGCAAGCTTTGCGTCTTGCTTTTTGTCTTGCGCATCCTTTGACGCGCTTTGCGGGATTTTGAATTTTGTCTTCTGCTCGTCGTTCAGCGAGTCGTAGAACTCTTTCAGCGGCGCGCGCACGAATATGCCGGCGTCACGGACAGCCCAGAGGCGCTGCACCAGGATGTGCAGCCGCTCGCGCGGCGATTGCGCGGCGTCGTCGGAGCAGCCGGCATTTACGGTATTCAGCGCCTGCGCCAAAGCGGTTTGCAAATGGCCAAGGGCGCCACGCTCGACGCCGGTCAGTTGTTCGGACTGCTCGATATCCGCAATCGGCCAGATCACCGCGGAGTCGGCCGGATCGTCGCAGACGCCGTTCGGCTTATCGCCGGTCTCGCTCGCACGGGCGCTGCCGGTGGTAGCGGTCTCAACCGGCTTCTGAATTGACGGCGATTGCAACACTGTATCGGCGATCACGTCGAATCCACGGCCGCGCAATGCCTCGGTGTAATCCTGCGGCCAGAAGACATAGCCCACGACATCCTCATAAGCCGCTGGCCAGACCGCGGGCCCGACATTCCCGAAGTGGCGGTCCTGCGCCGGCGAAGGCGGCGCGGCTTCCGCCGTATGACGTGGCGCACGATGATGGGCAAAAGACAGGCGCCCCAGCATGGACCGAAACGGCCGCGTTATCGTGCCGATCAGGCCCTGCGGCGAAAGTTGAGCGCGCGCCGGCTCTGGCATCGCACTCAAAAACGCCAACAGGATCAGGCTTGTGATCAATACGAGCCGGCGCATATTCGCCTCCTGGGGTCCGAAGCGATAACGAACACGGCGCTGCCAAAGTTCCCTGATCGGCAGGACTGCTATTCCGCAGGCGTCAGTTCGGCGGCGATTTTAGCCTGCTTGATTTCATCGAGCTTGCTCTCGACGTGGCGGGAGAACATATATTCCGCCGGCCGCTGGTTGGCGAGGCTGATGTCGGGCGCCATTTTGCCTTCGCTTCGGATACCGCGCAGGCTCAAAGCCAGCGCCTTGATCGGATGCGCTACGGCATCCTGGACGGCAGAAGCCTCGTAGCCGCTGTGCACCATGCAGTCGGCGCATTTTTCGTAATTGCCTGTTCCGTAGTTTTCCCAATTCGTGTCTTCCATCAATTCCCTGAAGGTTTTTGCGTAGCCTTCGCCGAGCAGATAGCAGGGCTTTTGCCAGCCGAAGATGGTGCGGGTCGGATTACCCCAGGGGGTGCAATGATAGGTCTGGTTGCCCGCGAGGAAATCGAGAAACAGGCTCGACTGGCTGAACGACCATTTCCGGCCGCCATTGCCGCGGCTGAAAATGTCGCGGAATAGTTGCTTGGTCTTGTCGCGGTTGAGGAAGTGCTGCTGGTCGGGCGCGCGCTCATAGGCATAGCCGGGCGAGACCGTAATACCATCGACGCCTAGCTCGGTGACCTTGTCGAAAAAGTCGGCGGCGCGTTCGGGCTGCGCGTTGTTGAAGAGCGTGCAGTTGATGTTGACACGGAAGCCAAGCTCCTTTGCTCGTTTAATAGCCGCCACCGCGCGTTCGTAGACGCCCGGCTGGCAGACCGAGGCATCGTGCATCTCCTGGTCGCCGTCGAGATGCACCGACCAGGTGAAGTAAGTGCTGGGCTTGTATTGCTTTATCTTCTTTTCCATCAGCAGCGCATTGGTGCAGAGGTAAACGAACTTTTTGCGCGCGATGATGCCTTCGACGATCTCCGGCAATTGCTTATGCAGCAATGGTTCGCCGCCCGCGATCGAGACGATCGGCGCGCCGCATTCATCGACCGCGTGCAACGCATCTTCGACCGACATATTTTGATGCAGAATCGGATCGGGATAGTCGATCTTGCCGCATCCCGCGCACGCCAGATTGCAGCGGAACAGCGGCTCCAGCATCATCACAAGCGGATAGCGTTGGCGTCCGGCCAGGCGCTGGCGAACGACGTAACTACCGACCGACAGCTTTTGCAGAAGAGGAATACCCAAGATCCAGTTCCTTCGTCTTATTGTTGCTGGGCGCGGGCGGATCGAGCAGTTCGATGGGCACGCGGAATTCGATATTTTCGTCCTGGCCCGGTAGCGTGCCGAGTTCGATCGGCTCGATCCGGCCCAATGCGCGTACGACGTCCATCACCATGACTTCCGGCGCCGACGCCCCGGCGGTGATGCCGACCACTTCAGCGCCCTCCAGCCATTCCGCGCGAATTTCGCTGCCATTAGCGACCAGATACGTCGGCGTGCCGGCTTCTTCGCCGATTTCCCGCAAACGGTTCGAATTCGAACTGTTGGTGGCGCCGACCACAAAAATCACGTCGACCAGCTTGGTTAGTTCGAGCAGAGCGGTTTGTCGATTCTGTGTCGCGTAACAAATATCTTTGGTTCCCGGTCCGATCACATCGTCGAACCGTCGATAGATCGCATCGATGACGCCGCGGGTGTCATCGACGCTGAGCGTCGTCTGGGTCACAAAGGCGACCGGCGTATCGCTCGGCAGATCGAGCGCCTCGACATCGGCTTCATTTTCGACCAGCAGAACGTCTCCGGGAATTTGGCCGAGCGTGCCGACGACTTCCGGATGACCGGCATGCCCGATCAAAATGACGGTGCGGCCCTGCCGCTTATAGTGCCGGCCTTGGCTATGGACCTTGGAAACCAGCGGGCAGGTCGCGTTCAGTACGTGCAGTCCGCGCTCGTCCGCTTCCGCCTGCACCGACTTTGCGACGCCGTGCGCGCTGAATATGGTAATGGCGTCTTTCGGAACCTCGGACAGATCTTCCACAAAGCGCGCGCCCCGGGCTTTAAGCGAGTCGACCACCCATTTGTTGTGGACGATCTCATGCCGGACGTAGACCGGCGGTCCGTATTTATCGAGCGCCCGCTCGACGATCTCGATGGCGCGAACGACGCCCGCGCAAAATCCGCGCGGCTTGGCGAGGATCACTTTCATAATGCGACTCCATTGAGTCTTGTGCCGTTGGCCTCGCTGTTGGCGGGTCGGCGTTGCCGCACCCGCTCGGCCAGTTCAGCGATCTCGGTCGGCCGCAATTCCGGCGCTTCAAAGCTCGATCCGAGAACATCGAAGACCTTGGCCACGATGCCGGTCGCATCGAGGCCGGCGCGGGCGTACATCGCCGGCGGCGTATCGTGATCGATGAAACGGTCGGGCAGTATCATGCTGCGCGCCTTGAATCCGGTCTTGTCGAGCGCGCCTTGGTCGGCGAGAAAGTTCAGGACGTGCGCGCCGAAACCACCGATGGCGCCTTCCTCGATGGTGATCAGCAGTTCGTGGTTGCGCGCGAGATCGAGGATCAGATGGGTATCGAGCGGCTTGGCGAAGCGCGCATCGGCCACCGTGGTCGAAATGCCATGCGTGGCGAGCGTTTCGGCGGCCTTCAGACACTCCGCCAGCCTGGTGCCGAGCGACAGCAGCGCGACCGTCGAGCCTTCGCGGACCACGCGTCCGCGACCGATGGTCAAAGGAACGCCTTGCGCGGGCATATCGACGCCGACGCCATCTCCGCGCGGATAGCGTAACGCCGACGGACGGTCGTCGATGGCCGCCGCCGTCGCGACCATATGAACGAGGTCGGCCTCGTCGGCGGCCGCCATTATCACAAAGCCCGGCAGGCAGCCGAGATAAGCAAGATCGAACGAACCGGCATGTGTGGGTCCATCGGCCCCGACAAGGCCGGCCCGATCGAGAATGAAGCGAACCGGCAGACGCTGGATGGCGACATCGTGCACGACCTGATCGTAGGCGCGCTGCAGGAAGGTCGAATAAATCGCGACAAACGGTTTGTAGCCTTGCGTCGCCAAACCGGCTGCGAAAGTGACCGCGTGCTGCTCGGCGATGCCGACGTCGAAGGTACGATCGGGGAACGCCTTTCCGAAAATGTCGAGGCCGGTTCCGCCGGGCATCGCCGCGGTGATGGCGATGATGCGATCGTCCTTTTCAGCTTCCTTGACCAGGCTTTGTCCGAAGACCTTGGTGTAAGCCGGCGCGTTTGACGCCGCCTTGTGCTGTTTGCCGGTGCTGACGTCGAATTTGACGACGCCGTGATACTTGTCTTGCGAAGCTTCGGCCGGCGCGTAGCCTTTGCCCTTCTGTGTGCGGACGTGGACGAGAATGGGTCCGACATCGGCGTCGCGCACATTCTGCAACACGGGGATAAGCTGCTTGAGATCGTGACCGTCGACGACGCCGACGTAATAGAAACCAAGTTCCTCAAACAACGTGCCGCCGGTGACGAAGCCGCGCGCCAGCTCTTCGGCCTTCGTCGCCTTTTCCTTGAGGAAGTCCGGAAGGCAATTGGCAAATTGTTTGCCGACGTCACGCAACGACAGATACATCGGACTGGACAGCAGCCGGGTGAGATAGTTCGACATGGCGCCGACGGGCGGTGCAATCGACATTTCATTGTCGTTGAGGATGACGATCAGGCGACGGTTCATCGCCCCGGCATTGTTCATGGCTTCATAAGCCATGCCGGCAGAGATCGCGCCGTCGCCGATCACGCACACGACATTCTCGCCGCCGCCGGACAGGTCGCGGGCGACGGCCATGCCGAGGCCGGCGGAAATCGATGTTGAGGAATGGGCGGCGCCGAAGCAATCGTATTCGCTCTCGGCGCGTTTGGTGAAACCGGACAAGCCGCCACCGCTACGTAGAGTTCGGATACGGTCGCGGCGGCCGGTCAAAATCTTGTGCGGATAGGCCTGGTGGCCAACGTCCCAGATCAGTTTGTCGCTCGGGGTATCGAAGACGTAATGCAACGCGACCGTCAATTCTATGACCCCGAGACTGGCTCCGAGATGGCCGCCGGTTACCGCTACGGCATTTATGGTCTCGGCACGCAGTTCGTCGGCAACCCTTTGCAGGTCTTCTGCATTGATTTGCCGCAGATCTGCCGGTTTTTCGATGGAATCAAGAAGCGATGGAATGGATTTGGCTTCGCTGACTTCCCTTGGCGCCGTCATGCTTTGGGTTACCCTTCGCGTTCAAAATGGAATTGAGGTTCCCGTTGCCCAAAGTGAACCTCCTAACGTCCCGTCCAAGCGGGCCATTTTCTTCGTTCTGAAAGACCCTTGACCCCGACAATGGGTATCCGCGGCATAAGTTCCCGCGCTAATAAATGAAATTGGAGCCGATACGCGTTAAGCCGCGTTGGCGTTTGGATTGAGAATTGGATCAACGCTCATGTTAACTGCCGCCGTCACTGCGATCGTCCGAATTTCCACGAGATTTCCGTGGCTTATCATTGCGTTGGGCCTGGGCGTCGCCGCCGGCGCGGCTGCCTATAGCGCCAGCCATTTCGCGATCAATACCGACATCAACAAATTAATCTCGCCCGATCTGGATTGGCGCAAGCGCGAGGCCGATTTCGAAAAGGCGTTTCCTGGCCATTTCGGCTCTACCCTGGTCGTGGTCGAGGCGCCGAGCGCGGAACTTTCCGCTCAGGCCAGTGTGAGTTTGACCCGGAAGCTGGCGGCGCAGCCGGAACTGTTCCGTTCGGTCGAGGACGTAAGCGGCAACGAGTTTTTTGCCCGAAATGGTCTTTTGTTTCAGCCGACGGAGGACGTCGCTCGCTTTACCAAAGGCTTAGGGCAGGCGGCGCCTTTGGTTGGAACTTTGGTCGGCGATCCAAGTTTGCGCGGCCTGACAAGGGCGCTGTCTTTGGCCCTTATCGGCGTGCAGAACAAAATGACCACGCTCGACGCGCTGGCACGGCCGTTTGCGCTGGCCTCCGACACGATAGAAGCGGCATTGGCTGGCAAACCAGCGCATTTTTCGTGGCAGGAACTGCTCAGCGGCAAGCCGCCGGACGTGAAAACCATCCGGCGCTTTATCGAAATTCATCCCGTCTTGGATTACTCGGCGCTGGAGCCGGGGCAACGCTCGAGCGCGGCGATCCGAAAGGCGGCTGGCGACCTCGATCTGGCGTCCAAGTATCAAGCGCAGGTTCGCCTCAGCGGTTCGGTGCCGATGGCGGACGAAGAATTCGCTACCGTCCAGCAGGGCGCGTTGGTCAATGGTATCGGGACGCTCGTGATCGTGCTGGTCATCCTTTGGCTGGCGCTCAAGTCGGCGCGCCTCATCGCCGCTGTTTTCATCAACCTCTTCGTGGGCTTGTCGATCACGGCGGCGCTCGGCCTGATGATGGTGGGCGCCTTGAACATGATCTCGGTCGCCTTTGCCGTCCTGTTCGTCGGCTTGGGCGTCGATTTCGCGATCCAGTTCTCGGTGCGCTATAGGGCGGAGCGTCACGATGTCGGTGAATTGAGGCCGGCGCTTGCGCTCGCTGCTGGAAAAGTTGGCGTGCCGCTGACGCTGGCGGCGGCGGCGGTCGCCGCCGGATTTCTGTCGTTCCTGCCGACCGATTACCGTGGCGTTTCCGAACTGGGCCAGATAGCCGGCGTTGGCATGGTCGTCGCTTTCGTAACCAGCATTACTTTCCTGCCGGCCCTCATCACGGTCATGAATCCGGCGGGCGAGCCAGACGACATCGGCTATCGGGCGCTGGCGCCGGTCGACCGCTTTCTGCAACGAAATCGCGTCGCCGTCATTGCGACGACGATCGCGATCGCGGTTGCCGGTCTGCCGCTGTTATATTTCCTCACCTTTGATTTCGATCCGATCCATTTGCGCAGCCCGAAAACCGAATCGATTTCGACATTGCTCGATCTCGGCAACGACCCGCGCGTCGGCATCAATTCGATCAACGTGATCGAGCCATCGATCGACCGAGCGACGGCCGCCGCTGCCCGGCTGCAAAAGCTGCCGCGGGTTGAGCGTGTGCTGACCCTCAACAGCTTCATTCCGCAGGATCAGGACAAGAAGCTGGCGCTCATTCACGAATTCGCCACCACCATGGAGCCAGCCTTGGCGCCGCCGACGGGAAAGCCACCGACCGATGCGCAGAATATCGCGGCGCTGGCCGGTATCGCCGCGCAATTAACGACGATGGCCGGCAGTGCGACCGGACCGGGCGCCAATGCCGCCAAACGGCTTGCCGACGCAACATCGCGCCTGGCGCAAGCTGGAACGGCAGTGCGCGAAGTAGTGCAATCGGCTTTTATTGTACCGCTCGATACCGATGTTGTCGCGTTGCGGGCCAATCTGAAGGCATCCAAGGTGACGGCTGATAATCTGCCGGAGATTCTCAAGCGCCAATGGCTGGCGCCTGACGGGCGCGCCCGCGCCGAGGTCGCGCCTAAAGGCGACACCAATGACACCGAGGTGTTGCGCGGCTTTGCGCGCGCCGTGCTGGCGGTCTATCCAAACGCGACCGGCGGTCCGATTTCCATTCTGGAATCCGGCAACACGGTAGTGTCGGCCTTCATCCAGGCCGGCATCTATTCGCTGCTGTCGATCGCGATCCTGTTATGGATCGTGCTAGGGCGCTTCGGCGACGTACTGCTGACTTTGGTGCCGCTGCTGCTCGCCGGCGTCGTCACGCTCGAACTATGCGTCTTGATCGGCATGCCGCTGAATTTCGCCAATATCATCGCGTTGCCGCTGCTGCTCGGCGTCGGCGTGGCTTTCAAGATCTATTACATCATGGCCTGGCGGGCAGGGCGTACCGATCTGTTGCAGTCCAGTCTGACGCGCGCGGTGATCTGGAGCGCGCTCACGACCGCGACCGCGTTCGGCAGCCTGTGGCTTTCGCAGCATCCGGGCACATCGTCGATGGGCAAACTTCTCGCGCTATCGCTGATATGTACGCTGTTCGCCGCGGTTCTGTTTCAGCCGGCGCTAATGGGCAAGCCCCGGGATCCCGGCAACCCGTGAGCAAATGTCGGCGGCGGGCTCCGCGTCGAGCGTTTCGGGCGTCACCGCGGCGTTGCCGCTTCCGGTAGCGCCCGGCTGGCCGGAGGGCGGATTGTTGGCGGGCGGCTTGGCGCTTTGCGCTATGCCATTTTGCCTGCTGGCCTGCGGCTTCGCCGGCTTCTGTTTATTGAGTTTCTGCTTGGGGCCGGGCGGCGCCAATGTTTGGTCTGCGCGCTCGGAGTCGGATGGTCCCAGGCGGCTCCAGTTTTCTCCGCCGCACAGGAACCCCAGCACGCAGCCCTGAACTTTCAGAGTGTTGGGGTCGAGCAGACTGATGCTGGCGTCGTATTTGCGGCCGTCTTCGGAATTGTAGATTTCACCTTGCCATTTATTGGGCTCGGACTGGTTCATGCCGAGCAGGATCGGGATGCCGAGGGTCGGGCGCGTGCTCAGCCCCTTGTCTGGGTTTTTCCTGTCGATGCCGGGGCGGGCCTCCCAGGAAACGACACCCCACATCCGGTTGTCGCAGTCGACAATGCGGATGCGCGCGACTTTTTTGGCCACCAGCCATTCGCCGGTCGGGTCGGGTGGTGGCGGGTTCTCGGCTTTTTGTGCAAAAGCCGCGCCATTCGCCAGAAATAGGGCGGCAAACAGGACGGACAGCGCGCCTCTCGGGCGATTTTCAAAATGCACGGGAAATTCATCCTCCCAATGAAGGCCTTGTCCGACCAGCCAACGCCGACGGTGGCTTTTCGGGTCCGCTGCAATTCATGCCAGAAGATCGGCTTTATGGCGGCAGCGGAATAATGGAACTTCGAAATGCCGGCGCCGTTGTTCCCGCATGGAACTGGGCGGTACTTCCGGGCGAGGAACGGCAGGATGAGCGTGCAGGATATCGTCGTCTTGCCGCGGCCGCCGGCGCCTATGCCGCGCGTCCGCCCGCTGGGACCGATCGCGTTACTACGGGTCCTGGCGCGCAATCCGATATCGAGGCCTGGACGCAGGCGCATTTCGAAAAGCCGATCGTCACCGGCGGTTTGTCTATCGGGCGCGTCGCTGTGATCAGCGACCCGGAGGCGATCCGCCGCGTCCTGATGACGAACAGCGCCAATTATGAAAAGGACTGGTTGCAACGGCGCGTGCTCTCTGTCGGTCTGTCGAATGGCCTCCTGACCGCCGAAGGCCATCAATGGAAGATTCAGCGCCGCGCGCTGGCGCCGCTGTTTTCGCGCAAGACGGTCACGGCCTTCACCGAAGCGATGATGCAAGCGGCGCAGGAGCTGGTTGAGCGCCTGCGCGCAAGCCACGGCGAGGAAGTCGATTTTGCCGCCGAGGCCAGTCGCGTCACGCTCGATGTGCTGGAGCGCACGATCTTCTCGGATGGCTTCGGGCGCGACCCGGGCGAAATCCGGCGCGCGATGAAAGTCTATTTTGAAACCATCGGCCGCATCGATCCGCTCGATGTGTTCGGCGTTCCGGCTTTCGTGCCGCGCCCCAATTTGTGGAAACTCAAGCCGACGCTGCGGCTGTTCGAGAACGCCGTCAATTCCTTGATCGCGGCGCGCAGAGAACGTCTCGCCAGCGATCCGGCAGGCGTGCCGCGCGATATTTTGACTTTGCTGCTGGAGGCGCGCGACCCAGACACTGGCACGCCTTTGAGCGAAATTGAAATCCGGGCCAATATCCTGACTTTTATCGCCGCTGGGCAGGAGACCACCGCCAATTGTCTAAGCTGGTCGCTGTATCTGCTGTCACAGTCGCCGGAATGGTCGCGGCGGGTGCGGGCCGAGGCCGATCGTGAACTTGATAGCGGTATTGATGGTCTCGCCGGCCGGCTGGTCGAAACGCGGGCCGTGATTGACGAGGCCAATCGGCTGTTTCCCCCGATTGCCGCTATCAGCCGGCAAGCGCTCGGTTCGGACACACTCGCGGGCACTACCATCAAGGCGGGGACCATGGTCGTGATCGCACCTTATGTCCTGCACCGCCATCGTACCTTATGGGACAAGCCGGACCATTTCGATCCCACGCGGTTTCTGCCGGGGCGCGCGCAAGCTGTGCATCGCTTCGCCTATCTGCCCTTTGGTGTCGGCCCGCGCACCTGCATTGGTGCAAGCTTCGCCCTTCAGGAAGCCTCGCTAGTGCTGGCGACGATTGCGAGAAATTTCACACTGGAACTGGCGCCGGGCCACAAAATTTGGCCCGAACAGAAAGTCACCCTTCGTCCAAAAGGTGGCCTGCCGATGATCGTCGGCAACAGGTAATGTGGCGATTATTCGCCGTGCGATTTGAGCACCTCTTGGCAGGCTTTTTTGAGTTTTTCGCGGTGCGCTTGCAAACAGGCCAGAACGGCGAACGTCGCCGGGATGTCGTCGCGGCAGAATTCGACGGCATCCGGACTACAGGCAGCCTGCTCCTCCGCGGTTCCGGTGAAGAGACCGCCGGATGGCGCGGGGTTGGACTTATCGGCTTGCGCCCACCCGCTTGCGCTCGAAAGCAACATTATCAAGACGGCTGCGCCTGTGCGGATCAGTGGCATTCTACCGTTCCTTCAAAGAGGGCCTAGTGGTTAGACCATGGCCTAACAGACGAGCCGCCACCTCTGTTCCGCCGGAACCTGCGTTAGGTGCACGTGTTGTCGGGGAGGCTCGCGGAAATCTCGCATTGCAACAACGCGGCGCAAACAGGGCGTGACACAATGAGACATGTAAGTCGAAACAGCGGCCTCTATGGCCGACTGGCTACTGCCGCTTTGATCGTCGGCGTCTCGGGATCGGCTTTCGCTCTCGAAGCGGGGCCATTTGCGCGGCTGGCCGGGCAATGGCGTGGCAGCGGGACGATTGCGCTGGTCGACGGTTCTCAGGAGCCGATAAAATGCCGCGCCTCTTATGATGTTTTGGACAAACAACGCCGTCTGCAACTGAACATTCGCTGCGCCAGCGACAGTTACAATTTCGATTTGCGTGGAAGTGCGATGTTAGACGGTCGCACCGTGACCGGCTCCTGGAGCGAGACCGCGCGCAATGCCGCCGGCAAGATTTCCGGAAGCGCCCGCGGTGATAAAATCGATGTGGTGGCGAACGGCCCGGGGTTTACCGCCGACCTGACACTGCTGACGCGCGGTGACCGGCAAACAGTCGGCATCAAGTCGAAGGAGCCTCAGAGCAGCCTACAAACAGTCACCATCGAGCTGACGCGCGGTTAACCCGCGATATTCAGAGCGTTTTCGAGCGAAGTGGGTACCGGTTCGCATGAAGAAAACGCGATAAAATAAAAGCTAGAGCCCCGGCTTTGATTCCATCAAAGCCGGAAAGGCTCTAGGGCGCGGTTTATTCGGCTCTTGCCCGCGCCGACAGCCGGCGCGACCTGGCTCGCACGGCCTTGCTCAACAACGTGGCCACGGGCCGCAAGATAAAAAGATCGGCAAATAGGGCCGCGATCATGGCGAAGGCGCTGAGCCAGCCAAACAGACGCAGCGACGGCAGGCTTGAGAGCACCATCATCGCCAAGGCACAGGCGAGCACTGCCGACGTCACGATCAGCGGCGGTCCGACCAGGATGGTGGCGCGTTCGACGCCGATCGCGGGGTCGGGCTCGGTGTCCTCGATTTGAAGGCGGTTGAGGAAGTGGATGGTGGCGCTCAAGCCCAAACCGAACGAAACCGTCAGGGCAATGACACTCGCAAACTGCAAGCCTTTGCCGGTCAGCCACAGCACGCTGCCGGCCAGTACGATCGGGAAAAGACCGGGCAGGATACTGACCAGCATGATCACCGGCGAACGGAATGCCAGCCCGATAAAAACCGCCACGAAGACAATCTCAATGGTCAGGCCATCGCTGAGTTTGTCGATCATGATCGCGCTGTTGCGCGCGGCAATCGCCGACAGTCCGGTGACCGCCATTTTGTAGCCCGGATATTTGGCGCGCAGGGCCGCCAGCGTGTGATCGAGCGTATCGACGATCGGCAAAAGATTTGCCGCGTCGGCGTCGGGTACACGGCCACTGACGATCGCCGCATCCTGCTTTTGCGAAATAAAGCGTCGCGTTAGATATGGCGGTAGCAAATCGACATATTGCTTGAGCGTGGCGACGTCCGATTTTCCGGCTTTGCCCGCCAGCCACTGTCGCAACGTTTCCAGCGACCAGACATTACCGATACCTTTCTGGTTTTGCAGCAGATGATGCACGTCGGTGAGCGCGGCGAGCGTTTCCGGCGAATACAGCGACTGGCCGGCGGGAAACTCGATCAGAACGTCGATCGGATTGGAGCCGGTGAGTTCGGCATCGATGCGTTGGCTGGCGCGGGTGGCTTGTTCATGGTCCGGTACCTGGTCGGCGAGCCGGTAGCGCGGCTGCAACTGGGCATAGCCTATAGACAGCGCGACGACGACAAGCACGCTCGCCAGCGTGTATAGGCCCGGCCGGCGGACCATATTGACGGCGATCCATCTGCAAAGGCGGCGCAGACCGTCGAAGCCGCTGTCGGCGCCGCGCACGCTCGAAACGAATGACGCCTCACCGCGAATGAGAAGGACGCCAAGCATCGGGACGAAGGTCAGCACGGCCAGCATGGCGATCACGGTGGCTATCAGCCCGGCTTCGCCGAAAGCGCGGATCAGGTCCGACTCGGAAAATTGCAGCGCTATGAATGACACGCCGGCGGTGGCGTGCGTGAGGACGCAGGCCGGTCCCACGATGTAGAGCGCGTTGCGGAAGGCCAGCGCCTTGTCGTCGCCGGCCAGCAGCCGATCGCGGGCGGCAAAAGTGAGCTGCATGCTGTCGGAAAAGCTGATGACCATGATCAGCGGTGTCATGACGTTCAGGAAGATGTTGAGACGGAAATCGAGCCAACCGAGCGCGCCTAGCGAGAGAAGAATGGCCGCGAGCGGCGGCGCCGCCGCGATGATCATGAAAGATACGCGCCGGAAAAAGATGACGGCGATCAGGCAGCCGATCAAAAAGCCGAGCCCGTTATAGAGCAGCCGGTCGTGCTCGATCGCATGGCGGGTTTCAAGTTGCATCACCGGGATGCCCGACAGCGAACCGGTCAGTCCGCTGCCGGCAAGATCCTGGTTGACCGTCGTTCTTATCTCGCCGACGAGGCCTGAAAGGCTGCCGCTGGCCGTGGACTTTGAGTTGAGCGCCAGCACCATGAGGGCCAGTTTGCCGTCGGGCGAAACCAGCTTGTTGCGGATTATTTCATTGGCCATCACCTTGCCGATCAGCGCGTTGTAGGCTTCGCCCTGCGGCAGCGGGTCGGGGAAAAGCGGCGCCGGAATGCCATTACCTTCAGGCGGCTGGCGCGCCGAAAACAGCGAGATGATGCCGCGCGTGCCGTCGATGAGTTGGAGGTCGGTGACCAAAGCACGCAACTTTTGCAGCGACGGCCGCTGCAAGAGCGAGTTGCCTTCGACGACGATCAATACATCGTATTCGGCGGAGGGAAAGCGGCGGCTGACGTCTTCGTAGGTCTTGTATTCGGCGGTATCGGAACGGAAAAGTTGGCTCAGCGAGTCGTCGACCTTGAGCCGCATGAAACCGACCGCCGCGAGTGCGCACAGCAGGACGAAAATCGCCACGCTGATATAAGGCCGCGTGAGGGAGAGAAGCCCGATGCGTTCGATACCGAGCGCAAGGTTCCTTGGTTTGATCGGACGAGTGGGGACGACATCGCCGGCCGGCGATGTCGGTTCGTTTGTCATAGATGCATCGCTTCGGCGGCGCGCTTGACCTGCGGCGCCGCGCGCGTTCCAACGCCGAAGCGGCGCTCGATGTAGTCGGTGACCATTTTCTTGAAGTCTGTAGTCAGCGTCGGGCCGCGTAAGGTCGCGACCTTCTTGCCATCGACGA
>Ga0207933_1000317_pt1 | contig 49749 bp, 30 predicted proteins | sample NGESurdeep092012_4_FD_184488 | JGI IMG/M metagenome (GOLD analysis project Ga0207933, IMG submission 184488) | Arctic peat soil microbial communities from Barrow, Alaska - NGEE Surface sample F53-3 deep-092012 (SPAdes) | ecosystem: Environmental > Terrestrial > Soil > Wetlands > Peat ... | reverse complement strand
TGTCGGTGGCTGCGCTGTCGGGACTCCGACGGTCAACGGAGTAGCCGGGGCGCCCCCTTCTCCCGCGCGAAGCTGGACGCCCCCGAGCAGCGGTCTTGCCCCGGAGCCGCCTCAAGTCGCTGCTCCTATCCCAGCCGATCTGCTTGGGCGCGCCAACCAGCTATCCCTTGGCGACGTAATTGACCTCGCCCTCAGGAACAATCCGGTTACGCGTGTGTCATGGGCGCAAGCTCGCGAGGCAGCAGCCACCTACGGCGCGACGCGTGGTTCATTCTTTCCATCGATTACCGGCAGCGCAGCGGTTTCGCGCACCAAATCCGTTTCGGTGAACGGTGGTGCGTCGATCGAGCGCACGCAAGTGAATCCAGCGCTTACCCTGAACTATCTGCTCCTCGACTTTGGCGGCCGGCGCGGCACCATCGAGCAAGCGCGGCAGAATCTGTTCGCTGCAGATCTCACACACAATGCAACGCTGCAAAACGTTGTTCTGCAGGTTGAATCTGCGTATTTCACATACATGGCGAATTCCGCATTGCTTGGTGCGGAGCGGTCTGCGATTGCGGAGGCGCGCGCGAATCTCTCATCAGCCGAGCAGCGGGACAGCGTAGGTCTTGCAACAATCGCCGACGTGCTTCAGGCGCGTACTGCGTTGTCACAGGAACAGTTGAACTTCGAGTCCATTCAGGGAAGCCTGCAGACCGCGCGCGGGAATCTTGCGGCCGCAATGGGGATTCCGGCAAACGTCTCTTACGATCTCGGTCCACTCTCGAGTGCGGTCCCCGTGCGTGCGGTCTCAGTGACGGTCGACAGTCTCATCGCGGACGCGCTTGTCCGCCGACCGGATCTCGCAGCCGCACGCGCAGAGGCAGCCTCTGCGGCTGCGGAGATTCGAGTTGCAAAGTCTGCAATGCTTCCGGCGCTTACGTTCGGGGGTAACGCTGGTCGCACCTACGCCGATCCGACAAAATACGGCGGAGGCTCCTACGGCCTCTCGCTTGGCGTGTCGGTTCCCATCTTTAGCGGCTTCACGCAACAATACGATGTCGCAGCTGCCCGGGCACGGGCAGACGCCGCGACTGCTCAGGCTGATGTGCTTCGCCAGCAGGTGACGACTCAGGTATTCACCTCGTACTATTCGCTCCAGACTTCGGGGCAGAGAGTCACCACGGCGGACGCACTTCTCGCAAGCGCCGAGCAATCCGAGCAGGTTGCTGCCGGACGCTATCGGGAAGGGGTGGGAAGCATCATCGATCTACTCACGGCGCAGTCCGCACTCGCGAACGCGCGCGCTCAACAAGTTCAGTCACGCTGGCAGTGGTATACAGCGCTCGCACAGCTCGCCCACGATGCCGGTGTACTCGGTACGCGTGGTGAAACTCCATTTCCATTCGTATCGCTCCCCGGCACGAATCCCTCGACACCGAACGTTCCGCATCCATGAGTCATAGACTGTCATTGTTGTCCATTGCGGGCATCGTAGCACTTGCTATCAGCGGTTGCTCCAAGGCGCCGAAACCCCGGCAGCAAAGGATCCCGGTGGTAGTCGCCACCGCATCGCGAACGGAAGTGCCGTACACCTTGAGCATGAACGGGATCGTCGAGCCGCTCCAAACCGCCGCAGTGGAAGCGCAGGTCGGAGGCATCCTGAAGCGTGTCGCGTTTGCGGAAGGCCAGGACGTGAAGGCTGGTGATGTGTTGTTCGAGATCGACGCTCGACCATACGTTGCGGTGCTGGACCAGGCGCGCGGGCAACTGGCGCGTGATCAGGCGCAGGCCACCAGCGCGGCGCGCGACTCAGCGCGGTACTCCGCACTTGTTCAGAAGGACTACGTAACCAGATCACAGGCAGATCAGGTAGCAGCGACTGCTACATCGGCCGCGGCCACAGTCGATGCCGACCGCGCAGCAGTCGAGCGCGCACAGGTCGACGTGTCCAATTGCACCATCCGCGCGCCGATATCTGGTCGTACCGGAGCGCTACTCGTCCGCCAGGGAAATCTTGTGAAGGCGAATGCGTCGACGCCGATGGTTGTGATCAACCAGATCCAGCCCATACTCGTCCGGTTCTCGGTGCCGCAGGGAGATCTGCCTGACATCCAGCGCTACTTTGGTGCTGGCAAGCCGCTGTCGGTGCAGGCGCTCGCATCGGAAGGGCCCGGATCCACGCTTGACGGCACACTTGCATTCGTGGATAACACTGTGGATTCCACTACCGGCACGGTACTCCTCAAAGCCAGGTTTGCGAACGCTGCGTCAAGGCTGTGGCCGGGCCAGTTCGTGGATGTATCACTCCGTCTCTACGTCGATCCAAGCGCCCTCACAGTCCCGTCCGAAGCCGTGCTTCCGGGCCAGAATGGTTCCTATGTGTTTCTGATCGATGCGGAAGGGAAGGCACGGCAGCAGCCGGTGCAAGTTGCCAGGACTGCCGACACGCTGGCCGTAATCGGCACTGGCCTCAAACAGGGCGACAGGGTAGTTACCGATGGACAGTCCCGTCTCGTTGCCGGATCGACAGTAGTGATCCGACCTGCCGGACCTGCCGAGGCGACCGGGGGGAACCCTGACTCAGGTGCTTCAGGTGCATCAAATCCCGGAGGTGCTGCCGCCCCTCCGTCGCATGGCCACGGTACTTCAGGAACGAGCGGGCCCCGCAGCGGTACCAGCAGTTCGGAGCGATAAAACATGACAGCATTATTCATCCGGCGGCCGATCATGACGACTCTCGTCATGATCTCCATTCTGTTTTTCGGAGTTGTGTCGTACCAGCGCCTGCCTGTGAGCGATCTTCCTTCGGTCGATTTTCCGACGGTCAGCGTAAGTGCGAATCTCCCGGGTGCAAGCCCCGAGACAATGGCCTCGTCGGTTGCGACTCCGCTCGAGAAGCAGTTCTCGACGATTGCTGGCATCGACAACATGACGTCGACGAGTCAACTCGGATCGACCTCGATCACGATTCAGTTCACTCTCGATCGCGACATCGACGCCGCAGCGCAGGACGTGAACGCTGCTATCTCGCAAACGCTGCGCAGTCTTCCGCTGGGGATTCTACCGCCGTCGTACCGCAAGGTGAATCCAGCTGATTCACCGATCCTGTACTTGGCGCTTACGTCCAACACGATGCCACTGTCGAAGCTGGACGAATACGGCGAGACCGTAATGGCCCAGCAGATTTCAATGACGCCGGGCGTGGCGCAGGTGCAGGTGTATGGCTCGCAGAAATACGCCGTCCGCATCCAGCTGGATCCGACATCGCTAGCCAATCGCGGGATCGGCATCGACGAAGTCGCCACCGCTATCAACGCGCAGAATGTGAACATGCCGACCGGGACGCTGTGGGGTCCCAATCGCGCGTACACGGTTCAGACGAACGGGCAGCTTCAGAACGCTGCGCAGTTTCGTCAGATGGTAGTTGCCTATAAGAATGGAGCTCCCGTCCACCTCAGCGAGTTGGGGCAGGTTCTGGATGACGTCGAGAACAACAAGACTGCGAGCTGGTACGACGGCGAACGCTCCGTAGTGCTTGCGGTGCAGCGACAGCCGGGAACCAACACCGTCGCGGTCGCACAGGGAGTGAAAGACTTGATCGCGTCGCTGCGGACACAGATCCCCGCCAGCGTCCAGATACATACGCTGTACGATCGGTCCCAATCGATTGAAGCGTCCGTTGATGGCGTCAAATCAACGCTCGTGCTGACGCTGTTCCTCGTGATCATGGTGATCTTCCTTTTCCTGCGGAACATTTCGGCCACCATAATCCCCAGCCTCGCGCTTCCGATGTCGCTTGTCGGAACATTCGCGGTGATGTACCTGCTCGGCTACTCGCTCGACAATCTGTCGCTGATGGCGCTGACGCTCGCTGTCGGCTTCGTGGTCGATGACGCGATTGTCATGCTCGAGAACATCGTACGACATATGGAGATGGGAAAGACTCCAATGCAGGCCGCGTTTGACGGGTCTGCCGAGATCGGGTTTACGATCATGTCGATGACATTGTCGCTTACGGCGGTGTTCATTCCTCTGCTGTTCATGGGTGGAATTGTCGGCAGGCTGTTCCACGAGTTCGCGGTGACGATTGGCGCGGCCATACTCGTGTCAGGCTTTGTTTCGTTGACGCTGACACCGATGTTGTCGAGCAGGTTCCTCAAGCCGCCGTCTCATGACCACGGTCGCATGTTCAATGCGACGGAGCGAGCTTACGACCGACTTGCCGGTGGATATGCCCGTAGTCTTGGCTGGGTAATGCGTCACCGTTTCGCTGCACTGATGTTTTCCGTGTTGGTACTCGTCGCAACCGGCGTTCTGGCGAAGATCGTGCCGACGGGCTTCATCCCGACACAGGACACCGGGCAGATCTCTGCTACGACGGAAGCCGCACAGGGAACGTCGTTCCCTGACATGATTACACACGAAAAGCAGATCGCCGACATAGTCGCCAGGGATACCAACGTCGATGGATTCATGTCATCGGTCGGGAATGGCAGGGGGAGCGGCAACCAGGGTCGGATATTGATGAATCTGAAGCCGTTCGGGCACCGGCTCAGTGCAGATGCAATTGTGAATGAGCTGCGTCCAAAGCTTACCGGCGTTCCCGGTATGAATGTCTTTCTGCAGGTGCCGCCGGCAATTCAGATTGGATCTCGCTCATCGAAGAGCCTGTATCAGTACACCATGCAGGGGCCGGACATCACGGCGCTCGATAGTGCCGCTGAGAGGATGGAGACGCGGATGCGCAACCTGCCACAGCTCCAGGATGTCACCAGCGATCTGCAGCTTGCGAATCCGCAGGTCAACGTGAATATCGATCGCGACCGTGCGGCCTCACTTGGTGTTTCCGCACAGGACATAGAGACCGCGCTGTACGATGCATATGGATCACGTCAGGTTTCCAACATCTACACGCCGAACAACGAGTACTTCGTAATCATGGAACTCCTGCCGCAGTTTCAGCAGGATATTCCCGCACTCAAGATGCTTTACGTGCGCTCCGCAGCCACCGGTGCGTTGGTGCCATTGAGCGCAGTCGCGACTCTTTCGCAGAGCATCGGGCCACTCGCGATCAATCACTCGGGTCAGTTGCCATCGGTCACAATTTCGTTCGACACCCGGGCAGGAACGGCACTCGGCGACGCGACTACGGCGATACAGACCGCGGCGGCTGCAACTCTACCGATTGGTATCACGACCAGCTTCTCCGGAACTGCGCAGGCCTTCCAACAGAGCCAGCAGGGCCTGGTCGGATTGTTGATTCTTGCCGTCTTCGTGATCTACATGGTCCTGGGGATACTCTACGAGAGCTTCATTCACCCACTGACGATTCTTACCGGGTTGCCCTTTGCTGCGTTCGGAGCGCTGCTGTCGCTCTACGTATTCCACATGCCGCTTGACGTGTACGGTTTCGTCGGCCTGATCCTGCTGGTTGGCATCGTGAAGAAGAACGCGATCATGATGATTGATTTTGCAATCGAGGCAGAACGGAAAGAACACAAGAGTCCAGCAGATGCGATACTGGAGGCGGCTGGTGTCCGATTCCGGCCGATCATGATGACGTCGATGGCTGCACTCATGGCTACGCTGCCAATCGCTCTTGGTACCGGAGCTGGAGCAGATTCCAGGCGTCCACTCGGCATTGCAGTTGTTGGCGGCCTCGCCTTCTCGCAACTGGTGACACTCTACGTAACGCCGGTGTTCTACACGTACTTCGACGAAATGCCGGTGAGGGTGCGGAATTTGGTGCTGAGCGTGAGAAACAGGGTTCGCGGTGGCAAGGCAGCGCCCGCTGCTCCACGAACGGCGAGGCCCGAATAGTGATATTATGGTGACAGTCACGGCATCGATCCAACGTGACTGTCACCCTAATTGACACCCATGTCCCGACTGATGCTCTTGGCGTGCGCCGTCGTATTGCCCGCTTTCAACGTTCTGGCGCAATCGACGGCTGCCACGGATACGATCATGCCAACTCCCACGACCGTAGCATGGGGGTACTACGACGCGGCAGCGAAGCCGGTTTTGCACATCAACTCCGGCGATGAGTTGGTGGTCGGTACACTCCTCACATCCAGCCCCAAACGCCTCGAAGCCGCCGGCGTTCCACCGGCTGATGTGGAACAATCACTGCGCGATATTTTCGACAAGGTCACGGACAAGGGGCCCGGTGGCCACATCCTGACCGGTCCGATTTACATAAACGGTGCTGATTCGGGTGACGTGCTTGAGATTCGAATCAAGAAAATCGATCTGGCGATTCCATATGCATACAACGCGTTTGGCGCCAAGAGCGGATTTCTACCAGAAGACTTCGGCTATTCCAGAATGCGCATCATTCCGCTCGACAAGCGCACCATGCTCGCGCACTTCGCGGATGGCATCGAAATTCCACTTCACCCATTCTTCGGCAGCATCGGCGTCGCTCCGCCGGCATCGTTCGGAAGGCTCAGCAGTGCGCCGCCGGGCATCCACGCCGGCAATCTGGACAACAAGGAACTCGTAGCTGGGACGACGCTTTACATCCCCGTCTTCACGCGCGGGGCATTGCTCGAGATCGGAGATGGACACGCAGGCCAGGGGAACGGTGAGGTAGATATCACAGCGCTTGAGACATCGCTGGTTGGTACGTTCCAGGTAATCGTGCGGAAGGACATGCACCTGACATGGCCGCGAGGCGAGACGCCAACCCACTGGATTGCAATGGCGACGGACAAGGATCTGGTGGTGGCCACGAAGACGGCCGTGCGTCAGGCAATCGAATTTCTGATGAGTCGCGGCCTCAGCAAGGACGACGCGTACATGCTGACCAGTGTCGCCTGCGACGTGGATATCACTCAACTTGTGGACGGCAATGTCGGAGTGCATGTGATGATCCCGAAATCCATGTTCGCAAGCCACTCAAGCGAAATGCAGCATTGAGGGATGGAAACTGACATTCGACTGAGGCCCGGGTTTTTTTGCTCGCTGCGGAAATTCGCTTAAATTGCCTCGCTCGGACGGTTTCTCTGACGGGCGGGTAGCTCAGTTGGTTAGAGCAGGAGCCTTTTAAGCTTCAGGTCGTGGGTTCGATTCCCACCCCGCTCATTTTATTCCCTTCCGGGAAATCCAATTCGTACCGGTATCCCGAGGCTTGCTTCTGCAGCAACGTCCACGTATCGTGTGTTCGCATGAAAGACACGGGCGGACTCGATTCGGATCTACCGCAGCTCCCTGATCCCGGCTCGTCAGCGGTCACCGAACGCGTGCAGGAGGTCAACGAGCTCGTCCGGCACCTCTGGAACGTTATTCATGGTGTAAACAGCCGGCCCGAAGACCCACTCGCGGGCGATCCGGCCTCGCGCGCCGTAGTCCGGGATCTCAAACGCGACATCATGCAGAGCATCGAGCGCCTCCCAGCGGATTATGCTCGGCTCTACAATTCAGCAGTGATCGCGGTTTATTCGCTTCTGAGATAGCTCTGCGGCCGTAGCGTCGCGACCCATTCTGGACGACAGCGTGCGTCGTCGGCTAATCCGAACGCGCGTTCGATACTTGAAACTGGTTCTACACGCCGCCGGTGCTCATGCCGATCCTTGAATCACATGCCCTCAGCCCCTTTTTTGCACGCCATTTACCTTGATACAAATGAATTGGCTGATTAACGCCGCCGAAAAAGGTGGCTGTGAGGCAAGCACAAAACCCGCGCTGAGCCCTTCCACTCCCCTCGACGAAGCGTGGCGAAGTGTCACTCAAGCTTACGGAGTTTCGGAGGCCAACCTCGCTATCCAGGTCGCGGCGCTGTTTCGGATCGAAGTAGCGCCGCTTGACGAGGTGGAGTCACGGTCCGTGAAGCTCGTCCCGGAAAAGCTTGCGCGAAAGCATCATGTGCTGCCCATCCACGAGACCCAGAACGAGATAGTCATCGCCACCAGCGATCCGACCGATTACAACGCGGAACAGTCCGTCCAGTTCACGTCAGGCCGCCGTGTAGTTCAAAAGGTCGCTGGATACCAGGCATTGCTTGAAGCGATCAATGCGCACTACTCGCCAGAGCGTGCGATGGAAGGGCTGCTCCGTTCAATGGATGTAACATTGAGCGACGTAAAGGTCGTTGAGAGCGAGACAGTGGATCAGGTCGCGGTGAGTGAGGCGGAAGCGGCGCCCGTAATTCAACTCACCAACATGATACTGCATGCCGCTGTCGCGGCGAACGCGAGCGACATCCACCTCGAGCCGGGTCGTCAACAGGGAATCGTGCGCTTCAGAGTCGACGGTGTGATGCGGCAGTACATGCAGTTGCCGCTTGTCGCGCTCACGAGAGTCGTTTCGCGAATCAAGGTCATTGCGAAGCTCGACATTGCAGACCGTTTACGTCCGCAGGACGGCCGTACTCGGGTTTCAATTGGCGGGAAGACATTTGATATGCGTATATCAACTGTCCCGACTCGCGAGGCAGAGAAGGCGGTCATTCGTATTCTCAATCCTGATTCGTCACGCTCGCTCGATGATCTTGGTATCGCCGATCGGGAGCTGCAACGGCTCAAATATTTGCTGTCGTTCCGTGAAGGCATCGTGATTGTCACGGGGCCAACGGGATCGGGGAAGACGACAACGCTCTACGGCGGAGTCCGTGAGCTTGCTGCGCAGGCGATCAACATCATGACGGTCGAAGATCCCGTCGAATACGAACTGCCCGGCGTTACACAGATCCAGATAGATCCCAAGCGCGATGTGACGTTTGCGTCGGCGCTTCGTGCCATCTTGCGGCAGGACCCCGACGTCGTTTTTGTCGGCGAGATTCGCGACGATGAAACTGCAAAGATCGCGTTGCAGGCAGCCTCCACCGGCCATCTGGTGCTGTCGACGCTTCATACCAACGACGCGGTTGGCGCGGTGCAACGACTTCTTGACCTTGGCCTGGATCGTTCTGCGCTTGCTCCGTCGCTGCGCGGAGTGGTCGGTCAGCGATTGATCCGGAAACTCTGCAATGCGTGCTCAATCGCGCAGCCGGAGCAACGGGACGCGGGAACCGTCAGACTGGAACGCGCCTTCGGAGTTCGGCAAGCGCGTCGCGCCGTCGGATGCAGGGAATGCGGGGAAACGGGCTACCTCGGTCGCATTCCTCTCGACGAAGTACTCGTGAACGACTCGGACTTCCAGGAAAAGCTGGCAAAACATGCAACCTCCGTCGAATTGCAACGCACGGCGGAGCGGAACGGCATGCGGCCCATCCGCGCCGTTGCACTGGCTCATGTGGTGGTCGGCAATACCACGCTTGCAGAGGTCGAGCGAGTTCTGGGCGAAGGCGATAACTCGACCGAGCGCATATCGGATCGGCCGCGCATTCTGGTCGTCGATGATGATCCGGTCACGCGTGAACTGGCCACTGGCGTTCTCAAGGCAACTGGATTTTCTGTCGAACAGGCGACGGACGGGCAGGCAGCTATCGACGTACTGGCGGCCGATCCCCGGTATTCTCTCATGACCCTTGATCTCAGCATGCCGAGGCTTGCTGGTCTTGAAGTACTCAGGCATCTGCGGTCAGCGCCTTCTACATCAGGGCTGCCAATCGTAGTGCTCACAAGCACCGACTGTGAAGAGACCGAAATCGAACTGATGAACGCCGGTGCGGATGACTATCTGCGCAAGCCCCTTGATCCGGCGCGGTTCGTCGCGCGCGTGCGCGCAGTGCTAAGGCGCGCCGCGAACTGATCACGGATTCAACTGTCGGTTGACTCCGCGACATAGTCTCCCGACTTTCCGCCGCTCTTTCTCAGCAACCGCACGTCGCCAATAATCATCGACCGATCTGCGCTCTTGGCCATATCGTAGATGGTCGTGAGCGCGATCGTAACCGCAATTATCGCCTCCATCTCGACCCCGGTCGCGCCAGTCGCGACGGCCGTAGCGACGCCGCGAACCCCTGGAAGCGATTCGTCCAGCGTCAGCGCAATATCGACGAGCGACAGCGCGATCGGGTGACACAGCGGTATCAGCTCCGACGTACGCTTCGCGGCCATCATCCCCGCAATCCGGGCAACGCCGAGTACGTCTCCTTTTGCGATTGCGTTATCGCGAATTGCTTCAAATGCGCTTTGCGTCATGCGGATGCTGCCGCTCGCCGTCGCTTCGCGGCGCGTGTCGGGCTTGCTGCTCACGTTGACCATGTGAGCCTGGCCGGCTCCATCGGTATGTGTGAGGCGGATTTCCTTCATGCAGGCACTCCCTGAAGCGCGTCCATCAGTACGGCACTTGTGAGCTGCGGACTCACGTTGCCGTCGGCGCGCGCCTGAGCCTCTGTCACAGCAACCGCAGCCTTGGCGGCAGCGTATGCGCCATCCACATCTCCAGCCGCGATCGCAGTCTCCGCGCGCTCCCGCAAAAGTACGTTGAGCTCCGTCAACATATCGCTGAACGCACCGCGTGCGCCTGACGATCCGTGGGAGAGTGCGGTCGCGTATCGCGCGGGTCCGCGCGTCGCCGACGCCTCGAGCAACCTGAGCGCAGCCGCTCGCGCAGCCGAGATCGCGGTGGTAGAGAGCAGATCTCCAGGCGCACCACGAGCGAGTGATACGCGCTCTGAATCACCGCGTGGAAGTGCCAGGGCGTCGAGCGCCGATTTCACTTCGGGGTCACGAATGAAGGCGAGCACTTCTGAGTCGGCGAGCGGCGCGCAGCGGATGCTGATTACACGCGAACGTACCGTGGGGAGCAGTGCACCCGGTTCGCTCGACGTCAGCACAATTGTCGTGTCTGCCGGTGGCTCTTCGAGCAGCTTGAGAAATGCATTTGCTGCCTGGTCCGAGCCCTCCTGCGCGACCATCCGCTCCGCATCTCCAACAATGAACACCTTTCTGCGCCCCATCGCCGGCGACATCGCGGCCTTTCCGACGATGGTGAGCGTCGTTGCGAGAAAGATCGCATCACTACCGGAAGCGCGAGCATAGAGTCCGTGCTTCTCCAGGCGCTCTGCGCTGCCTTCAGCTAGATCATCGATTACATCTTCTGCCGTAGCATTCGGATCGTTCAGCCGTGGACGCGGATACACCCAGAACACGTCCGGATGCCGAAGATCCAGCACGCTGCGGCACGGCATGCAGCCGCCACATGGCTTGTCGTCGCGTTCGCAGACGAGCAATTGCGCCAACCAGAGCGCGAGTCGCTGCTTGCCGATGCCTCGCTGACCCTCAAGGAGGACCGAGCCCGGCAGCGACTTGGCTTCGAACATCCGCCGAAAGCGCCGACGGACGGCTTCGTGGCCATATAGGGGGACAATCGGCATGCACCAAATATGGCACGAAGTGTGATGATACAAATCTGAATACATCTGCGTCGAAAAACGTCCATCATCGTGAGGCTGTACACATGACATCCGAAATGCTTTTTGGTCGGCGCATCGCCTTTCTAGCGACTAACGGGGTGGATGAGTCTGAATTTGCGCAGCCATGGGCAGCGATCACGGGCGCTGGTGGCATTCCTGAGCTAGTATCGCTGCAGCCCGGCGAAATTCAGTCGATTTCAAAGGGTGAAAAGGCGGGCAAGTTCAAGGTCGACCGCCTGATCACTGACGTCTCGGCTCGCGACTACGATGCGCTGGTACTGCCGGGCGGAGTGAAGAACCCTGACACACTCCGAATGAACCCGGCGGCCGTTGCCTTCGTCCGATCCTTCATGGAGTCCGACAAGCCGGTTGGCGCCATCTGCCACGGGCCGTGGTTGCTTGTCGAGGCTGACTGTGTGAGGGGCCGGACGCTGACGTCCTACCCAAGCCTGCAGACGGACATCCGGAATGCGGGAGGAGACTGGGTCGATCGCACGGTGATTTCGGATCAGAAGCTGGTGACGAGTCGGAATCCAGGAGACTTGCCGATTTTTTGCGACACGCTCGTCCGCACGATCGCGGAGGCAATAGCGGAGCGGTCGCTGGATCGGATCATAGAGCAGAGCTTTCCCGCGAGTGACCCCGCGCCCGGTCCGCTATCGCTGTAGGATCGGGGTCAGACTCGGCAGGAGTCCGTTGCGAGGGGGCGATCTCAACGGGCAACGGAATTTCGCATTTACTTTATGCGAAAAAGTACTTGACATATCCCAATCGCGTGACGAGACTTCTTCGCGATGACCAAGATCCTTCCGATACGCGATGAACCGACGGCCGAGCCGCCGGCGCTGCACGCGCGCGCTATGGATAACCTGGCGTTCATCCGGTCCACCATGGAAAACGCCGGTGCGTTCACGGCGGTTTCAGGTTGGGGAATGGTCATTGTCGGCTTCCTCGCGGTTGCGGCCTCCTTCATTGCGGCCGCTCAACCTACGACTGCGAGGTGGTTGGACGTCTGGCTTGCCCTCGCCACGGCTGGCATAGTTGTCCAGCTCTGGGCCATGCTGGCCAAGGCCCGCGCTGCTGGAATACCTCTCCTCTCCGGGCCTGGCCGCAAGTTCGTCCTCGCGGTTTCACCTCCCCTGCTTGCGGGCGCAGTCCTCACAATTGTGCTTCATCGCGCGGGGCTGACGGCGGTGCTGCCCGGTCTCTGGCTTCTACTATACGGTGCAGCCGTTGCCGCCGGTGGTGCGTTCTCGGTTGAGATCGTTCCCGTAATGGGCGTTTGCTTCCTGGCGGCTGGTGCGCTGGCGCTCTTTACGCCACTCGGATGGAGTGACTGGATTCTGGCCATCGCGTTCGGCGGTTTTCACATCGCGTTTGGCATTCCCATCGCGCGGAGATATGGTGGCTAAAGTCAATCGCGCGACCTCGAAGACGCATCCGAACCCGCCGGCTCAGTCTCATGGTCCGTCGCGTCCGCACGCGAACACTCACTCCGACGCCGGTTCGGGAGTCGGCCATATCGCGCCAACTCCGCTTGCGCCCGTCAATGGCCGCGAGACCGATCCGAGACCTGCTGCGTTTGACCGTCTCATTCACGAGCGCCTGCGGCTTGGGATAGTAAGCGCTCTGGCTGTCAACGACGTTTTGAGCTTCAACGAGCTCAAGGCACTCATGCAGACAACCGACGGCAATCTGAGCGTTCACGCGCGAAAACTCGAAGATGCCGCTTACATCACGTGCACGAAGACATTTGAAGGTCGCGTGCCACACACACAATACTCCCTGACCTCAACCGGGCGATCAGCCCTTGCACGATATCTTGACCACATGGAAGCTCTGATCCGCGCTACGCGGGATCGCTGACTCGTGCGCTCCCGAATCAACTCCGACACCGTCAGTTCCGTAGCCAACTCCCTGGCGAGCGTCGATGCTGGCGATCCAGACAGCGGTAAACTCCACGTCGCGATCATCATGGATGGAAACGGCCGCTGGGCGACTTCGCGTGGCCGACCGCGCACATCGGGTCACGTAGTTGGCGCGCGTGTTGTACGTACGATTGTTGAGAATGCTGAAGATGCCGGCATCGGAACTCTCACGCTGTATGCGTTTTCGGCGGATAACTGGAAGCGACCGACGCGTGAAGTGAGCATGTTGATGCGGTTGTTTCGGCGCTACCTCCTGTCCGAAATGGATCGCTGTGTGCAAAACGGTGTCAGGATGCGAATTGTAGGTCGGCGTGACAGGATACCGGCCGAACTGCGGCGCACTGCGGAGACGGCCGAAGCAACAACTCGCGAGGGGAAGCGGCTGGACCTTCGTATTGCGCTGGACTATTCCGCGCGTGATTCCATGGTCCTGGCTGCTGAGAAGTGTGCGGGGCGTCCGGTCACACGTGAGAGCTTCGTTCGTGTTATGAATGAGGTTACGCACTCGGGCCCCGTGCGCGACGTGGACCTTTTGATCCGCACTGGCGGCGAGCAGCGCCTCAGCGACTTTCTCCTGTGGGAATGCGCTTACGCTGAACTTTACTTTACCGATCTGATGTGGCCGGAATTCACGCCCGCGGACATGTTGGCGGCGGTCCGAGAGTACCACGCTCGCGATCGAAGATTCGGTGGTGTACAGGCTACAGTGGCAGCGGCCGGCTAATCCTAACGAAAGCCTCATGAGCGGGATGGTGGCAGGATCGGTTCTGAAGCACTAAGATCACGCTCATGCTCCGAATGCCGCTACGGTCCAGTGTTCTAGCCGCATATCTGTCGGCGATAATTGTGTGCGGCACCGGGTGGCTGGCGTACCGGAGCGTCGCGCAGGCGGCTCTCGGTACGGCCGTGTCCCGACACAACCTGACGATCATGGAAGAGGTCCGGGCGGTAGGCAACCGGATGAGCGAGGCCAACCTGGCTGAGCGGGACCTCAGCGCCACCGGCGACTCGCATTACGCGGCTACCTATACGGTGGCAGCGGAAGGGGCACTCCGATCGGTCTCCGCCCTTCGCGATGATGCCTCATCGTACTCGGACATTGCCTCGCGCATGGATTCGCTAGGCTACTTCGTGCGATTGCGAATCGCCGAACTCGATGGCCGAGTGAATACGCCACCGTCACAACGAACGAAACCTGGTACTCAGGAAGTCGTCTCGGAACGAGCAAATCAATCCCAACTCAAGATTGAGCAGCTGCTCACGGCGATCTCTGCGGCCATTCAGCGTTCGGGTGCAGGGACCGATGCGGCTGTACGCGCCCAGGAAAACGTCTTGAATCTCGTGATTGTGGCCGCTGCCGCGCTTGCCATTCTCCTCGTCATGGTTGTGACCCTCATGCACGCGCGAAGTGTCGTCGCGCAACGGCGCACGGCCACAGAGATGGCGAATCAGGCGCTACAGCTGCAGTTCCAGGCAAACGAATTGACGGCGGCCAATCGCGATCTTGAGAACGCTACACGTGAAATGCATCGGCAGGGTGTTGAAGCTGAGCGAAGTGAAACTCGGCTTGCAGGAATCCTCGGATCTGCAACAGACGCAGTCGTCTCGTTTGGCGACGAGGAATCCATCGTATATCTGAACGCTGCCGCGCGCCGGCTTTTCGGAATGGAAGAGGCAGCGATTCCAGGGGCGCACATTCTGAGTGTTGTGAGTGGCCGCAGCGTGGCGGTGTTCGAAGAGCACATGCTGGCTGCGCGTCAATCCGCACACAATGGCGCCACGATCCCGGAGGTATGGGACACACTTATTGTGCGTCCTGATGGCGACGAGGTACCGGTAGAGATTTCCATGGCATACGCGCGAACCGGCAAGGAGGGACTTTTCACAGCAGTACTTCGAGACGTGACGCGCCAACGCCAGTTTGAAGAGGAATTTCGGCAGGCACAAAAGATGGAAGCCGTGGGACGGCTTGCCGGCGGCATCGCGCATGATTTCAACAATCTGCTCACTGTAATCGGTGCATCGAGCGATTTTCTGCTGCACGATCTACGCGGCCAGCCCACGTCGCTTTTGGCGGATGTGAAGGAGATCAAGGCCGCGACAAACCGTGCGGCTACGCTCACACGTCAGTTGCTGGCGTTCAGCCGACGGCAACTCGTGAAGCCGCAGCTGCTGGACCTGAATGCGGTCGTTCGCGAAATGGAAACGATGCTGCGCCGACTGATCGGCGAGGATACCACCCTGACGACCGAATACACCGACGACATCGGGATAATCAACCTCGACCGCGGACAGCTCGAGCAGGTTGTGCTCAACCTTGTCGTCAACGCGCGTGACGCGATGCCGGGCGGCGGTACGATCAGACTCTGTACGGGGATTGAGCCGCGCGAGTCACATGACACCGCGGCATCTGCGACGGAATCCGTTACACTCACAGTCGCGGATGCCGGTGTTGGGCTCGACGAACAGACTCGTGCGCGCATCTTTGAGCCGTTCTTCACTACAAAGGAGCAGGGTAAGGGGACCGGACTTGGCCTTTCCACCGTGTACGGGATCGTGAAGGCATCCGGTGGCGAAATCATTGTCGAGAGCAAGCTCGGTGTGGGAACTGAGTTCCGGCTCAAATTTCCGCGCCATGAGGAGCCATCGGCGATACCGCCGATTGAGTCAATCGAGCCAGATTCGGCGCGAGGTTACGAAACAGTTCTCGTCGTGGAAGACGAGGAGCCACTACGACGCCTGACGCGGCGTATCCTCGAGAGCCGCGGCTACTTCGTGCTGGACGCCCCCGACGGTGCGGAAGCGATAGCGTTGCTGGCCTCCACGGAGAGTCGTGTGCACCTGGTGCTTACGGACGTAGTGATGCCGGGGATGAGCGGCCGCGAGTTGGCCGAGCGGCTGCTGCCGGTCTATCCATGGCTGCGCGTGTTGTTCATGTCCGGCTATACGGAGGATATGATGCTGCAACATCGTGTATCTGAACTCGGGATCACACTTCTGGAGAAGCCATTCACTGGGGACCAGCTGGCGATGGCCGTGAGAAACACGCTTGACCGGGTAGCCGAGGCGGCGGTGACGGTTTAAGGCGGAGCCGGGGGTGCTGTGTCCCGAACATCCGGCGTGTTTGCAGCGGAACAACACGGTCTGCCGTACTTTCGTAGGCGGGGTGAAGTGCAGGCCGGCTGGTGAGCCGGTCGAGTGCGCCCTGCAGTAATCCTTCTACCCGAACGGACAATGCATCTCTCGCGATGGCTTCGGATTCTCCCAATCACGGCTGCGGGTCTCGCGGCCCCTCTGGCGGCCCAGGCGCAGTCAGGGGCGCCATCGTCAGCTTCGGAGCTCGACGCTGCCTCGGTGGCCGGCTTCAAATGGCGAAATATCGGGCCGGCAAATGTTGACGGCCGGGTAACGGCGATCGCCGGGATCGGTGCGCCATCGCATACGTATTACGTTGGGGGCGCCGCAGGCGGTGTCTGGAAGACAACGAATGCCGGTACCACATTCGAGGCGCTGTTCCAGAACGAGCCGGTCGCCTCCATAGGTGACATTGCAATCGCACCCTCCGACACGAATGTCGTGTACGTGGGAACGGGTGAGGCAAATTCCCGAAACTCCATCACGCCTGGTGCGGGAATGTTCAGGTCCACGGACGGCGGACATACCTGGAAGTACATCGGGCTTCGCGAGACAGAAATGATTGGCCGGATCGTCGTCGATCCGCAGAACGCGAACATCGTGTATGTCGCGGCGCTCGGTCACGCGTGGGGACCGAACAAGGAACGCGGCCTGTACAAGACCACGGACGGTGGCGCGACCTGGACGCTCAGCAAGTTCATCAGCGACAAGGCAGGGTTTGTTGACGTCGCGATGGATCCATCGGATCACAACACGCTGTATGCGTCAAGTTGGGAGCGCGTTCGCGGGCCGTACTTCCTGAACAGTGGCGGACCGGGTAGCGCGCTCTGGAAGACAACTGACGCTGGTGCAACGTGGAAGGAAGTGAAGGGCGGCGGTTTCCCGGCGACGATGAAGGGGCGCATCGGGATTGCGATTGCGCATAGCAACCCCAAGGTCGTGTACGCGCTGGTGGAAGCCGACTCGCTTCCGAACCCCGTGAAGAGCACAAGCGCCAAGGGACGCCAGAAGCTTGGCAACGGTCTCTACAGATCGGAAGACGCTGGTGCAACGTGGACAAAGATGAACGATAACGATGTGCGTCCGTTCTACTATTCACAGGTGCGCGTCGATCCGCAGAATCCGGATCGGGTGTACTGGTCCTCGACTCCGGTCAACTTCTCGGATGACGGTGGAAAGACCGTTCGTAACGCGACTGTCGGTATTCACGTGGATCATCACGCGATGTGGATCGATCCAAATGACGGAGCTCACTTTGTCGTTGGCGACGACGGTGGCATCTCGCAGACGTGGGACCGCGGCGGCAACTACGATTTCATCAATACGTTGCCGATCGCGCAGCTCTACGCAGTGAGCTACGATATGGGAGTACCGTATCGTGTCTGCGGCGGATTGCAGGACAACGGCTCATGGTGTGGCCCGAGCCGTCGCAAGCAGGGTTCAATCACGAACGCGATGTGGTTTGTGGTTGGTGGCGGCGACGGATTCTACACTGCACAGGATCCGACCGATCCAAATACGATTTATGCAGAGTCTCAGGGTGGTGCAGTTGGCCGGTTGAACTACGCTACGGGTACCCGCAGCCAGATTCGCAAGCCATCGTATCGCGAGAATTATCTTGCTTTCGAAGACTCGATGGTCGTCACGCGCGGCGATACTACTCGCCCCGAAACGCCAGCGATGAAGCGCAGGCTCGCCGAGCTTCAAGCGCAGCAGCGCGCAGACTCGATCGAGACTGACATGCGCTTCAATTGGGAAAGCCCGTACTTCATATCGCCGCACGCGTCATCCACGATTTACATGGGCGGCAATCGCGTTCTCAAGTCGCTCGATCGCGGCGATCACATGTTCCCTATCTCGCCAGATCTTTCGACCAGGGACACGACCAAGATCAAGATTAGTACGACAACGACGGGAGGCATCACTACTGACGCCACCGGTGCTGAAACCTATGGCACCATCACGAGTCTGGCGGAGTCTCCGATTCGTGCAGGCCTGCTGTACGCGGGTACCGATGACGGCAACGTCTGGCTGACACGCAACGACGGCGCAACGTGGGAAAATCTTACTGGTCGTTTCACCGGAGTTCCGAAAGGTACGGAAGTCAGCCGCATAGAGCCGTCAGCATTCGACTCGGCGACATTCTATATCACGTTCGATAATCACGAGCGGAACGACTTCACGCCGTATGTCTATGTGACTACTGATTACGGCAAGACATTCCGCTCGATCGCGAACAACATCCCTACCGATGCGCCGAACTGGGTGCGCGTTATCCGCGAGGATCCCGTCAACCGCGACCTGCTGTTCCTCGGAACGGACGTTGCAGCGTACGTATCGATGGATCGTGGTGCACACTGGCAGCGATTCATGACCGGGATGCCAACGGTGCCTGTTTATGATCTCAAGATTCAACCGCGCGATCACGAGCTGATTGCAGGTACGCACGGGCGAAGTGTCTGGATCGTGGACATCGCCCCGCTTGAGCAGATGAAGGACGCAGACGCCCGTGGTACTGGCACACACTTCTTTGCGCCGTCGACCGCTTTCCAGTGGGGAGAGCCGCCGGTTGAAGGACAGGAGACAGGGCACAAGCTCTTCGAGGGGACGAGCGTTCCTTACGGTGCGCAGTTCACGTATCGTCTGGCGCCCGGCACGCGCGACACGGTCAAGTTCACAGTAACGAATGCGGCGGGTGACACTCTCGCAACTGTGGACGGCGCACGTGCATCTCGCACGGCTATCAACCGTGTGTACTGGGATTTCCGCACACGTTCCGCTCCAGTGCCGCTATCACCAGCGCAACGGCGTGATAGCGTTCGTTACGTCGCCCGCGTCGACTTTGTAATCGACTCGATGACGAAGGCGGGCGGGAATGCAGCGTCGCTTGCACGGATCAAGGAGCAGCTGCTCGGAGCCGGTGGCGGCCGCGGCGGGTTTGGGTTCGGTCGGCCGGCGTCGACGGGTGAATTTATGGCGCGGCCTGGTGAGTCGCCGCTGCCCCGTGGTGCTGGAGCAGCGGGTGGTGCGGCCGGAGTTGGTCGCGCTGGCGGGCGAGGCGCCGGCGGCGCCGCGGGTGGCGCTGGCGCGGCAGGTCCGATTGATCAGACGCTGTTGCGCGAGATCTCGCAGCTTGTCCGTATCCCGGGTAGCAGCTACCCATCGTTTGGTCGGGGGGGCGGCGGCGGTGGTCGTGGTGCCGCAGCACTGGCCGGTACGGGCGACTACCTGGTAACAATGACGGTAGGCAGCCACGTCGAGCGACAGACCGTGCACGTACAGCGGATGCCGGGCCTGGACGACGATACCAACGGCGGCTTCTTCAGCGAGGAGAAGGACGACGACGGCAATCCCTAGGACTCGCGGTTAGGGTCCGCACGGACTACGAGAGGGAGGGGCCGGCCCCGGGCCGGAGCCCCTCCCTCGATTCCGGATGTTGGGTCTTGCGCATTCCAGCCAGGCGCATAAATTATTAAGTGCGACGCGTGCATTCGTGTACGACAAGTTCCCATACATCTTGGAGCCTGGTATTGCAGGCTCCTTTTTGGTGTCCGGCGTTGCAATCAGACGAAAGTCTGATCCGGGCAAGGATTCCCCTCGTGAGGGCGCATTTCACGAACACTACTCATGGTCGATTGGCATACCCTTCCCGACCAAAACAAGCAAAGGAAAACGCATGCGTACGACCGGTACTGTAAAGTGGTTCAACGACGCGAAGGGCTTCGGTTTCATCACGCCCGAGAATGGTACGAAGGACTGCTTCGTTCATCATTCAGCGATTGGTGGATCCGGCTTCAAGACTCTCGCTGAAGGCGAGCGCGTCGAGTTCGAGATCGTGCAGGGTCAGAAGGGCCCCGCGGCCGAGAACGTAACGAAGATCGGCTAGTAGTTCGAGCCACTTTTCGATAGAAAGGCCAGATCGCATTGCGGTCTGGCCTTTCTTGTTTTTGTGCGATTAGTATCGGCATCCCGCCGAAAGTCGTTGCACCGCCGGGCGACCCATTCGGGATCGACCCGCGGTGAACGGAACTACCAAAAACGGATTAATCAAACATGTCCAATTCCAGACTACTGATAGCGCTTGCGTCCATTGCTGCGCTAGGCGCGTGTTCGCAATCGGCCAGATCTGCCGGTAGCGCCGCGACGACTGTTACGACTACTGCGCACGCGATTGTGAACGATTCGACGGGCAAGCAGCTCGCGACGGCTACTTTCACGCAGGATAGCACGGGCAGCGTGCATGTTGAAGTGCATGCTCAGGGCCTTACGCCCGGCGAACACGGCGTGCACTTCCACGCGGTCGGAACTTGCACGGCGCCGACATTTGCGTCCGCCGGCGGTCACTTCAACCCCGATTCCACGAAGCATCACGGTTTGAACAATCCGGCTGGGCCACACGCCGGCGACCTTCCAAACATGCTGGTCGATTCTACGGGTAAGGCAGATTACACAGCTGTGACGAGCACGGTGTCGCTCACGCCGGGCGCGAAGAGTCTCCTTGATACCGATGGCAGTGCGCTTGTCATCCACGCGACAGCAGACGACAACATGAGCGATCCGGCGGGCAACGCCGGCGGACGGATCGGTTGCGGTGTCATCCAGTCGGGACCAGCTTCCGCCTGATACCGAGGTCGTCAGTGATCCGGGCGTGCCGGGTCGAGTAAGGAAGGCGGCGGTGCCAGGTGGCGCAGCCGCCTTCTTCGCATCTGAATCGTTGCGATAGTAGCGGGAGACAAGCAAATCCCTAAGATTGTATAAGAGATCAGAAGTAACCCGTACCATGAACCTATCGACATGAAGATCACACTACTGGCGTCAGCCTCGATCGCCCTGCTGATGTTTGCAGCATCCGCCCCAAGTGCCTCGGCGCAACGCGACAGCGCTCGAGTCTTTACCCACGCGGACACGCTCCGTGGCAGTAACACTCCCGAGCGCGCATGGTGGGACGTGACGTTTTACGACCTTCACGTCACGGTCAATCCGTCGGACAGCAGCATCAGCGGACGCAATGGCATCACGTACCGCGTGCTGCACCCAGCGCGCGAGATGCAGATCGATCTACAGGTGCCGCTCGAAGTTGATAGCATGGTGCAGGATGGGAAAACACTCACATACCGGCGTGATGGCAATGCGTTCTTCACTACACTCCGCACGCCGCAGAAAGTTGGAAGCAGCCGAACGGTGACGGTCTATTACCACGGAAGACCACGCGTTGCAAAACGAGCTCCGTGGGACGGCGGATTCGTATGGGCGCGCGACACCGCTGGAAATGACTGGATTGCGACAGCCGTGGAGGGATTGGGCGCGAGCGCATTCTGGCCGAACAAGGATCTCGAATCCGATGAGCCCGACAGTCAGCGAATCGCCATCACGGTTCCATCGAGCCTGATAGACGTATCAAACGGGAGATTGCGCAGCACAACGCAAAATCCCGACGGCACAACGACTTATGAGTGGTTCGTACAGAATCCGATCAATAACTACGACGTCGAGATCAATGCGGGCAAGTACGCGCACTTCGGCGACACGTACAAGGGAGAGGATGGCATACTCACTCTGGACTTCTGGCCGCTTGCTTACAACCTCGACAAGGCGAAAAAACAGTTCCAGCAAGCCAAGCCGATGCTTGCTTTGAACACTGGTTCGGGCCGTATCCCTGGTACAAGGATGGGTACAAGCTCATCGAGGCGCCTCACCTCGGCATGGAGCACCAGAGTGGTGTGGCGTACGGCAATCATTATGAGAACGGTTACCTGGGGCGGGACCTGTCCGGGACGGGCTGGGGGTTGAAATGGGACTTCATCATCGTGCACGAAAGCGCGCACGAGTGGTGGGGTAACAGCCTGACTGCCAAGGACCACGCCGACATGTGGATTCACGAGAGCTTCGCGAATTACGCGGAGAATCTTTACACGGAGTGTCAGGACGGAAAGGCGGCTGGCGCTGCGTATGTGATCGGAACGCGCAAGCTGATCCGCAACGACAAGCCCATCGTCGGACACTTCAATGTGAATGACGAGGGTTCTGGCGACATGTACTACAAGGGTGGCAACATGCTCCATACGATTCGGCAGATCGTCAACAACGACGAAAAGTGGCGCGGCATACTGCGCGGCCTTCAGAAGACTTTCCGGCATCAGGTTGTGAGCGGCAAGCAGGTCGAGGACTACATCAGCAGCAAGGCTGGAATCGACCTGAGCAAGGTGTTCCAGGAATATCTCAATACGACGATGGTCCCGACGCTGGAGTATCGCATCAAGGGGAACGCCCTCAGCTATCGCTGGTCCAACGTGGTGCCCGGTTTTGCCATGCCGGTGCGGGTCTCACTCACGGACGGGGCGACGGCGTTCATCAAGCCGACGGAGACGTGGAAGACCGCGCAATTGAAACTCGGTTCCAACGACACGTTTCACGTGGACGAAAATTTCTACGTGAATGCCAGAAACATGGATCAGCCGGTGTCGACGCCGTAATCGGCGATTTGCGGCTTTAATTCACGTCAATAAAAAGCGGGGTTGAGGAGATATCTCTTCAACCCCGCCGGTAGTTTTTACGAGAGCGACGGAATGAAGAATGGTTGAACAATCGCCACAACCGCGCTTGCGGTCAGAGGCTCGTCAAATGCCTCGGTGGCCGCTGCAGTGACGTCAATTCCGGAAGGAAGATTCGGTAGTGCCGTGACGTTGATGCCGCCCTGCATCACGTTGTCCTCGCCAGCGTAAATCAGGCCGAGCGCAGTGACGGCACCTGCTGCTGGATTTGAAACGTTGCCAGCGCCGGCAGCGCCCGCACCACCGCCCGTGATCGTACCACTGTACTTCACAGACGTCGCGCCAGTCATGCGCCGGAGTCTGCGGATCTTCGAAGCGTGGCGCGCTTCTACAGAATGAATGCGAAGGGCCGCTTCAAGTACGGCCGGATTGCTCATGAGGTTCGGTGCCTGTCCCTTGTATGCGCGGACACCTGTGTCTTCGGCGCCTTGTGCAACCAGCAGGAGGAAATTCACATCCAGCGTTGCCTGGGCGAAAGGTCCGGTTCCAGTTCCGCGACCGCCAGTGAAATCGAAGCTGGTTCCATCAAGGCGGAGTGAGTTCACAGCACCATTCGCTGTGAGAAACGCGACGTGCTCGACTTCGTGCTTCTGGATCTGCTGAATCGAGGGGATTGCCGCGGCCGGAACCATTGCGCGAACCGCTGCGAACGCCGCGTTCTGTGCTGGTACTGCGCTTATGCCAAGGACGGCCTTGTAGAATTCATTTTCGAAAATTTCGAGCTTCAGTGCGAAATCGATTACGGCCTGAACGCTCGTTGGAGTGCTCTGGCCGAATGCCTCGCGGCTGAGTGCTGCAAATGCGATGGGAGCCGACATCATCGCAAGTCCGGCCGCGACGGACGATCCTACCGCGGCTCCTTTCAGAATTGCCTCTCGACGTGAGACGAGGCGTTGAGTGATATCGGGCTCTACGTTACCCAATATCGTTTGATTGCGGTCCATTTATCTGTATTCTCCGGTGAACAGCGTTGGATTGAAGTTGTTGTGGCGTATCATGGAGTCGGTGACGGTGGGCCAGCGTCTGGCGTCGCCGTACCTGATGGTGACGCGGAGATGCTGACCATGGTCGTGAGGAGTCCCGTGCTACCAACGCGTGACAACACGCTGCTTGGCTCGAGCTTGACGTCGAGTCCTGCGGTTGCACCTGTTGAGGCAACGACGTCGTCACCCGCGAAGCGAGTTCCGGTTGCATCGCCGCCGCTCACGCCTGCTGCGTCGCGAATGTCGCGGATGGCTGCAGCGTGGCGCGCTTCCACAGACACGATCTTGCCGGCTAGTGTGAGATAGTCAGCGCTCTTCAGGTACTTTCCGGCGCCGTTGTATGCAGACACGCCGAGATCTTCGAATGTCTCCGCGTTCTTCAGGATTACTGCGCCGCTAGTAAGTGTGGAGGCGACGGCTGTCGAGTTGAAGGCAAGGCTACCGATCGCACCCGCGCCTAGCGCCGCCTTGAAGAATTCTCGATGGATGACCTCGTGATTGCGCAAGTCATTCATTACTTCCTGCTGCTCTGCGTTGAGCGAGCCGAAGGCAGCTGAGCCGACGACTGCAGTGTAGAACGCAGCCTCCAGTTGCTCGAGGGCGTACGCGTAATTCAGAATCCCGATGTCGGTACTCAAGTCGAGCGCCGCAGCGCCGCCGGATCCACCGGTGCCGGGTGCCGTGACCGGTGTGTAACTGTCGCACGCTTCAAACAGGGTGGGGGCGAGCACGAGGGTGCCACCTACCCCCAGCAGCTTGAGGAAGCTTCGTCGACTCGACGGCTTCCAGAACTGTTCGGTAGCGCTGACCACGAAAGTCCTGCCTTTATCAGACATACGTCTCTCCAACCGGCCGGTTGCTACACGCGTTCGCGCCGGACAAAAACGCGTGATCGTGGTATCTGCTCCTCCTTCCGACACATCGTCCGGACGACTGACCGATCCGATGGAGCTGGGTAGAGGCCGAATCCTGTTCCCGATAGAAGCCATTTGGATCCTGGCGATTCCCACGACGGCATCTATTGCAGACTCCGAGCCAAACTGCTCATGAATCATGTAACAGACTGTCTGATATTACGCCTTTGCTGCTAAAATCTGATTCAGACTTGCGAAAAATAGTTAGTTTGTTGGAGTTCATTAGACGCCGGGCGAGTCTGACCGGTCTGACGCTAACCCGTTGGAGGCAAGCGTCGCGGAGCTGTTCGACCTGGTCTTGTCCCTCGCAGACCCGTGCTCCCGCCGGAATTGGGTGCCACCTGGCTCCGGGTGCTAGCTTCCTTTGGATTCAGATAGCTCACCCGTCCGGGGACCCGGTTTGCCAGATAGCGTCGAGGAGTTAGTAGAAGTCCTTCGCAGTCGAGTCCTTCGAGGCCTCGAATCTGGAACGCTGGGCGGTGGAGACCGCCTCCCGAGCGGTCGTGAGCTGGCTGCGGAATTCGGAGTGGACCACCGGGTAGTTCTCACTGCGTACCGCGTTCTTGCCGACGAACGGTTGATCGATATGCGGCAGCGTGGCGGCGTGTACGTCGCCGAGCGACACGGGAGCAATGGCGTTCCACCGATCCCGGAATCGTGGGTTGCAGATGTGCTGTTGGAAGGGCTCGCGAGAGAGATACCCGCGCCCGACCTGCACGAATGGTTGAGGCGCTGTACCGAGACGCTTCGACTACGAGCAGTTGTTGTTGCGTCCACGTCCGATCAGTGCCATGGTCTCTGTCGCGAGCTCACAGATGACTTCGGTCTCGAAGCCGAGGGTTTGCTGGCGTCGGAGATTGTTGGGGATCGGATGCCGCTTCCTCTCAAGCGTGCGGACCTCATTGTAACCACAGAGGCGCACGAAAAGCGTATGCTTGCTGTGGGCGCGGAGCTGAAGAAGCCGGTACAGCTTATTGAGGTTCGTCCGGATCTCATTGTCGGCGAATGGTCGCTGCTGCTTCGGAAGCCGGTCTATGTAGTAGTAGCTTCGGAAGAGTTCGGCGCGATGATCAGGTCATTTTTTGCCGATGTGAAGGGAGTCGAGAATATCAACATCGTAGTGCTTGGACGACACGATGTATCGTCGATTCCGATGGATGCGCCGACATACATAACGCAGAGCGTGCGCGCGAGTCTGGCTGGTGTACGAATCCCTGGACGGATTTTACCGGCGATGCGTACGATCTCGACGCAGTCGGCGCGTCAGATTTTCCGCTTCATCGTAAGCTCGAATGTCGAGGCGATGACGAGGATCGCTCGGTAAGCTGAGCGTGAAGTGAATTGATCAGCTAGTCATGCGGCGCTGTGCCGGACGGCCGGGAGGCGAGCCAGGACGAGATGCAGCGCGAGGTGATTTCAAGAACCGCCAGCTCAGTCTCCGGGAGGATCCTTGGCCGGACGTCGTAGTGGCAGAGGGTTCCGAAAACCCGGCCGTCGGAACTTCGGACAGGGACACCAGCGTATGAAACGACAGCGTCGCGGGCAGGGTGTGCGGCCAGCCGTCGATCGGTCGGCGCGTCCTCGGCGACGAATGGAGCTCGTGTAGCGGCGACGATGCTACAGTACGTGCTGTCGAGTGGAACCGCCTCGCCGCCGAGTGAGAGGGTGGGATTCTCGCGATCGAAGAGGTAGAGATTGCGGAGAGTGGGCGGATCGACGCGGTAGACCCCGGTGAACCTGAAGCGGGTGCGGGAGTTCAGCATCGCGAGGGCTTCGTCCATCCCCGATGAGTCCAGCGTGGTGCGGAACGCGGTCTCGATATCTGCGAGCGTGTCGGCTGACGTGTTGATCTCTGGCAAGGTGGCGTCGGTCGAGGTCATTGAGCGTGGGTCATGGGTGCGTACCTAGCAATGGGTGCGCCAGAAATCGAGCGGTGCAGCGATTGCGAGTAGAGTGTTGGCCGTGGTTGGTCTCGGGTCCACGGAAAGACGGGGTGGGAAGCGAGCAACCTGGGTGTGTCGGCTGTATGGGTTCATGATCTCCGTGAGTCGGGGCGGCTGAGCCGGAGGTCAGAGAAACCCGCTGGGCATCATATGTTTGCTCTTGCGGTTTTGTGCCCGGATATTATATCCGTACTTAACGGATATTGTATCCAAAATTAATATTGCCAGCCCGATTGACTGGGGCGGTGGTGGTTCTGACACCTGGAGAAGCCCGTACCGGGCTATGGCAATACCGGCAGCAGTTTGGGCCGACGGCACGTGGTGCAGTCAGCTCAGTGGTAGTTGTAGGCTATGCAAGTCCACGATGTGTACGTCTGTCTGCCCCCATCTGGAGGTCCCATGAAGCGATTGCTAGTTGCTGTTGCTACGCTCGCCGGATCGATGTTCGCACTCCCCGCGCTCTCTCAGGCGCAATCAGCCACCATATCAGGTCGAGTCACGGCTGAAACAGGCGAGGCGATTCCCGCGGTTACCGTATCGGTCCCCACACTCAGCGTGGGAGGGATCACCGACGAGACGGGTCGTTATTCGTTCGTCATTCCCGCTGCCCGACTTACCGGTGGCCAGATTACGGTCGTCGTCCGACGAATCGGATACGGCTCGAAGAGTCTTGCTGTCACCCCTCATGTCGGTGCTACTACCAGCGCCGACTTTGTGCTATCCGCGCTGATCAACCGACTCGAGGGCGTAGTTACTACCGCGCTCGGCGTGCAGCGCGAGAAAAGCCAACTCGGTACGGCGCAGCAGGAAATTTCTGCGAAGGATCTGAACAACGCGCCGGCCCAGAACTTTGTGGATCAGCTTGCCGGCAAGGTCTCCGGCATGAGCGTGACGAGTTCTGGAACACCGGGTGCATCGACGAAGATCACGATTCGTGGATCGAACTCGATCAACGGTGATAACAATCCGTTGTTCGTTGTTGACGGAGTGCCAGTGTCGAGCGACGATCGCGGCGGTTCGTTCAACGTCGGGTCTCTGTCGAACTCCGCGTCAGCCGGCCTCGATCTTGGTAGCGTGATCAACGACATCAACCCGGAAGACATCGCATCCGTATCGGTGCTCAAGGGACCGAATGCCGCAGCGCTCTATGGATCGCGCGCAGCGAACGGCGTCATCGTGATCACTACGAAGCACGGCGCGAACAGTGACTCAAAACTCCGCACATCGCTGACATCGACATACACATGGGACAGTCCATCAATCTACATGGACTGGCAGAACCTTTACGGACAGGGCTCCGGCGGAAACTTCGCATACGTCAATGGCGCCGGCGGCGGCATCAACGACGGTTACGATCAGAGCTACGGTCCACGCATGAACGGTCAGCTCATTCCGCAGTTCGATAGCCCGGTAGTGAATGGAGTACGTCAGGCGACGCCTTTCATTCCTCATCCGAACAACGCCGACAGCTTCTTTCAGACGGGACACAATATTGCCAACACATTCGCTGTCTCAGGTGGAACGGACGCCGCGAACGGTCGGCTATCCATCGGCAACAGCAACGTCCAGGGTGTCATACCCAACAATACATTCCGGACGCTGACGACCGCGCTGGCTGGGAATTTCAGGATTGGAAGCAAGCTCAGCACGTCCGGATCATTCCAGTACGTGCAGGCGACTGCTCACAACAGGCCAGGTCAGGGCTACAACACTGGCATCCTGGAGCAGTTCATCTGGTTCGGTCGCCAGGTTGACATGAGTGAACTCAAGGCTAAGCAGTACGATGCAAACGGCAATCTGTACAACTGGAACACCAACTTTCACAACAATCCATACTGGTTGCAGTACGACAATCCGGAGTACGATATACGCAACCGATTGATCGGTAGTGCCAGTGGCACGTACACGATCAACAACTGGCTCTCGGCGACGCTGCGAGGCGGTCAGGATTACTACAACTGGGACATCAATCGCGACTTTGCGGCTGGGAACATCCAGTACTCGGACCCGAACTTCGCGGGTGCGTTCTCCGCCGCGAATCAGACCAATACAGAAAGCAACGTCGACCTGCTTTTGAACGCCAACAAGTCTTTTACTGACCGCTTGACGTTCAACGGACTGCTGGGCGGTACGCTCCGCCGGAACACCTTTGGCAGCTCCAATATTGCGACCAGTGGAATCTCGGTGCCGGGGATCTACAACGTATCCAACGCCGGCATCACTCCTACGTTGCAGCAGTTCGCGTCCGACCGCCGTGTAAACAGCGTTTACGAATCTGGCGCATTGACGTGGAACAACTGGTGGACAGTCGAAGCGACAGGGCGTACCGACTGGTCTTCGACGCTACCAATCGGCTCCAACTCGTACTTCTATCCTGGCGTCAATACGTCGATGGTTCTTACGAACGCAATGCCGTCGCTCAAATCGAAAGTGCTCTCGTATGCGAAGCTCCGCGGCGCTATTGCGAGAGTAGGTAGCGATGCGTCACCATACCAGCTCCAGACTGTATTCCAGGGGTCGTCCACGAAGTTCGGTTCGTTGCCGCAGTTCTCATTGTCTGACAACCTGGCCAACGCGAATCTCAAGCCCGAGCAGACGACCAGCTCCGAGGTCGGCGCGGAACTCGCATTCTTCGATAGTCGCGTTACACTGGATGCGAGCTACTATGACAAGGAAACCAAGAACCAGATCCTCAATCTTGTGATTCCACCGACCTCAGGCTACTCCACACAGGCGATCAACGCTGGCCAGATTTCGAACAAGGGATTTGAAGCTACGATCGGTGCCAACGTCCTGAAGTCAGAAAAGGGAATTAATTGGACGAGCACTTTCAACTACGCGAAGAACAAGAGCCGAGTCGTATCGCTCACGCCCGGTCTCTCGACGGTCGTCCTCGGAACTCAGCGTAGCGCATCTGTGACCGCGACTGTGGGTCAACCGTATGGTGAGCTGACTGGATATACATTCCTGCGTGATTCGAACGGAAACCTGCTCACTCAGAATGGCATGCCGATTCGTGGACCGCTGGCAGTGCTTGGAAACGTCAACCCCGATTGGGTTGGTGGCTGGAACAACGAATTCAAGCTGGGTCGCGTAACGGCGAGCTTCCTTCTCAGCTTCCATGAGGGCGGCAAGTTCTTCAGCAACACGAACATGATGTGCGATCAGAGCGGAATGTGCGCGAATACGCTCAAAGGTCGTGAAGTGGACTGGAACAACCCCGGTATCGTTGTGAAGGGAATCGACCAGACCACGAAGCAGGCAAATACGATCAACGTGACGTCAGAGCAGTACTTCCAGTCGCTCTGGTTGATCAATCAGGCGTACACGTACGATGACAGCTACGTCAAGCTCCGCGAACTGCGGATCGGCTATGACCTGCCGTCGCGTTTTGCGCAGCGCTTCAACTCGCACTCGATGAACCTCTCCCTGGTCGGCCGGAATCTCTGGACCCACACGAACGTCCCGAATATCGACCCGGAGTTCACGTACAACACTGGAAATGCCCAGGGATTGGAATTTGCACCTATGCCAACGACTCGAAGCATCGGACTCACCCTGCAGGTCACTCCATAAACCCCAACCGCATACCGAGGAGAGATCAATGACAAAGACTTGGCTTCGCGGCCTTACGGGGCTCGCGCTGATGGCAGGCGCAGTGGCGTGCAACACTGACAACATTACGACTGCAAACCGAAATCCGAACAATCCGACCAGCGCACCAGCCGGCGCACTGTTCACGAACGCTACTGCATCTGCAGTCAGGCGCTGGGTCGGCTTCGGTGGAGCTGCAATCATTGCGCAGCAGCTCGCTAACACGACTTACCCGACGGCTGACTCCTACATCAGCCTGCAGGCAGACGGAACATCCGGAACGTTCAACGCTCCGTATACCGGGGATCTGCAGGATCTTCGGCAGGTTATCTCGAAGGGCAGGGCGTCCGGCGATGCTGGTGTGTACGGACCGGCGATGGTACTGCAGACGTGGGATTTCAGTTACCTCACCGACCAGTGGGGCGACGTTCCGTACTCGCAGGCGCTCAAGGCAGATTCCAGTGTTGCGACTCCGCAGTACGACGCGCAGAAGGACATTTATGCTGGATTCTTCGTCACACTCAAGGCTGCCGCGGATGCAATGGCTGCGCAGGCTCCAGGCGCTCCGGGTCTTGGCGGATCCGACCCGATCTACAGTGGTAGCCTCGATAAATGGCGTCGTTTCGACAACTCGCTGCGTGCACGTTACGCGTTGCGCTTGATCAACGTCGATCCGACGACTGCGAATGCACAACTGCAGGCTGCATTCAGCGATGCAGGCGGCGTGTTTCAGTCCAATGCGGACAACGCGAAGCTCGTATGGCCGGGTGACGGCGTCAATGACAATCCGTTCTCTGTTACTTTGAAGACGCGTGACGATGCGCGCCTTGCGCGGACCATGACGTCGCTGATGACCAACGACCCTCGCCTCAAGGTTTATGGTCAGCCTGTCGTCGATTCCTCCGTGTATTCCGGAGGATACGGTGGAATGCCGTCGGCGCTCAATCAGGATTCGGCCAACGTCTGGTACCGCAAGGCGTCGCGACCGGGCGCGATATTCTATCCGGGCGTGACATCGTACGGTACGTTCGGCACGGCGGCAGGCGCCAAGACGCCATCATACCTCATGACGTATGCGGAGTTGCTCTTCATCAAGGCTGAGGCAGCAGAGCGTGGCCTCGGCGGCTTGTCGGCTGGAGAAGCAGCGGCGGACTACAACAACGCCATCCGCGCGTCGATGGATCAGTGGGGAGTTACCGACGCAGCCGCGATCAGTGCATTCCTTGCGAGTCCTGCGGTTGCGTACAAGGGCGGAACTGATGGTCTCAAGCAGATAGCAACGCAGAAATGGATTGCGCTCTTCTCTGATGACGCACAGGCGTGGGCGGAGTGGCGCCGTACATGTCAGCCGAGTAATGTGATTCCTGGTCCCGCCACAATCGTTCCGTACATTCCGCGACGGTACTACTACTCCACAACCGAAGCATCAGTGAATGCCGCCAACCTGAACGCAGCGATTGCGCGTCAGGGACCAGACAATTTCGGTACCCGGATATACTGGGATACCAAGCCGACGGCCGCACCGACGTGCCAGTAGCCGGTACCTGAAGGAACAGGCAAAAGAATAACGCCGGCAGCTCATCGAGCTGCCGGCGTATTCTTTATGCGTATGCCTGGCGTCGGTGCAGGCATTCGCGCGTCAGTGCATTACCGCTGTGCGACTGCGCCAGTACCATCGCAGCCGCTGTTCCGCTGCGACTGCGGTAGTGGGAGCGGCTTCAGCCCGGCGGATCTTAGCGTCGCATTGAGCTCTGGTATCGGTCCCGCCAGCAACCGGTTGAATTCCGAGAATGCTGTGCCCAGATCGCGGCAGCTGAGTTCGGTGGTGCTCAGATTATTCGCCGTCGGTGTGAGGTCACCAAAGTCGGCGTCTTCGAGTTGTCGAGTGAGGTCCCGGTTAGCGATACCAAAACTGCTATCGGCAAGTGTGGTGAGTTGCTTGTCGAGCGCGCGGAGGCTTCCAGGCAAGCCGGCCGTGCTACTTCCGTTCGCGATGTGGGTTGCGTTTTCAGCGATCACGGTGCGCATCGAATCGATCTGAATGAATGCGAGATAACTCGCGTTCATCCCCGCTGTCATCCGTTGCTCGTTCTTCAATTGTGCGGCAAGTCCGCTCGCCGGGACATCGACGCGTGGGTCATTTACGAGTGTAAGTGGCTGCTTGTACGTGTGTCCGTCAACTGTCAGCGAGATTTCGTAGCGGCCCGGAATCGCAATTGGCCCTGGCGGCTGGACGCGCGGCGTATGCCCCTTCACGGCGTGCCAAGTGAGTGTGTATTCGGAGTAGGTGAGCAGTCCACCGTAATACCCATATGGAAGCATCTTCGGATCTGGATAGCGGAGATCCCAGAGTACACGATGCAGTCCAGCTGTGGTTGGCAGTCCTTCTGGCGGGGCGAACCAGTACATCGGCACGTTTGGCATCAGCGCCGGAGGCGGTGCAACGTTGGTGTATTCGCGAACGAGATTCCCGTTGGAGTCGTGAATCGAGAGCGTAATCGCGCCAGTCGTTGCATTCGCAAGATTATAGTAGATGATCGCACCCTCGGGCGCATTCTCGCCGGCTGGTACTTCGGGCGGTCGGGGTGTGTCCTGATCGTTATCCCAGCGAACGCGATAGGTAAGCTCGGGCGGGTAAAGGTGCGCAGCAGGCGCTGCCGCTACGGCGGCGCGTGCGTGACGGAGCGGGGTGACATCATCCATTACCCAGAAGCCGCGGCCGTACGTCGAGATAGCGACATCGTTCTTGTGGATGACGATATCGCTGACAACAGTAGTGGGGAGGTTCAGCTGCAGCGACTGCCAGTGATCCCCCTTATCGAATGAGACCCACGCGCCGTTGACTGTTCCTGCGTAGAGCAAGTCTGGCGAAACGGGGTCTTCCCGCACGACGCGCACGAGCCCATCGTCGGGCAAACCGTCGACGATCTTTGTCCAGTGCTTGCCAAAGTCTGAAGTTCTGTAGATGTAAGGGTGCGAATCGCCTGCTGCATTCACTGCGGCGTATGCCACCGCGGCATTGGAGTGTGATGCATCTATTGCAGCTACCCCGCCGCGAACCGGCAGTCCGGGCGGTGTGACGTTGCTCCAGCTCTTGCCGCCATCACGCGTGAGCTGGATCAGCCCATTGTTTGTGCCGGCCCAGATCTGGCCGTTGCTCACACCGGATACCGATATGGTCTGAATGAATGCGTCGTAGCGCCGGAAAGTCAGCGACGATCGATCCGTCTTTGTCACCTCGCCGCCGGCCGTGAGGTCCGGACTGATGTGGCTCCACGTACGCGCGCCATCGGTCGAAGCCATAAGGTATTGCGCGGCCATGTACATCAGATGCGGATGCTGCGGGGAGAAAGCCAGCGGCGGGAGACCGCCAAACCGATCCTTTGCCGTGGGCGTGTACAGCACGCCGACCTGACCGGTTGTTCGGTCGTACCGTCGGAGAACGTGATACCAGCCCTGCGTCCAGATCCACCGTGGATTGACGGGATCCGTGACGATCGCGCCGCGCTCGAAGCCGCCGACGGCATACCAATCATTCTCGCGAATGCGGCCGTAATCACTCTGGCTCAGTACGCACGCAGTGCCACTGTCCTGCTGCGATCCGCACACGCGATATGGGAAATCGCCGTCGATCGACACGTTGTAGAACTGTCCGTTGGGAAGATTGAACCACGGCGTCCATGTCTTGCCGGAATCCACGCTGATCGTCGGGCCCTGGTCCGCACCGATGATCATGCGTGCGGGGTTTTCGGGATCTATCCACATGTGACGCTCGTCGTCGCCGCCGGGACCTCCCTTGAACGACGCGAAAGTGTGTGCGCCATCAACTGAGCGATACACGGAAGTTCCCATGAGATACACGACATCCGGATTCTTTGGATCTACGTAGATGCTTCCGCCTGCGCTCCCAATCTCCTTGGTGCCGAGGCTCCATGTCGCGCCCCCGTCGTCGGAACGATATATCCCGCCCGCGTCTCGTCCGGCGCCTCGTGACTCGACGTAAACGCGCTGACCGTGAGTTCCCGAGGCGACGGCGATTTCGAAGCCGGATTGGCCGGGTGGAAGTCCGGTGCCGGGGAGAGCTGTCCAGGTCGCACCTTCGTCGCTCGACTTGAAAAGGCCGGATCCGAGTGAAGCGAGTCGGTCAATTTCGGCGCGCGTCACACCGTTGGTGCTGCGCTGGAACGATGCGTAGATGATCGACGGGTTCGTCGCATCGAATGTCATCGCTTTCACCCCGCTGTACGCATCGACGTACAGAACCTTGGTCCACGTGGTCCCTCCATCGCTAGTCCTGTAGACACCCCTGGCAGTGTTGGCGCGGCCACCCGACAGTGCAGCGCCGAATGAGCCCACGAGGACCAAGTCCGCATTCCTGGGGTCCACAATGATGGCGTCGATGTAGCGCGTGTCTTCGAGGCCGATATTTTTCCAGCTTTTTCCGGCGTCGGTCGATTTGTAGACGCCTTTTCCGGGCGTGAACGACCAGCCTGAAGCATCGCCTGTCCCGGCGTATACGACGCTGGGACTGGATGGTGCCACCGCAATCGCCCCGACCGAAGGAACGTGCATTTCATCGAACACAGGTTCCCATACCGTGCCAGCGCTGGAGGTCTTCCAGACGCCGCCTTCGGGGGTCGCCGCGTAATAGGTAGTCGGATCGCCGGGGACTCCTGCGACCGCAGCGATGTAGCCCGATCGATACGGGCCGATTGAACGCCAGCGAAGTCCGGTCAGATAGTCTGGTGCGACGCTCTGTGCCGCCAGCGGCGTGAAGGCGCCGGCCATCAGCGCTCCAGCAACAATGAGAAGACGCGGCGTGCAAGTCGAACGGTGACGCCCGAAACAGCGCCCAAAGCCACTCATGAGAACCTCCGGGCGCAAAATGCGCCACGCGTATATGGTGTCCAGCATTCTGGTCGTCCGTGCGCCACCCGCCCCGTGGGGTCACCACGGGAGAAACTCGCCAGCGGGGCCTTCCGGCCGCGTGTATCAGGTCGTATTGTATACAGTATACGAAGATATGGTAAGATGCCGCGACGCGAATTGCCGCGGCCGCGATGTTGGATCGGCCCCCCATGACTTGAGGAGCAACCCGCCATGGAACGCGCTCGTACCACAGCCAGACTCCTTTTCGCCGGATTGATCGCCATCGGGTTGGGTTGCTCAACGTCGAGTGATTCGCGTAATGCCGCGCCCGGAGCGCGCAGTGGACGGTACGCCGATCTGGTATCGCTATTCAACGACTGGCGCCTGTTCGAGCAGCCCAGGATGGTGGATGGCGTGCCGGACTACTCGGTTGCCGCGATGGCGATGCAGCATGCACGGCTGGCTGATTACCGAAATCGCCTTACTGCTCTGGATACCACTGGCTGGACGACGCCGCAACAGGTGGATTACAACATCGTCCGCGCGGAGATGAACGGGCTCGACTTCAATCACCGCGTGCTCAAGCCTTGGGCGCGGAATCCCGCATTCTACGTCTCGTTCTATCCGAGCCGCAGCGATCAGCCAGCGCGCGAGGGGACGGTTCCCGCTGGCGCGATCGAGTTGTGGGAGTGGAGCTTTCCTCTTACACCGGACAGGGCGAACGAACTCGCCGCAAGGCTACGCACGATTCCTGGTTTCCTGACGCAAGCGCGTCGCAACCTCACAGGGAACGCCGGAGACCTCTGGAATTACGGGATTGGAAGCGTTGCCGATCAAAGCGCAGCACTCGCGGCGCTTTCGGCCCGGGTGGCGGCGACGAATCCGAACGTCGATTCCGCAGCGCAGCAGGCGCGTATCGCGACTGATCAGTTTCGGCAATGGTTGGAGCAGCAGGCTCCGTCGCGCACCGGCCCGTCGGGAATTGGTGTAGAGAATTACAACTGGTATTTGCGCAATGTGCAATTGGTACCCTACACGTGGGCGGATGAGGAAGTGCTGATGCGTCGCGAACTGGATCGTTCGCGCGCGGCACTCAAGCTCGAGGAAGATCGAAACCGCAATCTGCCGCAACAGGTTCCGATCGCGGACGCCAACGACTACACCAAGCGGTTCAACAACGCAGTAACGGAATACATGGCCTTCCTGCGCGACCATAAAGTGCTCACCGTGCGCGACTACATGGATCCCGCACTTCGTGCCCGGATGGGCAGTTTCAGCCCGCCAACGAAGCCGCGCGAATTCTTTGACGAAGTCAGCTATCGGGATCCAATCATAATGCTGACGCATGATTATCACTGGTTCGATCTTGCGCGAATGGACGCTGAGCCGCATCCAGACCCTATCCGCACCCACGCCCTTCTCTACAACACGTTCGTAACGCGAACGGAGGGGTTCGCGACAGCGATGGAGGAGATGATGATGCACGAGGGTTTCATCGACTCGCATCCACGATCCAGAGAGCTCATATATATCCTGATCGCAGAGCGGGCCGCACGTGCACTGGGCGATCTGCATCTTCAGAGCAACGACTTCACGATGCAGCAGGCGAAGCAGTTCGCGTCTGACTGGACGCCGCGCGGATGGTTGCGTGTGGATGGTGGGACCGTGAGCGGTGAACAGCATCTTTACTTGCAGCAACCAGCGTATGGGACCAGCTACATCATGGGTAAGATCCAGTTTGATGAGCTGCTGAACGAGCGCGCGCGCCAACTTGGCGATTCATACAGTACGCTCGCATTCATGGATCACTTCAACTCCGTCGGACTGATACCGATGTCACTGATTCGCTGGGAAATGACCGGCAACCCGGATCAGATTATCGCCATGACGCGGACCGACTCGTCACGTGTCCATTAACGCTACACCGAAGAGGATAGCATGGTCGCAGCAGGGCGAATAAGGACACTCAGATTACAGTTGCGGTGGGCTGCCGCTGCTACCGTCGTCATAACGCTGGGCGTGTCTTCGTTGGCGACCGCGCAACCAGTGATTGGTCGCGTTTTTACCGCGGCGGAATTCTCGTCGCGCCGGGCGGCGGTCATGAAATCGATCGGGGATGGCGCGGCGATCATTCAGGGCACGACTGAACGTCCAGGTGAGCAGCCGCTTCGCCAGAGCAACGATTTCTACTACCTCACCGGCGTCATCGAACCACGCGCAATTCTCGTGATCGATGGAAAAAGCAGAAAATCGACGTTATTTCTGAGCCCGACGACCGAACGGCGCGAGAAGTCTATGTTTGGTCCATCGCTCACGCCGGGCGATTCGGCGGAGAGGGATACCGGCATCGAGTCGGTGGTTCCTCGTGCTGACTTCGGCGCGGTCCCGTCTACCATCGGCAAGGACGGCCGAACGATTTTCACTCCGTTCAGGGCAGAAGTGCTCGGGAGCGCGTCACCCAGCGATCCAGTCGCACTTGCTCGCGCGACAAGGAATGACCCCTGGGATGGTCGCGAATCGAGAGAGGAGGCGTTTCAGGCAAAGATGAAAGCCGTGGCACCGAACAGCGAGATCAAGCCACTCGAGCCGATCACGGACTCGATGCGCGCAATCAAGAGTCCGCGCGAGATCAAGGTAATTCACCAGGCAACCCGGATCGCGGGTCTCGGAATCATGGAGGCGATGCGCGATGCGCGGCCTGGTATGCAGGAGTACGAGCTCCAGGCGGACGCGGAGTACACGTTCAAGAAATATGGTTCTTACGGAGCCGCATATTTCGCGTTGATAGCGACGGGTAAGAACACCTATTATACGCATTACCACAAAGACACCGCGGTGCTCCAGGACGGTGACCTCATTCAGTTCGACTACGCGCCAGATTACGACTACTACACGTCCGATGTAACGCGCATCTTTCCCGCCAATGGCAAGTTCACTCCACGTCAGCGTGAGATGTATACCATTTACCTCCGGTTGTACCAGGCGGTAATGACGTCGATCAAACCGTACGTGACTCCCGCAGACATCGCGAAGGATGCAGTGGTGAAGATGGAGGCAATCGTGGCCAATTACAAATTCTCTGATGAGAAGATCAAGACTGCAGCCAACTCCTTCATCGATAACTACCGCGGCAAGACCGTCCGGAGCCTGGGCCACACCGTCGGCATGTCGGTTCACGATGTACCGTATGCGGCGGCCACTCTCCAACCCGGCGAGATATTCACAATTGAGCCGGAGATGCGTGTCGAGGATGAGCACATCGGTTTCAGGCTTGAGGACATGCTCCTGATCACGAAAACCGGGTATATCAACATGTCGGCCTTCGTTCCTATTGAGATTACTGATATCGAGAAGCTCATGGCGCAGCCGGGGCTGAGCAATGCGGCACTCAAGATGTCGGTTGCCAAGTAGCCGCGCAGGGTTCGCATCCTTGGAGGAAACTGGCCGATGAAGAGACTTTCCAGGCGGGAGTTCATGATTGCGACGGGCGTCGCCGGCGCTGCGGCCATGCTACCGCGCCAGCTATTGGCGATGCACAGCGATCTGGTGCGCAGGATTGGTATTGCCGATCTGCCAGGTGTTGCCAGGCCGTTCGACATTGCGAATGTGCGCTTGCTGGCGGGTCAATTCCTGGATGCCACAGAAGTGAACCGGCGGTATCTGCTCGGGCTGGAAGCTGACCGCCTGTTGCACATGTTTCGAATCACAGCCGGTCTGCCATCAAGTGCCGCGCCGCTCGGCGGTTGGGAAGCTCCCGACAACGAGTTGCGCGGCCATTTTGTTGGACATTATCTCTCTGCGTGCGCGCTGATGGGAGCGAGCCGGGGAGACGCGGAGACAAGAAACCGGGGCATTGCAATCGTCGGCGAACTCGCAAAGTGTCAGAAGGCACTTGGGAGTGGGTACCTGAGTGCCTTCCCGGAAGAAGTGTTTGATCGACTTCGCGCGGGGAAGCCAGCGTGGGCGCCGTTCTACACTGTGCACAAGATCATGGCTGGACTGCTCGACACGTACGAGTTGAGTGGCGATCAGCAGTCGTTGGATGTTCTCAAGGGAATGGCGCGATGGACGTCGGGGTGGACTGGGCCGCTCGGTGATGAGCAGATGACGCGAATTCTCGAGCGGGAATACGGCGGCATGAACGAGATGCTGTATAATCTTGCCGCCGCTACAGGCGAGAGCTCGTACATGGATCTTGCACACCGGTTCGATCACGAGCGCATATTCGAGCCGCTTTCCCTTGGCCGCGATTCGCTCAAGGGTTTGCATGTAAACACGACAATTCCCAAGGTCATCGGAGCAGCTCGTCGTTATGAACTGACCGGTGAGCCGCGGTATCACGAGGTTGCGAATTACTTCTGGACCGAGGTGACCGGTCGGCGGTCGTACTGCACCGGCGGGACGAGCAACGGGGAGAACTGGAACGCAGAGCCGGGCATCATCTCGACCGAGCTGGGGCCAGAAACGGAAGAGTGCTGCCCTACGTACAACATGCTGAAGCTGACTCGACACGTATTTCAATGGACGGCGGATCCGCGTGCGGCCGACTATTACGAGCGTGCACTGTTCAACGGGATTCTCGGAACACAGCATCCAGCTGATGGGGACAAGTTGTACTACGTGCCCCTGGCGTCGGGCTACTGGAAATTGTTCGGTACACCATTGCACGATTTCTGGTGCTGTACTGGAACCGGCGCAGAATCATTCTCGAAGCTTGGTGACAGCATCTACTTCCACGACGACAATGGTGTGTTCGTGAACCTGTTTATTGCGTCGAAGGTGAACTGGGCCGAGAAAGGAGTGCGGATCACTCAACAGACGCGATTTCCGGAAGAGGATACGACATCGTTGACGGTCGACTGCGATCGGCCGGCCCGGATGGCGTTGCGGATCAGGATTCCGTACTGGGCAACGCGCGGCGGTACCGCATCGTTGAATGGAAAGCGGCTGGAAGCCTTTGCCGCGCCAAGCAGCTATCTCGTCATCGATCGGACGTGGCAGACGGGTGATACCGTGCGGATATCGCTGCCGATGCAGTTACGCGTTGAACCAACACCCGATGATGCGTCGGTGCAGGCTATCATGTACGGGCCTATCGTCCTCGCAGGCCGGCTGGGTACGGAGGGGCTGACTGCGGCAACGCTGCGAGCGCCGCCTACCCAACCGCGGATGGTGCCGGAATTTCCTCCGAATTCAGCAATCGCGGCGCCAACACTCAGCACTCGCGGAATCGCTGGTGACGCATGGGCATCGCGCACTGGCCCACTCGAGTTTCGCACGAAGGGACAGCAGCAGGACGTCGTACTTGTCCCGTTCAACAAGATCATGGACGAGCGGTACGCTGTTTACTGGAAGACCATATAGTATCGCACCGCGCATCACACACGCACCATCACATTCTCAGGACAGGCCGTGAAGAATAAGTCATTGATTTGGAAGATCATCGCGCCGCTTGCAGTTGTTGCATCCGTGGTCGCTGTTACCGTTGCGAGCTGGGACAAGAGTTACGCAGCCGCGCCGCCGGCCGAGGCGGCGCGCGGTGCGATCGTGCATCGGGCGGTCGCGCATGATATGTCTGCGCCGCTGTCTGAGTTGGGCGGTACGAGCTCGACTTCGATGGGGCTACGCGCGACTGACATACCGAGCGGCGCACTTGCTCCTGATCCCGATGACGTCGTGGAACAGGACACCGTTATCCCGGCACCAAAAATCGTCGTGCCGCGCGGAGGTGCAAAAGCCGAACAACAGTCGATGGGGAGGCGACCAGCGCCGACGATTGTCGCAAACTTCGTGGGGCTCGGCGCGGACTTCGTTGGACCGCAAGGCAACACAGTGCTCCGGAATCCGTCTGACAACAGTCTCGCCGTCGGACCCAATCACGTATTCCAGATCGTGAACAGTCGAACCGCGATCTTTACGAAAGAGGGCAAGCCGCTTTACGGGCCGGTAGAGACATCCAATGTGTTCAAGGGATTCGGTGGCGCGTGCGAGACACACAACAATGGTGACGCTGTGGTACGCTATGATCAACTGGCGGACCGCTGGCTGATTGTCATGCCGATCTTCACACGCTTGCCGCGGCGCGCCGACGAACCCGCAGCACCGCGCGCTGGCGAGCCTGCCGCAGTGAGTCAGCGAGGGCAGCCCGGTCAACCTGGCAGTGCGACCGAGCTTTATCAGCCGCCTCATGCTGATCCCACACAGCTGCCGGAGCAGGCAGGCCCGCGTACACGTCCAAGCGGTTCGCGTCCGCCGAGCGATTCGGGTTCGTACGCTATGTGTTACGCGGTCAGCACCGGTCCCAACCCCCTCGGCTCGTACTATCGGTATGAGTTTGTGAGACCGCTGTTTCCGGATTATCCGCGGCCTGCGATCTGGCCGGACGGGTATTACGTACCGACAAGCACCGGTGATGCGGTGATTCAGAAGCATGCCTGTGTCGCAGACCGCGTTCGGATGCTCAAGGGTGAGGATGCGACCGAGCAGTGCGTGATCATTGATGACGTGAATTTCCTGAACAATGCAGATCTTGACGGGAAACAGTTGCCGCCAAAGGGTTCGCCCAACGTCATGCTTGCCGCCGGCGGTACGCAGCTACGCAAGGTGTTGGAAGACGACGGGATCTACGCGTGGAAGTACTATGTGGACTGGGAGGACCCATCCAAAACAAGGGTGGTGGGCCCGGAGAAGATCCAGGTCGCGCCATATCATTATCTGTGCGACGGTCAGTTGACGAACTGCGTACCACAACCTGGCACGGGTCGGCGTCTCGACGCGCAGGGAGACAAGCTCATGTCACGTGTTGTGTATCGCAGGATCGGCAATCAGGAATCGATCGTTGCGTCGCACTCGATCAACACGTCGCGCGGCGGCGGTGGCGTGCGCTGGTATGAGTTCCGGCTGGACCGAAACCGCAACGTCAAGTTGTATCAACAGGGTACGTTCGCACCCGACAGCAACTTTCGCTGGCTCGGTTCTGCCGCGATGGACGGCAACGGTAAAATCGGAATCGGCTATTCGTTCGGTGGGGCGTCGATCTTTACTGGCCAACGCTTTACCGGTCGGACGCCAAGTGATCCGAAAGGTGTGATGTCGCTCCGTGAAGCGGTACTTGCTACTGGAGAAGCCGCGCAGGAGAATACGCTGCGTTGGGAGGATTATACAGCGACCGCGATAGATCCGACGGATGATTGCACGATCTGGTACGTCGGCGATTATCTATTGAAGGGTTCTACGAGGTACTCGAGCCGGATAGGAGCGTTCAGACTGCCTGGGTGTGGCGGCACGAAGTAGCTACGCCAGTTGTGACTGAGGTCGTGAAGGCGAAGTCACTGGAGCAGGCGGCGTTGCGAATGCGCTGCCTGCACTGTCCTCGATTCAGGCTATCGATGTCATGGTTTCGGCTTCGACTGCATCGGCCGGTACATTCGTCATGTCGAAAGCTTTATCGGTGCTTCGAAGCAGCGGGAGCGTTACCTCGAAACGTGCCCCTTCACCCGTATCGACGGCGGTGATCGTACCGCCGTGGGTCGCCACGACTTCGGACACCATCCACAGACCGAGCCCGGTGCCCTTGCCAACGGGCTTGGTCGTGAAGAAGCGTTCGAATACGCGTTGCGCCACCCCTGGGGCAAAACCGGGGCCCGTGTCTTGAATTGAGAGCGTCGCCATGTCTGCGTCCGCCGCAATCTGAAGCTTGATGATCCGTGGAGTTGACTGTGATTCCATCGCCTGCGTTGCGTTGATCATGAGATTGATGACAACCCGCTCTAATGCGCTGGCGTCGCCGTTCACCAATACTGCCGCTGAATCCGAGTCCCGTTCGACTGACACGTGGCGTTCGCGAAGCAGTGATCGGAGCGTTCCGACGCTGCGCGTCACTACATCGTTGAGCAGAATTGGGGCGGCTTCCGTCTGGCCTTTGCGAGCGAACGCGAGCAGGTCGTGAAGCGCGGTTGCCGTTCTGCGCGCGTCGTTGGCGATCGCGATGGCCTCGTCCCTGTCCGCCGGAGCTGTGAGGCCGCGGCCGAGCATCTCTGCGGATAGAGCGATGGCGGTGAGTGGGCTGTTGACCTCGTGCGCGACGCAGGCGGCGAGAGTACCGAGGGCTGCGAGTTTGTCGGCTTCCTGCAGTCGAACAGAGAGTTCACGCTCGTCGGCGTTCCGGGAGATCTGGGCCTCGAGCGCACGCCGTAGCACGCGCTCATGCCAGGCGCTGACGTACGTTGCAACGACACCGGCTGCGGCGAGGAGTACGAGCTTCATCCCCTCGTCGAGCAAGGCGATGTTATCCGAACCCGCGGCCGTGATCGGGTCCGCCCAGAGTATAACGCGACCCGACTGCGCGAGTATCGTGACCGCGGCAGCGTATTCAGCGACAATGCACGCCGCAGTAATCCCTGTGGAGCGTGCGGAGCCCATGATGGGTCGCGCAGCGAGAATGGCAAAGTAGGCGAGCGTGATCGGCGCCTTGAGCGCAACTGCAGGGGAGCCGAGTAGCCCGTAACACAGAATGATCGCTGAAACCGCAGTCGCGTCGACAATCGGCGCCGCCGCTGAGACCAACTGTGGGTAGACTCCGTGAGCGCTGCGGCCGAAGGAAACCTGCAGTATAGACCACACGAGCATCGGACCAAGTACGGCGACGTTTGCCTGACGCAGCGAAAGGGGCAACTGCACGGAGTACGCAAGTGCGGCCACGCCCAGGACAACGATGATTACGAGACGAAGCGCGTTTAGCAGTCTCTCCGCATTTGACCGTTCAGCGTGCAGCAGGAATGCCAGCTCTTCTTCTGCTGATCGAGGTGCGGGAACGTCGTTTGCCCGTCCGGTGGTCGGCGTACCCGCACGGCCGACCCGGAATCGGAACGGATTCCACGCCAACGCAGAGCGCAACGGTCTATCTGCGCCGAGCCTCAGAATCGACTGCTCAGAAACCATGAGTTGTTCGCCACCCGTGAAGTCAGAAGCCGGACATGGAATGCGGCGCCAACGATATCGGCGAGCACCAGTCGCTACCCATGGAGCTTCGGCCCGAAGCATACGACACTGTAGGAAAGGTGGCGAGTTCGTATCAGTCTGCTAATAATTCAGTTAATCCGGAGACCTGTCTGGCAACAATGGCTGGGAAGCCGCGGGTTCGCCTAGCCGTTATTGCGTGAAAGTTCGGTCAGAATGGGGCATACAGCGTCCACGCGACGTGCGAATAGGGAGAACTGGTCAGGGTTGGCGAACACAGTCGCGAAATCCTGCGGCGTAAATGCCCGTGCAAGCCGTTCTGCGTAGGATGTTCGCAGCAGACGCTCGTAATAATCGACGTCGTAGTCGCGTGGATCGTTTGCTTCCGCGTCGTCCTCCGCCGATGTGATGGCACCCGCGGTAGCGTTCTGCTTGCGATAGACTCGAATCCGGTCCCCGATACTCCACTCCATTTGACCTGTGCCGAGCAATGCCTCGTACGGAAGTTCCTTGCGTTTGCTTCGGGTAGCCAGGTACTGCTCGGGTGATTTCGTCAGCCGGATGCGCGACGACACCTCGCAGGTCGGTAGCGCGCGAGTGCGCAGGGCACCGATCGTAGCGAGATAGCTGTCGCGTACGCCGACGATGTCACCGACGAGCAACACCTTGATAGCGTGTCTCAGAAATTTGTCGCCGAATGGTTCTGAGCGACTGGAGCGGAATGCGACTCCGCGCAGCAGCAACGAGCCATCGTACCGGAGCAGCGCGTAGTTCTTGGGCTCGTGAGACAGCATTGCCGCATATCTGCCTTCGAATTCCAACTGGACGAGCGGCGGCAGAAGCGTCGCCACCTCCGCAACGACGCGGCGTTCATCATCTTCGTTCCACGACTCGGGCACTGCGAAATAGACGCCGTCCGTGTCGGCCTCGAGGAGTGTCACCCCGCGGGCCGCGAGTTCTCCACACATCAATGCGAGAACCTCTCGGCCGCGCCGCGTAACCTCGTTGGCAGCGTGAACGTCGGCGAATCGCGTCAGGCCCCCTGCTCCGAGATATCCGTACGCAGAATTGACGACGATCTTGAGCGCGGCCGACATCGCCTCGTTTTCGTAACGTTCCTCGGACCCCGGAAGGGCAGCCCGTCCTTGCGCCTTTGCTTCGAGTCGCCGCTCCACGAGTCCATCAACAAGACCAAGCAGCACGCCGAGCCTGTCGCGCGCGGGGCCAATCCGGAAGGAACGCATGAGCGACGGATACAGACTGGCGACATCGGCTTTCACGATGCGGTGTGCAACGCCGGACGCAAATAGATGCAAAGCCGCACCGGTGTGTTCTGTCCCGTCGCCATCCTGGTGGGCGGGAAGCGCTACACCGGCGCGGATATACGCGCGAACGATCAGAGGATCTATCACACCGGTTGCGGCACCGGCGTCAGCGAGACGCTCATACCGGCGCGGAACCATCTGTGCGAGCGCGAAGGCCGCACCGCCAAGCATGCGCGACAGGGCAGCGACTTCCTCGACGTCGTCCGTTGCATATCGACGCACACGCTCCGGATCGGAGCGGTACGTCGAATAGATCTGGTCGCCGCGAATGTATTCCCGGTCTGGCGCAGCGATTCCGAGATGCCTGGCAACTGCCTTCAGTCCATGACCGGGCAACTCACGCACGGAGAAATCGTAGCGTCGTACCGCATCCAGCGTGTCGATCAATTCGCGACCTGGTGCGACGAAACGTACCCGTCGATGATCCTTCGGGTCGGCTGACCGAGCGCCGCGCCGCGCTGCGCGTTGCTTCAATCCATTTGTGCGAACCCGTCCGAGCGAGAGCGGGACACCAAGCGCGCGTGAGCGTTCGTCAAGAAATGGAAGATCGAAGCCGTGGAGGTTGTGATTTTCTATCACGTCCGGGTCGGCCTGCTCGACGCGCTTCATCAGCTCCCGAATCAACTGCGCTTCGGCGGCGTCATCATCACCGTTTGCTTCGAGCACTTCCGTGTCGCCGTTGGGATAGCGAATCGAAATCATGAAAACACGGGCGGTTCGAGGATCAAGCCCTGTCGTTTCGAGATCGAACTGCAGGCGGTGCAGCTGATCGAACGCGAGACCCCGGAAATAGCTTCGACCTGTGGCAACGAGATACTGCTCTTCGGGTGGAAGGGACAGTACAGATCTCTGACCCAACTCGGTGAGATGGGTAATGTGCTTCCCAAGTCGGGTAGATGCTCCCTTGAGAACAGCAGCGGTCAGAGCGCGCCCGTCGTCCGCGGTGACAAGATGGCGCAATGCACCGGATCCATCGAGTTCGCGGTGTCGGACTAATGCACGCGAGTCATCGTTCGCGCCCAGCCTTTCACCGAGGTGAGCGAGATCTTCGATATGCTCAAGCACCAGCCACGCGCGGAATCGTGCGTGTTCTCTGACGAGTGCGCCGGATTCAGGAATACGCCGCCAGACGGTTGCGCGCCCGTCGAGGCTTGCGTGGATTGAGACGATTCCGGGAGTGTAATCCCAGCCGGAGAGCCATTCGTCGCGTGCGCAATGCATACGGGCGAATGGTAACCGATTGCAGGTACCGTTATGCCGTTACGAAACAGTTCCGACTCCATCGTCCGCTGACAGCTACTCAGCCATATGGTCAACGGTCCCCAAACCGTTCCCGAAGCAAAAAGCACGAACGCCTCGACCGGAGCCGAGGCGTTTCGTGATTGACTTACAAGGACTTAGCAAGGCTCCCCAGGTAGGACTTGAACCTACGACCCTTCGATTAACAGTCGAATGCTCTAACCAACTGAGCTACTGGGGAATGTCCCTTCGGATGCAATCCGGGGGAGACCTACCAATTTAGCGAGGGGCGGGGGCAAGCTCAACCGTACGTGCGACCGTTCAACCTGCTTTGAGTTTTCCGCCCCGGGCCCGAGATGTTATGCGCTCATCAGTCCGAGGCGCTTCTCGGACCGGCGCGCCTCGCGCAAGCATCGGAGCAAGCCACCGGCCGGTGTGGGACTCCGCAACTTTTATAATGTCCTCGGGCCGTCCCATGGCCACGAGCCGCCCGCCTCCGTCGCCCCCTTCCGGGCCCATGTCGATGACCCAGTCGGCCAGCTTGATCACGTCCAGATTGTGCTCGATCAGCACCACTGTGTGTCCCGCAGCGACAAGTCGATCCAGGACCAGGACGAGCTTCCGAATGTCATCGAGATGAAGTCCGGTGGTCGGTTCATCCAATATGTAGAGCTTGCGTCCGCTCTTGCGGCCAGCATTCGCGAGTTCTCTTGCGATCTTGATCCGCTGCGCTTCACCACCTGACAGCGTCGTCGCCGGCTGGCCCAGTCGCAAATAGCCGAGTCCGACTTGCTGCAGATGCCAGAGAGCCTGGCCGAGTTTTTCTTCGCGCGCAAAAAAGCGGATCGCCTGATCAACGGTAAGTTGCAACACGTCGTCGATGTTCTTGCCGTTCACGCGTACTTCGAGCACCGCATCCTTGAAGCGCCTGCCGCCACATTCCTCACACGGAACGAATACGTCGGCCATGAATACCATCTCGACTTCTGTGTAACCAGCGCCCTCACACTTGGGGCAGCGTCCGCCCTCGACGTTGAAGCTGAAGGTGCCGGGTGTGTACTTGCGTTGCCGCGCGAGTGGCGCGTCGGCGAAGATCGTGCGGATTTCGTCCATCGCCTTGATGTACGTGACCGGATTGGAGCGGGGTGATTTCCCGATCGGGCTCTGATCAATCATCACGACTTCATCGATTGCTTCGACGCCGCTGATGCTCTCGTACGCGCCGACGCTCTCGCCGAGGTGTCGCTTGGCGGAATGCTCGCCCTGCGTCTGAGTTTCCAGCGCGTGATACAGGACGTCGTGTATGAGCGTGCTCTTTCCCGAGCCCGACACTCCAGTCACGACTGTGAGTGCGCCGATGGGGATCTTCACATCCACGCCGTGCAGATTGTGTTCGCGCGCGCCCTCCAGAGATATCCAGCGAGGACCGACCCGACGACGTTCTTCAGGAAGCGGCACCGACAGTTCGCCACTCAGATACTTGCCCGTAAGCGGGCTCTCGGCGATTCGCGACATGGGGCCAGCGAACATGACTTCACCGCCGTGGACGCCACTCCCCGGTCCCAACTCGACCATGTAATCCGCTACTTCCATGGCAGCCGGATCGTGCTCGACAACAATCACCGTGTTGCCAGCATCGCGAAGTCGGCGCAACAGCGTGAGAAGACGATCCATATCGCGCGGATGCAGCCCGACGGACGGCTCGTCCAGCACGTACAACGTATCTACGAGCCGGGATCCGAGCGAATTGGCCAGCCCGATGCGTTGTGCCTCACCGCCGGAGAGAGTACGTGTCGATCTGTTGAGCGTGAGGTAATCGAGCCCCACATCACGGAGAAAGCGCACACGATTGCGCGATTCGCGAAGAATCATTTCCGCGATTGATATTTCGTAGTCGGAAAGCTCCAGTGTCTCGAGCCAGTCACTCAATCTGTCAATCGGGAGCTCCGCGATTTGCGCGATGTTCCGCCCGCCAAGCAAAACGTTGAGCGATTCAGGCTGCAGCTTGGCGCCGTGGCATTCAGGACATTCCTGCGCCGTCTGGTACTGGCGCAGGAACACGCGAATGTACTGCTTGTAGCGCTTGGCCTCGAGCGCGTGGAGGAATGGATACACGCCCACGTAGCCCCGTTTAGCTTCGGTCGTGAGAAGCATGTCGCGTTGCGCGGAGGACAACTCGATCCAGGGAACGTCCATCGGGATGTCGTTCTTCCTGGCGAACTCCGCCAGAGTGCGACGCTTGTTGTCGTAACGCGGTTTTGTCCACGGGTCGATCGCGCCATCGCGGAGTGAGCGCTCCGGATATGGGATCACAAGCGATTCGTCGTATTCCAGAATTGCGCCGAACCCATTGCAGCGCGGACATGCTCCTTGCGGATTGTTGAAGGAGAATAGCTGCGGTGTGGGCGTCGGTTGACGCGTTCCGTCGGTGGCGCACTCGAAGCGATCGGTGAAACGCAGTCGATCGACCTTCGTGCCATCGAGCGGAGATCGCACGGAGTCGGGGAACAGAATAACAACGTCGCCGTCACCTTCGCGGAACGACGTCGCGACAGACTCAGCCAGCCGACTTGCAGCGTCGGCCTTGACGGAAAGTCTGTCAACAACAACGAACGGATCCTTCGCGCGAGTGAGATTGGCTTTGGGCCCGAGATCATCGAGTGACTGTATCGTGCCGTCTACGAACACCCTCAGAAAACCCTGCGCGCGGAGATTTTCAATCACGACCGCGTGCGTGACCTTGCTGGACAGCTTGAGCGGGAATGCGACTGCGAATCGAGTGCCTTCGTCGAGTGAAAGCACTGTGTCAGTGACCGAGGATACAGTATCGGGGCGCATCTCACGACCGCACCTGGGACAGAAGGTGCGCCCAATGCGCGCCCACATCAGCCGCAGATAATCGTAGATCTCTGTCGCGGTACCAACTGTGGAGCGCGAAGTCTTGGTCTGGTTCTTCTGTTCTATGGCGACGGCAGGTGAGAGCCCGTCGATCGAATCGAAATCAGGCTTTTCCATCCGTTCGA